>ERZ773186.2842-NODE-2842-length-12303-cov-3.752531_pt1 | contig 12303 bp, 20 predicted proteins | sample MGYA00581000_ERZ773186 | MGnify/ENA primary metagenome ERZ773186 (study PRJEB29015, sample SAMEA2737752) | human gut metagenome | biome: human gut; feature: human-associated habitat; material: faeces | place: China | collected 2012 ... | reverse complement strand
CATCAGACGCAAAACGGCGGGGCCGCAGCCCCGCCATCCCTTTTTACTTGTTTTCGCCCGGCGCGAAAGCGACGCCGACCGAGTGTGCGATCTCCCAGCGATTGATATGCGCGAGATCCGCGAGCCGCGCCTCCGCCGCCATGCTGCTGGTAAAAGGTCGCTCGCCGAGGACCGGAAGCCACTCGTGCGTGTGCGGTGATCGCATACAGATCGTCCAGCCGAGCTGGCCATCGACGACCTTGCGGCGCACTGCAAAAAGATAGTCGCGCCGCCGATATGTCACGCTTTGCATCCGTCATCCTCCTATGATGTCGATCTCGTACTCGTCTCGCAGCACGCGGATCAGGTCCGGTGCTGATACATACCCGTCCCGCACGCTCTCCGACAGCGCCTCGACTTCGCGCCAGATGCGCTGGAGCTGCTCGGCGTTCATGCCCTCTTTGTCCAGTAGAGCGGTAAAAAAGATCGCCAGCGTCACGCGGCAGGCATCCGCCGTGGCTGCGTCCTTTGCGCGCTGCACATCCGCCTGTGTCGCCGGTCTCCGGCGCGGGTTAACCCGCTTTGGCATCGTCGTCACCGCCCATCCTCGCGCATCGCCACTCCCATTCCAGTTCTCGCACCCAGTCGCTCACCACGTCATAGGCGGCCGCCAGAAATTCGTACAGTGCCACGCTCGTAAAGATTGTCAGCAAAATGCAGATCAAAGCGGCCATGTAGATTGCAAGTATACACAGCATGAGTAACCTCCTAAAATAATTTTTCTTGCATCCCCTCAAGCGAAAAGCGCCGACCAAAGTCCGCGAGTGTTTTCCCGGGCTTGAACGTTACCGGGCTGTCGCGGTCGAGCTTTGCCAGCTTGTCCCACAATTCCGGGTAATCGTAATAGAGGCGTTTTAATTCTCCGACGCGCTGGTTATGGCAAAACCAACACCCGAGCCGCGCCCGGCCTCCGTTGTATCCGGGAGAGAGGAGCCCGCGCGACCGGCAAACGTCGAACGCTTGCGCCTCTGTTATGCCGCACTCTACGAGAGGGAGGATTTTCCCGGCGACTGTTTTTCTCTCAATACGGTTTGTTTCGTCTGCGGCAATTCCGACGATTTCGGTAAAATCTCCGAGAGTCTTTATGTGCGCTTGTATCGGCCTCACTTTTAACCGGGTATTGCACCATGCGCCGCGCAAATATGGAAATCCCCATATTTTGCCGACCTTGCCGCCCTTTTCGTACTGCTTATAAAAGCAATCCGTATAGGTGTATTTCCCTTGGACGATTTGCGTCTTAATCCCATACTCCTGCTCGAGGAGCGGAAAACATTTGCTATGTAACCATTCCTCATGTTCCGGCACTTCCGCGCTCGTCTCGTCGTCGAACATTATCCGGCAGTAAATAGCGCCGTCGCATTGGCCGCCGCGCTCCATGTGCGTTATGAGAGCCGCGAGAGAGTCTTTACCGCCGGAAATCGACGCATAGACTTTCAAAACTCTGCCTCCTCATACGCTTTCAAATCGGTTTGTGCAGTTGACGTTATTGCAGAACCGCTCGCCCCCGATTACCCGCAGCCTGTGACCGCAGTACTGGCAGAAATCCACGGGCTGCTTTTTTGCGGGTTCGTCCATTTTTGTTCCGCAGTAGCACAACCGGTAAATTGTACACATCACGGAACAGGGCTGGACGACTGCCTCACAATGGCTTTTCGCGTTGCAATTGTAGCAATCCATTACTCATCCTCCTGCGATTCTTCGCATGCAATCAGTACGCGCATATGATCGCACCCCCCGCATCCTGCATCGCCTCCACGTAACACCAGCTCTGGGGCGGGTGGCGAAGCGGCAAAGCCCCATTGTTGCAGATACCGTTGTTGTTGCTGTACATGGCGCAGGATTCGCAGTATAGGTCATTAGGGCAAGCCCGCCGGAACTCCGTCAACTCCCGCGGCTGGTCATAAATGCGCAGGTCGGAGATGTGATAGCCGTAACCGACGCCCTTGAGATACCGAACGATCTCTTCCCGTGTCAGACAAGCTTGCTGCTCCACATCTTCTGGTGCATGGTTGAGCGGTGCGAGCCAGTAAATGCGGTCGCAGGTGAATTCCCCGATGACTTTGCCATGCTTCCCCCACGCTCCGAGCGCAACACCGCTCTGCGTGCAGTAGATGTACACTTTGAACGGCGTCTCCAGTTTCGGGCGCGTCTTGCGCACCTCAATCGTCTTTTCACCGCTGGCAATTTTTTCGCACCACTTTGGGCGGATGCTCAGCATGACAGCCTTACTCATCCTTCATCCCCTTCAAATTCCGCTTCGTACTGTTCAGGAGTAATAACTTCAATGTCCTTTGCGGAGTAGCCCACGGCGTCGAGGCACATCAACCTGGCCAGCTTTTCCTTGTCAATAGACGCCGCAGCGACTTCATAGGGTACGCCTGGTTTTGCCTCAAAGCTGATTTGAGCGCCGAACGCTCCAGCCACGCTAAAACAGATTTTATATTCAGCCATCGCTTTCTCCTCCTTCCGGCAGCACCATCAAGCGCCCGGCCTTCCCAAGCGCAACCACCTCGCACAGCTGTTCGACCGATACGCCAAGCGCAGCAGCCGCGCAGCGGACAATGATGTCCGAGCTCATGGTCCGCTTGTACTCCTCTGGCTCAAACCCGAGATCCACGTAGGCCTTGAGCTTAACCACAGCATCCTCCGCCGCCAGCAGCACCGCGCAGCCGTGGACGCCGCAGTTGTGCTCGTGCCCGCAGCCGAGGCAGCTGTGTTTAAGGTCCCCTGTGTGGATTGCCAGCTCGTGCAGCCGCAGTGACAGGCCGGCCAAATCCCGCGACGCGTGATTATTACTTGCCATGGCCGGCCTCCTGCTCGTCGATTAAAAATTGATGATGTTGCAGAAGCTCAAAGGCAGCCTGCAGCAGTATATCATCACAACAGTCGATGTCGCGCAGCGGACACTTGTCACAGTTTTCCTTGCTGGCGCCGATGCAAAGCCGTAACGTATCCATGACCTCGTCGCGTGTCATGCCGTTAAAATCCAAGCGCCCGTCGACGACGCCGCGGATTTTGCCCTCGCGTGTCGTCGCAAGCGTCCACCTGTAATAGCGCGCAGACTTGATGTCATACGTCGGCTTGCCGGTGTACTCCACCAAAAGGTGCTCAATCCGTGCACCTTTGGAGTCCTCCCAGCCCGGCAAAAACGCGACTGCATCCGCGCTGTCCAGCTGCGCAAAGCTGATGCGCATATAGTCGGCGTTGCTCATGCCCTCCGGCTGCATGGCCGGGTTGATGGGCGTGTGGCCGGCATCGGCGATGTCCGCAGCGGCGCGGGCAAACTTAGCCTTATAGTACGGGTCTCCGGTGATCTTACCTGCTATGTAGATTTTCATGCGTCGTCCTCCTTTTTGCTCTCGCGCTGCGGCAGCGTCGTAAAGTGCGGGTTATCCGTCCGGCAGAGCAGATAGTCCGTGGTCACGCCGAGGATGTCGGCGGCCGCGACCAGTGCGTCGAGCTCCTCCGGCATGCACTGCCGGTACGGCGCGTAGTATGTGCCGCCGGCCTCGAGCGCCGTCTCGGTGATATGCATCACTGCGGCGAGCTCCGCGCTGTGCCCGCGCTGATCGATCGCGTCGTGCAGCCTCGCCCAGTACGCCGCGCACTTATCGTCGCGCTGCTTCCGATCCTCGCGCCGGCGCTCCTCGCGGCGCTGCTCCTCGGCCTCGGCGTCGGCGCGCATCTGCAGGTGCTTGTCCTTGGCGATCTTGCAGTACTTATCACAGGTGGCAAGATCGTAGCAGTCCATACAGCAGGTACGATCGCAGCTGCGCATGTAGTTTCCGGTCGTCTTTTGCAGCGATTTGACCATGTTGTTGCACGGGACGCCGCAGGCGTACTTACACTTGCGCCCCTCGATGCGGTCGCGGCCGTCGAGGATGGACTCCACCTCGTAGCCGCGCATGGCGCACAGGCCGTCCTTGCCGTTGCCCTTGACCTTGGCAATCAGCTGCTGGTCGTCTACGGAGCACTTGGCGATCTCGTAGGCCACGCTCTCGGGCATGCGGCCGTCGTCATAGTACTGCTTGATCTGCGGGATCAGCTTGGTCTTGATCGTGTCCAGCCGCGCGATCTTGGACGCCGAAATATTGCACGCGCTGGCGACGTAGTCGCGCATCCGGCCCGGGAACTCGTAGCCCTGGGACTTGAGGCCGTACAGCAAATCGCGCACACGGTCGACCTGCTTGGAGGTCTCCGCCGAGGTCAGCACGCGCGTCGCGCTGTTGGCCTGGATCAGCATCAGCTCCTCCATCAGCTCGTCGCCCGGCTCGCGCACAAAGCACGGTGTTGTCTCAAAGGGCTTTGTGTCCTCGGCGAGATGATCGTCCAGGATCGTCATCAGCGCGCGGTGACGCCGGTGCCCGGAGATGATGATGTAGCCCTCGCCGTCTCCGGACGGCCGGACGGTCAGCGGGTCGAGCAGCCCCTGCATCAGGATGCTGTCGATCAGATCGTCGACCTTGGACGTGTCATAAAAATTTTTGTCGTTGGCAAAGATCTTGCGCGTGGGGATCATCTGCAGCTTGCGCTCGGCAGGCTTCGCGGCGCCGGTCGGCGGCTGGATGTAGTCCGCGAGGTTAAAGCTGCTCATCGTCTGCCGCCTCCTTGCTTACGTACTCGTCGACAAAGTTGCGGTAATCTCTCGCCGCCGCGCACCATCTGCTGTAGTCGCTGATCGGCTGGCGCGCGAAGGTTGCCTCGTCCATCTTGTCCGTGCGGCGGATGGTGGTCTCAAAGACCGGCACGTCCATCGCGCGCAGGTACTGCTCGCCCTGCGTGACGACCGGGGCGTTGTGCCACATCGTCACCAGCACGCCGGCGATCCGGATGCCGCTGCGCACCGTCTGCACGGCGCGGATCTGCGCCGTCAGCTCATCGATGCCGGAGATGGCAAAGGCATCTACTTTTGCCGGGATGATGATATCGTCGCTGACGGAGATGCCCGCGATCGATACCGCCGTAAAGCCCGGCGGGCAGTCAATGAGGACGTAGTCATAGTCCGACTCGCCGCGCATATCGCCGACAAACTCCGCAAAATTTTGGATCAGCTTGGCGTCCGCGGTCGCCGCCGCGACATCGAGCTGCAGCAGGTCCATGCTGGCGGGGATGATGTCCACGCCGTCGACCTGCGTCATCCAGCAGTAGCTGTCCCACGCATCCGGATGCGTAAACACGTCGCAAAGCTTCACCGGCGCGTTTTCGCCGCCAAAAAAGCGGGTCGCGTTGGCCTGCGGGTCTGCGTCGATCAGCAGCACGCGCTTGCTGTGCTCCGTCGCCAGAATGGCAGCCATGTTGATGGCCGTGGCGGTTTTGCCGACACCGCCCTTGAGATTTACAATGCTGATTACTTTCACTTTTTTGCACCTTTCTTTCTGCGCTTTGTTTCGCCCGGCATCCGCGCATCACGCGGTCGCCGCGGCGTGATGTTGGCATCCGGCTCGCCCGCGCGATCCGGGAAGTAGTAGCTCTCGCGGCACTTGCGTCCGCGGGGCATATCAAACTCAACGGTGTAAAATCGCCGCTGCGGATGGATGTACACCACCGTGCCGGTAAAGGCTTGCCCGTCCGACACAAAGCCCGTGCAGCTGACGCCGTAGGACGGCACCATGCCGGGCAGCTTGTCGCCGATCTTTATGGCAGATCACCTCCTGTGTCCGCTTTTGGCCATGCCTGCATCCGCGGCCAGTCGTCCTCGTCATCGTGGTCGGCGCGCGTGTCCATTTTGGACACCGCCGGCAGCATACGCAGATGCGCCGCGTCAAAGACCAGCTCGATCGCGCCGCGCTCGCCCTCTTTGTTTTTGACGATCGACAGCACCCGGTCGCCGCCGGGCTGCGCCGCGAGGATCATGATGGCATCCGCGTCCTGCTCCAGCTGGCCGGACTCGCGCAGGTCCGACATGGACGGTGTGCGGCTGCGCTGCTGCCCTTTTTCAGGGCGCGACAGCTGCGACAGCGCGATGACGGCGATGCCGGCGCGCTGCGCCATCGTGTGCAGCGCCAGCGATATGTTTGTGACTTGCTCCACGCGGGTGTTGCCCTTTGCCTGCAGCAGCTGCACGTAGTCGATGACGATCACGTCATACCGCCGCGCCATGGCGACCGCCTGCACGTCGGCGACGCCGAAGCCGCCCGCGCGGATGACATCAAGGTTGATGTGCTCCGCCGTCCGGATCGCGGTCGTGGCGGAGGCATAGTCCTCGGCGACCATCTGGTTGCGCTTGATGCGGCCGAAGTTGATGCCCTGCACCTGTGCCACCATGCGATCGTACAGCTTGGCGTCCGACGTCTCAAGGCTAAAAATCCCGACCCGGAGACCGGAGCGCGCCATGTGCATCGCAAACTGCGTCGCCAGCAGCGTCTTGCCGCTGCTCGGCAGGCCGCCGAGGATGATCAGATCTCCGCGCTCGGCGTAGAGCCTCTCGTCCAGCTGCCGGATGCCCCAGCGGAGATAGTCCGGCTGATGCCCATCGGCGTGGCGCTGGTAAAACTCGCACAGGCCCTGATGCCAGCTGACGACGCGCAGCGTCTTGCTGTCGCACAGGCACTCGCTCGCCGCCTCGACGGCCGCGCGCGCATCGTCCAGCGTCACCGCGTCGAGCATCTTGGCTGCCGCGTCCTTGATGCGCGCAAGCCTTGCCTGCTCTCGCATCACGTCGGCATACGCCTCCCAGTGTGCCGCCGTCGGTGTGTCGGCCATGATCTGCACCAGCATCTGCCGGTACGCATCGCCCAGGCGGTGCAGCACCGTGACCACGTCGACCGTCTGGCACGCGGACCACTGTGCGCGGATGGCATCGTACACGTGCCGGTACTCCGGCGTCAAAAAGTCCTCCGCCGAGACACGCAGCATCACGTCGCCGACGATCTCCGGCGAGATCAGTACGCTGCCGATCACGGCTGCCTGCGCATCGATCAGTGTCTGCTTTACGTCCATAGCGGCAGGCCTCCTCCCTCCGCCGGTTGCTCTGCCGGCGCGTGTGGCTCGTCCTCCCAGCGCCGCTGGTTGAGGTATGTAGCCGCATACGGGATGCCCACACCCCGCTGCCACTCCTCGCTGGCCATCTGGCGCTTGAGCGCTCTGGCGATGTCGTCGATCAGCGCATCGTCCGGCTTGAGCTTGTCCCACGCCGCGATCGCAGTCCGCTTGGACTCTCCGCGCGGGTAGTATCGCCAAAAAGCCTCAAAGCGTTCCGGCTTCCACGTCGGCTCTCGCCCTTGCTCTTTTTTCGGCGCTCGCCGCCCCCTCTGGGGGGTAAGGGGGGTATTAGTATCTAAGTACTTGGTATCTATAGTACTTGGTTGCGTTGGATTTCCCGTTGACGGGTTATCCGTCGACGGGTTTCCCGACGACGGTGACACCGTTGTGGGATTATCCGACGACGGTGTCGCATCTGCGTCAAGCGGCGCCTCGTGCACGATGTACTCGTTGCCCGCAAAAGATCCGTCCGCCGCGTGCGTCTGGCGGCGCTCGATGTAGCCCGCCTGCTCCAGCTCCACGATTGCGGACCGGATGGCGTCCTTACCCTCTTTGCAGATCCGGGCGAGGCCCTCGAGCGTGTAGTCCCAGTCGTCTGGCAGGCGCAGGATCTTGCTCAGCAGGCCGATCGCCTTGAGGCTCAAGCGGGGATCGTCCAGATGGCGATTGCTCATGACTGTGTAATTCCCTGTTTTCTCCACGCGCATGACGGCCATCAAAAATCCCCCCTTGCAAAAAAGTTGCGTTTGCAGTAAGATGTAAGCGTAGTAGCTACTACACTTTTGCACCTTGAGTCGTGCCCGTCGCCGCGGGCACGGCTCTTTTTTTGTCCCATCATCATACTCACACCACCCTCATGCCGGGGTAGTACTCCGGCATCGTGTTTTTGATTGGCCGGCCGCGCTTGCGCTTTTCCGGCTGTGGCTTCGGGCGCGGCTGCGGTGCGCAGACGGCTGCCGGTGCCGCTGCGATGCGGCAGCGCTCGACGTAGGCGTCTACGTCAGACTGATAGTAGCGCAGCGACTTGCCCAGCTTGTAGCATGGCAGCTCGCCGTCCGTCACCAGGCGCCCGACAGACGACCGCGAGATCGACAGCTGCTCGCACACGTCCTTAGTCGTCAGCATGGCCATCCTCGTCCCCTCCTCTCGCATACTTGAGCTGCATGGCAGCCTGGACGATCCCGTCGAGCTCGCGTGTGATCCGCTCGAAGTCCGGTCGCTCGTCCTGGTCGATGCGGCCATCCTCGGCGATGTCGACAAGCCGGTCGATGCGGTGCGAGCTGTCAAAGTCGCGGATCCGGCGCAGCAGCTGGATCACGGCCTGCGGCAGCGCGATGGTGTCCACCTGCGGCAGCAGGTCGGCCGCGACGCGGCTCTTGTTGAGCAGATGCCAGTAGCCGAGCACCGGCGCGCCGGACACCTCGACCATCCGCGTCACGACGTCGTCTGACGGCATCCCGCGGCCGGACTCATACAGGCGCACGCTCTCGACGGAGATGTCCAGCGCCTCCGCCCAGCGCTCCTGCGTCATGCCGGCAATGCGCCTGCCGGTTTGGCTGATATTGTGGTAGTTGTGCTGCATGGATTTGTGTCACATCCTTTGCTATCATGATGATGCCGGTCAGGCCGGCGCTTTGTACAGGTCGTCGATCGTGCAGCTCAACGCCGCCGCGATCGCGGGGAGCTTGGATGCCGGCGGGTAAGACTTGCCGGACTCCCATGCAACGACGGCCGTGCGACATACGCCAACCTTTGCCGCCAAATCCGCTTGTGTAAGGCCTGCAGCCTTACGGGCGATGATAATTCCGTGCATAAAAACACCTCCTGCTCGGCGAATGTCATAGTTCGCGACCTTGCAAACAGCAATGTCACCGTTTATGACATCATTTTACCCCCAAAAAACGCAAATGTCAATATCTTTGTCATTATTTTTTTGTCCGGATATTGCAAACGTCAAAAATCATGACTATTATTTGATCGGGTGATGAAAATGCAAAATCTTAGGTATCTGCGCGACGCAAAAAATATTACGCAGAGCAAGCTTGCCGGCATGCTATCGGTGGCCAGGACGACGGTGACCATGTGGGAGACCGGCGACCACGAACCGGGACTTAAAACAATGCAAAAGGTGGCCGACATGTTCGACGTCCCGGTCGAGTTTTTGGGCGGAACTGGAATTTTTGAGAATTGGGACACCATCGTTGACCACTTTGCGGAGATATACGATGCGATAAGCAGCGACATACCGGCGGACCTGTACATGCACAATTTTTCGGGCGAAATCACTTTAAAAAGTTGGCTGCTTAAAATTATGGTGTACGGCAAGCAAGACCTCGCAATAATTAATTGGTTTAAATTTGCAATCGCAAGCGTCGATTTTGAGGCGGGAGACGACGGTGACACGGCCACGCACGTCGTATACACAAAGCAGTTTGCGTCAATAATTAAAATGCATACCAGTAAATATTTTGACAGTGAGACGGCGCGCATCGTGTCCTATGGTGATGCAATGCGGAGTTTTTTGGACGCGCACGCCCCAGGCGATGCGATTAGAATCCCCGTCCTTGGATACGTAGCAGCCGGGATCCCGATCGAAGCGATTGAGGACATCGTCGGCTGGGAGGACATCTCCAAGGTGCGGTATGGCAGCGGCGAGTACTTCGGACTGCAGGTACAGGGGCACAGCATGGAGCCCAAGATCTCGGACGGAGACGTTGTGATCGTCCGCCGCCAGCCGGACGTGGACAGCGGCGACATCGCCGTCGTGCTGGTCAACGGCGACGACGCGACGGTCAAAAAAGTCAAAAAGAGCCCGCAGGGCGTGACGCTGATACCCAGCAATCCGGCCTACGAGCCTATGTACTACACAAACGCAGAGATCGAGAGCTTACCCGTGCAGATCCTCGGCCGCGTGGTCGAGCTGCGCGCAAAATTTTGATTGTGTCCAAAGTGGACACGGGAGGAGAGTCAAAAAATGAAAAAGTGGTATCAGTACTGGACAGTCTGGGTGGCGATTGCACTGCTTGCTGGGTCTTGGGTGCCCGTATGGATCTTTGGCAATCAGGCGAGCGACGTTGTGCTCGGCGCTATCGTCTACGCGCTGGCGTTGGTTGCCATTGTGTTTTTTGTCGTGTTTGCTGTGCAGTATAATCGCGCAAAAAAGGCGGCGCGCGAAGCTGCCGACGCAGCGCACGCTGCCGAGCTGCGCGAGCAGTGGGCGCAAAAGCAGGCGGACGCAGCCGCAGCCAAGGCAGCAGCCGAAAAAACGCCCGCAAAGCCCCGCGCGAAGTTTGAGCGCCACAAGCTTGCCGGCACGTCCTACCACATGGATGCGATCATGGCGCTGGCAGAGGAAAATCCCGACTATGATCTTACAAAGCGCGAGATTATCGACGACGGCCTGACCGACGAGCGCATCTATCAGTACACTTTTGCCGACGGGCCGGTCGAGCTGGTCGACGACCCGGAAAACGAGCACGACCCCAACGCCATCAAGGTGCTGATCGCCGGGCAGCACATCGGCTACATCAAGCGCGGCAGCACCGGCCGCGTCCATAACCTCCAGCGCGCCGGGCGCGTCCTCGGCGTCACGGCGGAGATCTACGGCGGTAAGTACAAGGTGGTGACGTGCGACGAGGACTACGACGGCACCGAGCACTACGATCTGATCAAGGACGAGACGGAATACGGCGCTGCGATCGAGATCCTCGTCCGCCCGGAGCAGGAGCAAGAACCCGTGTCCACTTTGGACACATAACAAAATAGCCGCCCGGTGCTGGCACACCGGACGGCTGACACAGAAAACCCAACCCAAGCAATAAGGGGGTAGTCTGCCCTGTTATCTTATCACGCCCATGCCGGGCGCGCAAGATGCAAGGCGCATTTGCTATGCAAAAATATATCAAGAGAAAGATCAGGGACGAGCGCGGCGTCTACATCGCCGTCTACGGCAAGACGCCGCAGGAGCTGGCGCAAAAGGTCGCCGAGCGCACCGCGGAGATCGAGCGCCGCAAGCAGCTTGCCGAAAATCCGCTTGTGTGGCAGTATGCGCAGACGTGGTACAAGCTGTACACGCCGCGCCTGAGCGACAGCCGCAAGTCCGACTACGCCATCGCCATCAACCGCCACATCTGTCCCGTCATCGGCGCGCTGCATATGCTGGACGTGACGCCGGGCGACATCGCCGACGTCATGCTGGCCTGCGCGGATCTGTCGCGCAGCTCGCAGGACAAGATCGTCTGCGCGCTCAAAAAAATTTTTGCCGCGGGCGAAAAGGCCGGCGTCGTGCGTGTAAATCCGTGCGTGGATTTGCGCGCCGGCGGCAAGCGCGCAGCGGAGAAAGAGGCGCTTACCCGTCAGCAGATGCAGACGCTGGAGGACGCAGTCGCGGGCACGCGCATCTATCCCTTTGTGATGATCGGCCTGTATGCCGGGCTGCGCCGCGAGGAGATCCTCGGCCTGCAGTGGGACTGCGTGCACCTCGACGGCGCTGCACCGTACATCTCCGTGCGCCGTGCGCTGCGCTGGGTGCACAATCGCCCGGAGATCTCCACCACGCTTAAAAGCCCCGCGGCTCGGCGCGACATCCCGATACCGCCGGCGCTTGTCGGCTGCCTTGCGGATCTAAAGCAGACGGCAGCCGGTGACTGCGTCATCTGCGACGCCGCCGGAGATCCGTGGAGCATGACGGCGTACCGCAACGCCTGGCGGTACATCACGCGCCGCCAGACCGGCACGGCCAAGCGCACGGAGCACGGCGAGACCGTGCTCCGCGAAAAAAAGCTCGGCGAGACAGTGCGTAACTCGCGCGTGCGGATCACGATCGACTTTGCCGTGACGCCGCACATCCTGCGCCACACATACATTACCAACCTGATCCTGTCCGGCGCAAACATCAAGGTGGCGCAATATCTGTCCGGGCACTCCAAGGCGGAGATCACGCTTAACATTTACTCCCATCTTATGGACCGCTGCCCGGAGGCCAATCTCGGCGCGGTGCTGGCGGCTTTCCCCGCGCCGGAAAGCGCGGAAAATGTATCCCCAAAAATATCCCCATGACGCCGCAGCGGGCATAAAATATCCGCTTTTTTATCCCCGCATAGCGGGCATCCTGACGCAATGCGGGCGTGCTGTAAAGCGCAAAAAACCCGGCAATCTCAATGGATTGCCGGGTTTTCCGCTGGTGGACGATACAGGACTTGAACCTGTGACCTCCCGCACGTCAAGCGGATGCTCTACCAGCTGAGCTAATCGTCCAAACGACGTTATTCATGATACCACAGA
>ERZ773186.2839-NODE-2839-length-12311-cov-30.306870_pt1 | contig 12311 bp, 8 predicted proteins | sample MGYA00581000_ERZ773186 | MGnify/ENA primary metagenome ERZ773186 (study PRJEB29015, sample SAMEA2737752) | human gut metagenome | biome: human gut; feature: human-associated habitat; material: faeces | place: China | collected 2012 ... | reverse complement strand
TAATAAGCAAAGGTATCTAAAGCAGAAGCTAGTTGATATTTAACGGTGAAGTGCACTAACCGCTAAACTTATATAACTAAACTTTTGCTAGGATGTCTGAAGAAATTTGCGCAAAACTATTGACAGTACCTTTTAAGGATGGTTGTCAATAAAGTTTTCACGATGATGCAGGCTTATCAAAAAAAGAATATATGGTAAAAATGAGAACTCTCTCGTTTTTACCATATACCACAAATTTCGTTAGAGCAAAACCACAGAACTGTTATTTTGCCGTAGCAAAACCACAAAATCGGTTAAAGCCTAACCACACAAACGTTAGAGCGCATACCACAACTTTTGGGGGACACCCAATGTTTTATTTAAAATGCTATACGAACAAATTTGCTTATCTCATCAGTCTATACTAAGCTTATAGTATGCGCCGTGATTATTATTTCTCATTACTCTAATGTAATATCTTTCCAGATTTAAGGACAATACTTTTAAGTATCAATTTACTCTACACTATTATTTTTCTCTAAATCGCTTAATAAGCCTATTGATTTAATGCACTCATTATCCTTCCCCTGAAATGCCAATTTTACATGATTTGCTTCTAATATATCAACTATTGCTAAATTTATCTCATTAGAGCGCCTTAAAAATTCAATTTGGTCGAATCCATGCATAAAACAAATAACCTCTATCTTATAGCAGATATAGTGAAAATCGATAAAATTAACACGTATATCCTTTTCTTTATGAGCTAAGGCATCATTACTTTTCAGATATTGTCTGATTTCTAAAATAACCTTTTCCAAAAGTTCCCTTTCGGTATCCATAGATACAGCCAATTCAATTCTTATTCTTCTTTTTTTGCATCTGCTGATGTTGATTATAGGTGTATTGACTAAGAGCGAACTGGGTATATACACTTCTTCATTAGATAAATTTTTGATTTTTGTACTTCTAAATGAAATTTCCTGTACAATACCCTCAATACTGCCGGCTTTTATCCAATCCTTCTCTACAAAAGGTTTATCCAACAAGATAATTATACTGCTGACAACATTGCTGAACGCATCTTTAGAAGCATACAAAATAGCAGCAGTACCTATACTCAAAGAAGCGATAAAAGCACTTAAATCATAACCAAGCTCGTTGGAAAAAACACCTACGGCAACAACGCACACCAATATACGTGCACCTATAGAAAGTAAATTTCCACATGCCCTTTGATTTTTTGGTATTTTCTCTTTATCGTCAGCCACATCGTTAACAAATCTATGGACTATACCTAATTCTCCGGTCTTAGGATCTATCGGCAAAAAGACTCTGTATACTCCCCAAAAGAAAGAAAACAGCAATACTAATCTCAACAATTTTATTGCCCAGCCTAAATAACGGACAGCAAATATCGGAGCATTAACTATTGCTACATAGAAGACGCTGAAATATAAAGCTACACACACCGGCAACTCTAAAATACTGACTACAAAATCATCATATTTATTTTCAGTCTCTTCGGCACGTTTTTTTATTAATTTAATTATCTTTTTTTTAAACACCCATCTAAAAGAAATCATGAATATTGTCATTAAAATTGAACAATACCACGCTTCTAAGCCTTTTATAAAATTTAACCATTCCATCTGTCATCAAATCCTTCGCTCTACTAAATTGCTATAATTGTATTGGAATCTTTAGCAGAAACAACAGTCTTTTATAATATTCATAAAATTTTTGCTACCCTTGAATATTATAAAATGCTTCCGCCAAAAGAAGCCAGTACAGTCCCACTCATACTAAAGAATGACTGGAATTGAATTTTTCTCAAATTCCAGTCATTTTACTTTGCGTAAAAATAAACTGCAGCTGCATGCTACACATATTTTCTTAAATTACCGTCATCAAATCCAAACCCATTTCTATTTTTGCGTTCTAAATTGCAAGAAAGAGGCCGCCAGATGACGACCTTTTTCAATCAGTTTTTAGGCTCTTCAGCTATTTTACGCAAAGCACTCATAACAGAATTATTGGTGTCCTCCAAGCGTATTGTTTCTTTTTTTTCAACCAACTTCTGTTCTTGCTTCAGCTTATGCTTGCTGTCAGCAATTTGACTTGTTTGAGAGGCCGAAGAAACTTTAGGACGCTTTATTTTAGGAAAGCTGTAGATATAGCCTACTTTATCCTTATCCCGCGCTGCGAGACTATTCGGCAACCCTTTTCTAATTGCTTCATCCAAAGGTACACCATCAAGCTGCCAGGTATATGGCTTATCCTTAACTTCCTTCATAGCAGTAATCAGCTCATGCCAACTAAACGCCTTTGAAGAAAGCTGCAGAGCAGCCAAGCCGGCAGGAGGCTCAATAGGTGCATCTGCCAACAGCATTACCCGCACAGCAGCCAAATTTCTATTAAAGCGGCAGCGCTCGAAAATATCCGTCAACGAAACATTTTGCCAATCGGTTGAACTTTCTCCGTCAAACGTGAGAACTTCAAATTTATTTTCCTTCGCTGATGATGCTATCTGCCCCCTGAATATTCCTCTGCTTATCCAGCCAACAATGCTAATAGTATCTTCCATTATGCCTACCTTCTCCACATCAATCTTTTGCTTTGTCCGCAAGCTTATCAAGCTCTTGTCCAAGGTTAAATTCTTTGCCATTGAAATGCTGTTCCACCATATCTTTTACAGAAGTGAACACCTGCTTACGCTCAGGCGTACCGGGAAGCAGCTCTCCCTTCATAAATTCCGGATACATTTTCATATCATTGACGCCATTCTTTTTCATGCTTTGCATCAGATTGCCAATGTCCTGGGCAGTATAACCCAGATTAATCATTTCCGGTACAACCTTCAAAAAAGCAGGATCAAGCTTCATACCTTGCTTTTCCTCAATGTTTTTAACATATAAGCCTAAGCCGACAGCCTGATATTTCATACGTTCTTCTTCAGAAAGGTTTTCTAACTTAGCATCATCAACCTTTATTTCCTGACGCAGATATTCAATGTAATCATTAATCGAATCAAAATCCTCAGGCTTTTTATCCGCCTGCTCTGCTTTCATACCAAGCTCTTTGAACCGACCCCCTAAAGTTAGACCTAAAAATCTAATTTTAGGAGGTCGGTTTTTTAATGGCAAAATACAGTTTTGAACTAAAGAAGAAAATAGTCCTGGAATATCTAAACGAAGAGGTCGGTTACACAACTTTAGCCCAAAAGTATGGTATACCTGCCATTAAAAGTATAGAAACGTGGGTATATAACTATAATACTTTTGGAGATAAAGGCTTGTTTCGTTCTAGAAAAAATGGAACCTATTCTTTTGAAAAGAAGCTTTCTGTTGTAGAATTATATATGACAACAGAGGTTTCATATCAACAGCTCGCTCTGCAAGAGAACATACTCAATCCGTCGCTAATCGTACGCTGGGTAAATGATTTTCGTATTGCAGGTGCAGATGCTTTGAGACCTAAGAAGAAAGGGCGTAAGAAAGATTTGAAATTACCTAAAGAAGAATTAAAATCAAATACTGAAACTAACGTTAGTGATGTTAGCACAGAACGCATAAGACAGCTTGAAGATGAATTACTGAAGTTAAGGATTGAGAATGCCTATTTAAAAGAATTGAGGAGGCTGCGTTTGGAAGAGGAAACTCTTCTGAAAAAACAGCGAGAATCATCCACAGCCTCCGAGGAGACTTCAGATTAAAGGATATTCTCGCAGTAGTTAAGTTTCCTAAAGCAACCTATATGTATTGGCAAACGCGTTTTAACAGACAGCCGCGCAACCAGAAGCTGGAAGAAAAGATTACAGAACTGCATAAAGAGCATAAAGACTTTGGTTATCGCAGAATGCATGGTATGCTTATAAAACTAGGCTATCATGTAAACAAGAAGCGGGTTCAAAGAATTATGCAGAAACTAAAGTTTCAGGTATCATCATTTACACGTAAAAGCAGAAAATATAGCTCGTACAAAGGAAAGGTTGGCAATATAGCACCAAACAGGATTCATAGACGATTTAGAACAAGTATACCGCATCAGAAAATCACAACAGATACAAGCGAATTTAAATATTACGAAGTAGATAAAAGTGGTCGAATGGTCATAAAAAAATTGTATCTTGATCCGTTTATGGATATGTATAACAGTGAAATTATAAGCTATAGTATTAGTCGAAACCCATCTTCACAAGCTATTGTTTCTGCATTGACGCAAGCTATAGAAGTTACTAATGATTGCAAGTACAGAAGGACGTTCCATTCCGACAGGGGCTGGGCGTACCAAATGAAAGTGTATAACAAAATGCTAACGAAGAATAAAATTTTTCAGAGTATGTCACGCAAAGGTAATTGCTATGACAATTCAGTCATGGAGAATTTTTTCGGCGTACTAAAGCAGGAAATGTATTATGGTGTAGTTTATTACAGTTATGATGAGTTAAAAAATGCAATAGAAAAATATATTACTTATTACAACAAATATAGAATTAAGTCTAAACTTAATTGGATGAGTCCTGTAGAGTACAGGCTTAGTTTTGTTGCATAAAAAATACGCAACAGATTCTAAATTCTGCTGCGTAATAAAAGTCTAACTTTTTGGGGTCACTACACTTCCGGCTTTTCCTCCTTCGGTTTTTCCGTAAAAATCTCCGCTAAGACCGAAATAACTGCCACAGCAATAGAAAGCCAAGGAGAAATAACCGGTGCTAACGAACCAATGCCTCCCATAATTGCACCACCAATACTACTGCAAACACTGCTTACTGCGGAGCACAAAGCTGAACAAACCGAACCAATAGCAGAAAACAATCCCATAATAACATAACCTCCATTATTCAAATCATTTTAAGCATACTATCAATATTCAAAAATAGCCTCAAAAGTAAACTCTGCTTTTTCTTTAGCTTTTTCCTCCTTTGCATATATGGTGAAAAAGTCTCTTATAAGCTTCTTTTTTTCCTCATCATAAAAACCTGGTGTAACAGCAACTCCCTCCATTGCCTGCTTGGCAAGCTCCTCGGCAGTAAAAATTTTATTATTCAAAATCACCCTCAGTGCCTCTGTATATCTTTTATTCCACTTATAGTTATGTTGCTGTACATTATTTAAGGCGCTTATGCACTCTCTTTCACGAATAAAATCAAATGCCAGCAATCGCTCTGCAGCTGGCAAGTTTTTCAGCTTCACAAAGCATGGTTTGTCACAAAAGCTTTGGTAATAATCAAGGGCAACACTAGCCAACTCCTCATCTTCTAACGGAGTATTGGCTGTGCTTGTATCTGCTTTAATCTGTACCTGCAAGGCTTGTCCGTAATTATCCGAGAACATAATCGCCCTGCCGGCATTCAAGTTAGACAAAAACTCCTTTTGTTCTTCCTTCAGCGCCATTGTGTTGCCTACTGCTTCCTTGTCATCCTGAGCAAATATGCGGTGGACAATTTTAGTATTGGTATTCTTCAATACATCTGCGGCAAGCTTATTGGGAATTTGGTCAACAATTATAAGGCCTTCGCCATATTTACGGATTTCTGCCAGCATATCTGAAAAGGTTTCTACACCCTGCTTCTTATTTTGGCTGTCACCAGGCATATATTTACTCAGCAATCTATGCGATTCTTCTACCAGAATGATATGAGAATGAGCTTTTTTATCACGCAAATAGCGAGCCTTCACTGCCTCATTGAATGCAGCAAGAATAAAGCCCATGATCAACGCCTTTTCATTACCATTCTTAATGCCCTCCAGCTCCAAAACAACTTTGCGGTCCAACAAATCCTCAAAATTTATGGAACGCTTCGTGTTCAGCATCAAGCCCTTGGAGCCAATCACCAGACTCTGCAAGCGTGCACGGATAGAGCCTATATAATCATGCTTCAGTCGCTCATCAAAGCCCTGTTCTTGTACGACAGCATTAATATTTTTCAGCAAATCGTCCATTGTCGGGAAAGCAAAAACACCCTCAGCGAAAGGATCTGCAAATTTACTGTTTGTATTAGTCGTAATATCCCAGCCGTAATCCTCATAGCATTTGTACAAAATTGTTTCTATCAGCTGAGGAATTGCTGCCTCCATGTCAAAGGCTGCTTCAATGCTGGCCTTTATCATATCTACATGCGAGGTGATATTCTCGTGCGGTAAAAACTCGAACGGATTCAACCGGAAGGGAGCAGCCTTATCGTTACCCAAGGTAAAGATAAGTATATCCTTGCAACCGGGATTGTTGCGCAAAATGCGATACTCTGTCTTAGCAGGCTCAATTACCAGGAACGGCAGCTTGCTTTGCAACAAAATTTTGTGGCAGGTTGTGGTTTTGCCGCTGCCGGTTACACCGGCAATAAAGATATGCTTATCCAAAACATCTTTATCCAAATATATCGGCGTTTTTTCGACTTCATTACCATTTTGCACTAAATTACCAAGATAAATTCTGTCTTCCTGCTTTGGTTCGTCATAATTCAAACCAAACTCAACCTCTTCACGCAGACGCATGCCAATGACTTCCTTCTGTGGTAAGCCTGCAAGCATCGACAGCTCATTCGTTGTAATCCAGTTGCAGAGTGCAAAATTTTCTTTGCAGCTGACAGGCTGAGAAAGCATTGCACGTGCCAGCTTTTCGTCCTCAGTAATCTCCTTGCTGAAATGGCCTTTGGGCAATTGGTAATTTCTTACTGCCTCTCGGTCACTGGCATCGAGCTTATTGGAACGCAACGGAACCTTATTGCCCTGCTTGCCGGAATACAAAGCTAACGCAGTATTTTCCAGCTTTATCAACGCAGATTTTTTCTTAGAGAGGACATAAACAGCTGAAAGGAATACTCCCTTGCCCTTACCGTAATCAAGACGCGGGAAAATTACCTCATCACAGTACTTTATCCATTCCCCGGCGCTTTTGTTCAGATACTCGCGTGAATAGGTTTTGGAAGTGCTGCTGTTACTTCCATTCTGTTCAGAAAAGCTCCAGCTTTCTCCCTTGCTTGAGCTGCTGCTGTCCGACTTCGAAGAATTGGTACCATATGTTTTCGTCTTACTTTCACTACTGCCATTAGAAGTTCCATTAGTACGAGAATCACTGGAATCTCCTGATGTATTGCTTTTGCTTGTTCCTTTATTGGTGCTTGTTGCATTAGCAGTACTATCACTTTTCCCTTCGCTAGTACTATGACTGTTCGATGAACTGGAGTTTTCTCCTTTAGTGTAACTGCTAGACTTCGACGAGCCTTCCGAGCTGCCTTCCTGCAGGCTATACTTTGCCAAAGGGCTGACGGTTGTATAGGCTTCCTGCAATGTCTGCTCCAGCTCATAGATATTATCAGGCTGCAAAGCCTTTGCCACAAGTAAGAGGCAAAACTCTTCGCCCTGCATAACATCGACAAGACGGTCTACACTCTGAAACTCTTCATTATCCTTAATTGTCCCCGCCACGCCTTCAATACGCGAAGCATATTTCATTTGGCGAACCTTATTTAAAATAGGCGTAGTGTCCTCCGGCTTTACTTCATTAACCTTACAGCCACGAAAATTACCCTTAATGCTCGCCATCAGGACATTACGTCCGATGTCACTCAAAAGCAGATTATCCTTTATTTTTTCTTCCGGATCGTTGGAAAGGCCATAATAAAATTTAACGCCGTCAGCATCACCAACAATCAGATATAAAAAGTTTACTCCGGGAATACGCACAGAGCTCAAAACATTCTCTAATGCTTCCTTATGCGGTGCTTCTTCTTCATAAGTTATTTCATCAATACGGTATAAAATGATATCACTGTCAGTAATATTCAGCTGGCTGTCGTTATTTACCTTAATATCAGTGTTGCCGAAATAATACTTATGTGATTGGTTGAGCACATTCAAAATTTTTTCGTCCTTATTCATGCTTCCACCTCTTTCAAGCTTAAGACGATATATTTTAATAGTTAAGCTCCACTGTTACCGGCTCAAACTTAAACTCACCATTCTTCAAAGCCTCATCATCTTCAGCTACAACATATTGAATTTTATTGGGAGCAACAGGACGCAGATAAATCAGCCAATCCTCATTAACAGCGTTTTTGGGAAGCTGTTGGCGACTCTTTTTGCTGTCTTTAACCAAAAGGCCACGCTTTCTGCCTGCAGACGTAGATGTTGTGTAATAAAATTCAAAACGGTCTTCCCCGGCATCAAAATAGGCTTGCCATTCATTATATTTACTGTCGCGTGTTAAATCTGCTTCAAAATAGCCATTTTCATCACTGTGACCAATAAATAAGCGGAATTTAATCTCTTCTTGAGTTTTCTTTTCACTGATTACCTTGATAACAGAACCGGGGCGACATTGTACAAGTCCAATAGCAACACCGGTCTTGCCTGTAGGACGCTTTAAGCAGGCAGCCGCATTTTCCTTATCCTTGCTTTCGGCTCCCAACGGCTGGTGCAGCATGAAGGCCTTATCAAAAGATATCTTGGATTGTTTTTCTTTTGCCCCTTGCTTAAGCTTATTTGTAAAATCGCTTATTTTCTTTTTAAATACTTCCTGAAGAATTTTTGATTTACTAGAATTACCTGCGAGAAAAATATTAATCTTATCACAGTTTTTGATGACCTCATAATATTCGTCTTTATTAATATTCACAAGCAGAGCATCAAAAAAGCTATCCACGCCCTGCTCAATTCTCGCCTGCAGAATTTTTTGCAATTCTGCTGCATCGACTGTCAAATCTACTGATTCCTGCTTGCCGGAAGCAGTGAACAAATCTACCTTTACCTTGCCATCACTAAACCATTGCGCTTCACTGCCTGCTGCCTGTCCTTGTCCGCTTCCTGCCGCTTTTTGCAGCTTGCCTTCCGGAACCTTTCCCTCCCAGAAGCCACGCAGCTTTTCCATCAGCTGGCGCATATTACTGTACGCTTCCTGCGAATCCGACAGCAAGCCTTCATAACCGATAAAACGCTCGCACTCCGGCGGCTTAACAAAGGTAATCTTTTTTGTTCGCAGCAGCTGCTTGTTTTTGCAAAATACATTGAAGGCTAATAATTCCAGTAAATTTTCACCGCCAAGATATTTATCGCCACCATCACCAAAATGCTCAATCACATAATGGTATCTTCTCTCCTTAACACCACTAGCCTTACGCCAGATACCAAAATCAAAGTCTGTCGTGCCGCCGCCAAAATCAAAAATTGCATAAGCAATTTTTTCATTTTCCTTCGGGAAAAGCTTAAACTCCTGCAAGGCACAAACTGCATAAGCTGCAGGCTCACCCACACCCTGCTCAACTCTGAACTTCTCCATACATTGCGCGTCCTGCAATACTGTCTGTGGCAGCGAACGGCGCAAGCCCTTGCGGAAGCTGTTCAAAATACGGTTACGCACATCAAGTGCATAGGTAACTGGGAAGGAAAGCAGGTATTCCATATAGATACGCTTGCTATACTGGTTATTGATATGAAGACCAATATAATAAGCATACAGCTCTATAGGATCAAAATCTCCCTCCTGCAGCTCCTCATACGGCGGAAGGTTAATCTCCTTGCCTTTTGTATCGCGAATTCTCACACGTCGTTCACTGTCGCCGGCCCATTGTTTGAGTTCAGCAAAGTATGAAAAATAATCTCGGGATTCTTTGTTTTCATTCCACGCATTATAGGCTGTATGTGAAGCAGTAGCATCTGCATAGCGCGTCAGCGGTCTTCCCTGGTATTTTTGATAATCCTTCATGAAGCTGTCTATATCTATAAACTGCATGACCGTCGGATTTTCATAGTCTTTGACACTAGGTTCCTTGACAACATCACCCTTGCCAATGCGCACAGGCTCAATAGCATCGCTGTCATCCTGAGTAACAACTACCGTTGATTTCGTACCGAAGTCAATGCCAACTACGCCGCCGTCCACAATATCCATACGTGGGTCGCGGGCGTAAAAGGAGCATCCTGTTTGCACCGTTTTCTCCTGCTTCGTCTCTGCCTCCCAAAGCTCCCAGGAGCCACCATTAGGATCCTCCAAAAGCATATCATTGTATTCCGTGAGGTCAAAGCGTACTTTGTCACGTGCGAGCAGCTCTTTCTTTAAATCGTCTGCATAATCGTCATTCAATTCTTTACGAACCTCTTCTAATGATGGTTCATCCCAAAAATCCAGCTCTTGCAAGGTTTTAACCAGCTCGTCTATTTGCTTTGCATACCAAACAATCTTATTGTCTTTTATAGCAAGCAAATTTTTCTCTTTTAACGCATCCAAAACTATATAAGCCATCTGCGCATCAACATCGTTGATAACCGGCTCTAAGCCCTTGTCTAGGATAAAAGTAATGCGCTGCTCTCCTTTAGGTATACGTGAAATGAGCAGGTCATATGAATCGTATTTATAGTAACCGTTAAAAACATAAAAATCTTTCTTATAAATATGATATGGTCTTAAATTATTCTCATATCGCAAGGTAATGTATGTGATATAATCATATCTTTTTTGCAATACATCTAATATTTTTTTTAAATCACCCAAAAACATAAAATCAAATTCGAGGTTCTTTATATTAATCTTTGGCTGCACTGCTGCACCAGGATGCTTATACCTTGTATCACATCTCCTTATATTTATTTTCTGCGCATCCTCAAAAATAAAATCAGCACTGGGATTGGCTGGTAGCAAGACAGGGCAATTGCTAAAGCTGATAACATCTTTCTGGGTAGTAAGATATTTCTCCATGCGAGACACCAATGAATTCATTATTTTTATGGCAGTAAATTTTCTGCCAAATTTTCTCAGCAAAGCTTCTGAAACCGGCAAATACTGCACTCGCTTTATCGTTGCTTTGCCTGCATCGCTTTTTACATCACTTTTTGCATCATTTTTTGCATTAATTTTTTGTCTGGCTGTTATATCAGGCATGCTGTTTTTAGCAGCAACATTTTTTGTATTCGAACTATCTTTTTTACTACGCATTAATTGCATCTCCCTTACCATGCTATTCAAGCAGAGAATGATTTGCTCTACTAAAAATTTTTATAATCATCTTGTCCGGTTCTTTCAGCAGGCATAGGCCCAAAACTTTCTCTTTGCACCGCTGTTCCAAGTAATTTTTTCTTAATAGGCATTCTAAGCACCATACTCAACTAGCGCTTTTCTATTAGCCCTTGCAAGCCTATTGTTCCAAATACCCGGCAGCAAAACTCTTTCAATTGCTCCGGTATATCTGCTGCAGTTTTCGCTGCGCATATGCAGCTCGTCATCAAAGTATTTTCCTTCTTCGTCCTTGATTAAGGCAAATACCTGCTCTCCCTGATATATATTGCATACGCTAAGTAAATATTCCAAAATCTGCAACAAGGTATCGCGCTCTGCTTGCAGCTGATAATAATTGCGCTTCATGCTATCCCAAAAGGAGCAAATGTTGTCAATGTCACTTCCTGACAGGATGAAGGCTATTACTGATTCGTCAGCAATAACATTAGCAAAGTTTTCGCGCACTGCTGCAGGCAGCTTCATATATAACTGATAAAATTTAACCGGTTCAGCGAATTCTTTTTGCCAGGCATTAAGCTCCCTTTGCAGCTTGGCATTAGCTGCGTTGATTTTTTCATAATCCTGTTCTAGCTTCCCTGCTGCGGCAGCTGCGCTGCGCAATTCTTCATTTTTTTTCGCCAGTTCCCAAGCCTGATTTTTCACTTGCTCTGCCAGCTTGCTATTTTCATTCTCTTGCTGCTCTTTCGCTCTTTTTAAAGCATTAATGCTTGCAGCTTGTTTATTATTTTCTTCCTGCAACTCAGCTATTCTCTGAACCAGTTCATCAAAAGACTTCTTGATTTTTTTGTTTTTTTCAAAATCATGCTCATTTTGCTTATCTGCCTCAACAGCATCAATTGCGGCTAAACCTTTAGTATCCTCCACAATCTCCCGTATTCTTTTTTTAATATCAGCTTCAGCCAGAGCATTTTCAAGATTTTTTAGAAACTTTTTATATTTTTCTTTGTCGCCTTCAAACATCTTGTGTTTTTCCACCTTTCATTAAATCAAAAAAGCCAACCGCCAATATGCGTCTCCTCAAAAAGCCTGCTCCACGCAGGTACATTCTTCAGCAAAACTCATAGCCAACGATTGACTTTTAAATAAACCTTCCAATTCACAGAAACCAGCCCCTTAATTTGTATTTAGCTGCATAAGGCTAAATCTGCTGACTAAAAAACAGATTCAGTCAACCAATGCATTTGTAATCTCTAATATCTTATTCGGATATAATTAGCGCCACCTTATTGCAACTGAGGTAAATTCCTTCTACTTATTATAGCACATTATCAATATAATAAAAACGAGAAATGCCGCACAAATTAACATAAGTGTATTTC
>ERZ773186.2838-NODE-2838-length-12313-cov-4.043808_pt1 | contig 12313 bp, 12 predicted proteins | sample MGYA00581000_ERZ773186 | MGnify/ENA primary metagenome ERZ773186 (study PRJEB29015, sample SAMEA2737752) | human gut metagenome | biome: human gut; feature: human-associated habitat; material: faeces | place: China | collected 2012 ... | reverse complement strand
GCCGCCCGGGCCTCGGGCATGGTCATGGTGGTCTCAATGAGGAAGAGGTCCACCCCCGCCGCCGCCAGGGCAGCCGCCGCCGTCAGCAACAGGGCGGTGTACACCGCCACGGGGGCGGCGTCGCCGGTCTGCACCGGCTGGGAGGCGGTCACCTGCACCGCCAGCCGGCTGACAGCGCTTTCGTTGCCCGCCCGGTCCACGGCCTTGGCATACACCGGCGTGGCGGTGGGGGCGAAGGGGCCGGTATACAGCACCCACTCCGTGCCGTCATAGCTGTAGTACAGGGTCACGTCCTCCTCGGCGGCGGTCAGGGTCACCTTTCCGTCGCCGCCCTGGGCAATGACGGGAGCCTCGGGGGCCGCGGTATCCTTCACCACGGTGAAGGCCACGGTGGTGGCGGCGCCGGTGGCCTCGTCGGTGAACTCCACCGTCACCACGTTCTCGCCCTCCTGCAGCTGCGCGCCATAGGAGAACACCTGGGTGATGGGCTCGGCCAGCACGTTCAGATCCCCGGCGGGATACAGCAGCTGATTGCCGTTGATCTTCAGGCCCACGTTGCCGTACAGGGAGGTGATGTCGCCGCTGACGGTAAACGCGTCCTCGTTGGTATAGACCACCGCGCCGTCGGCGATGCGCTCGTCGTCAAACCGCAGGGAAGAAGGCTCCGTATCCGGCAGATAGTACAGATACAGCTTATACACGGTCCCGAAGTCGTTTTCGGCAAAGGCCGAGCTGAGGGTCTTGACGTAGGTCAGGTTCACGCCCTGGCGGATGGGAATGTCAAACTCCACCTGGCGGCTGCCCTCCTGGGGCGCATACACGTTGTCGTTGAAGACCACCAGGTTGGCATCCCGGTCCAGGGTGGCCTGGACGTGGAGATTGCCGTTTTCATCCAGCATGTCGTCGGTGATGAAGAAGCTGGCACCGAGCATCGTTGCTGTCTTTTCGTCCCACAGGGGATCCAGGGCCAGGATATCGCCCCGGATGGTGCCGTCGGAATACCGGGCATCCTTGAATCCGCTTTCCTCATACATCTTCTGGCCATACACCGTGTCATACAGCAGGGCGTTGCAGGTGGTGACGTGTCCGGCAGCGTCATAGGCCCGGACCCGGACGATCTGGCACCAGGCGCTGTAATCGTAGATGTCGCCGGTCTCGTCGTCCACATACACAGCGTCCTTATAGGCGAAGGGGAAGCTCATCCGCAGCTGCCCGTTTTCGTCGAAGGAATCCAGAGAGATCTCCTGAGTGTGGATCTCGGCTGCCACATCGTCCTCGCCGATCAGGAAGCCGGAGGAATCCTGGGCGGTGTAGGTCAGATACAGCCGAACACCTGCATGGAGAAGATCTGGGCGTCGGGGGCAACGCCCACCACGCCGCCGTTCTCCTGGTCGCCGTTGGCGGCCAGGGCCGGGACGCACAGCAACACCGTCAGCGCCAGCGCCAGGCACAGGGACAGCGCCCGCCGGAGAAGCCGGTGTACGGATGTGTTTTCTCTCATATCTTTTCTCCTGGATAAACATTCACACGGTCCGTTTTGCCCGCCGGGACGCATGTCCCCCGGTCCTGGCAGGAGCGCCTAGCCGCGTGCTCCGAAAAAATGCCGGTACTCGCAAGAAATTTCCAGAATCCGCCAGCAAATTTTTCACCATGATATATCCCTTTAGCGCAAAAAACAATCCGAATATCCCTTGATTTTTCCTTCTGCCTGCCATTAATCATCCTTATGAATACGCATGAATATACGAAGGGCGCAGCCGCCCGGCTGCGCCCTTCGTATATTCAGCTTTGCTGCTTTTCTCTTGTAAAGACTGCGGCGGTAATCAGGGCCGTCAGCGGGATGGACAGAATCACGCCCACGCTGCTGGCTATGCCGCTGACCACCTCCATGGACACATACGCCGAGCTCATCAGCTGGCGGAAGGACAGCCCCAGGGAGTACAGGTACAGGATCAGTGTGAACCCGCTGCCCAAAAACGCTAGGATCAGGGTGTTGGTCATGGTGCCCACCATGTCCCGGCCGATGTTCATACCGGAGCGGAACAGCTCCCGCCGGGACAGCTGGGGATTGGCGGCGTGGACCTCCGCCAGGGAGGAGGCGATGCCCATGGTCACGTCCATCACCGCCCCCAGGGCGCTGATGATGATGCCGCCTACCAGCAGGCCCCGCAGGCCGATGGGTGTGCCGGTCTGGCGCAGCTGCAGCAAAGGCTCTACGTCCTCGATGCGCAGGCCGTCCACCCGGGTCAGGGCCTGGGCCAGCAGCCCGAACAGCAGGGCCAGGGCCGTGCCCGCCACGGCGCCCAGCATGGCGCACACGCTCTTTTTCTGCACGCCGCCCACAATGGTCAGGCTCACCACCGCCACATAGGCGCACACGATAAAGGTCATCAGCAGGGTATTGGCCCCCTTCATCAGCGCCGGCAGCAGCACGCCGAACAGGCACACCAGCGTCACCGCTAAGGCCACCAGCGACTTGGCCCCGGTGCGGCCGCCTACGATCACCGCCGCCGCGATGAACAGCGCCACCACGATGGCCAGGGGGATCAGCCGGTCGAATTCATACACCGTGGCGTTGACGGTGCCGTCGGAATAGCTGGAGATCAGGATGGTGGCCCGGTCCCCGGCGTGGAGGGGCCCGCCGTACAGGGGACCCACATAGTTATATACCTGCATCTGCTGGCCCTGATAGTCCCCGGACTTCACGGTAACCAGCAGCAGCTGCTCTCCCCGGTACCCGTTGTCGGCGGCTGGGTCCTTCTCCGTGGAGTCCGACAGGACCTGCTCCACCACGGCGGATTCATAGTCCGCCCGCTCCTCCGGCTGGCCGGCTTCCACCCGGGCCGGGGCTGCCAGCAGCCGCCCCACGATCAGCAGCACCAGGGCCGCCGCCAGTACCGCGCAGGTCCACTTGTTTTCCCGCAGCCAGGCGGCAGGACCCGCCTGTTTTGTCTTTTTCTTCATAAGAACCTCTTCCTTTCGGCAAATGGAAAGCTGTCCTCACCAGCATAGCAACTTGCGCCCCCCTTGTCAAGCGGCGGTTTTGTGCCGCCGCCGGGGATAAAAGCCCCGCCGCCGGGCAGACTATAGGCGAAAGGATGTGCTGCAATCATGGATATGTCACCCCAGGAATACCAGGCCTATGTCAAGGGCATGCAGAAGAAGTCTCCCCTGCTGAAGGACATGGCCCTGGCCTTCGCCATCGGCGGGGCCATCTGCGTGGTGGGCCAGCTGATCCAGACCGGCTGGCTGATGCTGCTGCCCCGGGAGGACGCCGCCTCCGCCACCTCCATCAGTCTGGTGTTTCTGTCGGCCCTGTTCACGGGGCTGAACCTGTATAACAAGCTGGCCCGGTTCGGCGGAGCCGGGACCCTGGTGCCCATCACGGGCTTTGCCAACGCCGTGGTGTCCCCGGCCATGGACTTCCGGGCCGAGGGCCTGATCACCGGCATGGCCGCCAAAATGTTCCTGATTGCCGGGCCTGTGATCGTATTCGGCACCGCCGCCAGCGTGGTATACGGCGTGGTGCTGTGGCTGCTGGGGGGATAAATGCAGACAGGGCGTACCGCTTGCGGTACGCCCATTGCTTATTCCCGGTTCTGCTTCTGCCGCCGGGCCAGCACCAGGGCCCGGACACCGCCGTAAATGACCCAGATCACGCCGATGGCCAGATAGAGATACTTCATCTCGCTCATAGCGTTCCATTTCAGCAGGGAATACCCCGCCAGCAGCACGCCGCACAGCAGATACACCACATAGCGCATGATGCTGTCGGTTTTTTTCTTGTTGTCCATAGCGGCCTCCTCAGTGGTGATACTACCATTATAAGGGTTCTGCCGCCGGTGTCAATGCTTTTTCAAGGGCAGGCGGGGCGTGTGCGATGCCCGGGGCCCCGCCCCGCCTGCCTTTTATCCCGCCCGCCGCTCCCTGCGGTGGGCTATCCCAGATGCTCCAGGTCGTCCTTGCCTAGGCTCATATGCCGCCAACGCTCCGGCATTTCCGGCCCGATCAGGGGGAACAGATTCTCCGTGTCGGTGGTGGGCTGGATATTATAGGTGCCGTACTGGTTCACCAGGTCAAAGCAATTCTGGGGCACGCCCCGGAACTGATGCACGTCCGGCGCGGCGTCGTAGGGGAAGCCGCGGTCCTTTCGCTTCATCTCTCTCACCTCCGGCCTTAGTATGCCCCGGCTTCGAAAAATCTTTCACCGGTTGACATCCGGCGGCGTATGGGGTACGATATTTTCAGAATTTGAAACAGGAGGAGACGCAAAATGACCGTATCTCAGGCACTGGAAAGGCTGGCCGCCTATGAAAAGCAGGCCTTTGCCTATAACCACGCCTCCGGCGTGCTGTATTACGACGGAGCCACTGCGGCCCCCAAGGGCTCGGCGGACGTCCGGGCCGACACCCTGGGGGAGCTGTCCCGCATGAGCTACATTCTGACCACCGCCCCGGAGACGGTGGAGATGCTCCAGACCCTGGTGCAGGCCCGGGACCGGCTGGACCCCGTCACCGCCCGGAAGGTATCGGAGCTTTGGCGGGACTATGAACAGACCCACCGCATTCCCCAGGAGGAATTTGTGGCCTATCAGCAGCTGGTGTCCAAGGCCGACGCCGTGTGGCACGAGGCCAAGGAGCGCAGCGACTATGCCCTGTTTGAGCCGTATCTCCAGCGGATCTTCGACAGCTGCCGCCGCCTGGCGGAATACATGCAGCCGGACAAGGACCCCTATGACGCCCAGCTGGACCGGTTTGAGCGGGGCCTGACCCGGGACACCTGCGACCGGTTCTTCGCCGCCCTGCGCCGGGATCTGGTGCCCCTGATCGGGCAGGTCCAGGCCCATGCCGACCGGGTGAACGACGCCCCCCTGCACCGGGACTTCCCCGTGGCCATCCAGCGGGAGTTCACGGACTTCGTCATGGGCGTCATGGACATCGACCGCGACCACTGCATCGTGGGGGAGACGGAGCACCCCTTCACCATCAACTTCTCCCGGGACGACGTGCGCATCACCACCAACTATCACGCGGACTTAGTGGCCTCGTCCCTGTACTCCGTGGTCCACGAGGGCGGCCACGCCCTGTATGAGCTGCACGTGGGCCGGGAGCTGTCCCGCACCTGCCTGGGCGGCGGCGTGTCCATGGCCATCCACGAAAGCCAGTCCCGGTTCTATGAGAACATCATCGGCCGCAGCCGGGCCTTCTGCTCCGTCCTGCTGCCGTGGCTGAAGGAGCACTTCCCGGAGCAGCTGGTGGACGTGACGGAGGAGCAGTTCTACCGCATGGTGAACCGCTCCCAGCCCTCTCTGATCCGCACCGAGGCCGACGAGCTCACCTACTGCCTGCACATCATGGTCCGCTATGAGCTGGAGAAGCAGATGTTCGCCGGTACCATCACCGCCCACGACCTGCCCGCCGCATGGAATCGCCTGTATAAGGAGTACTTGGGCGTGGATGTCCCCTCCGACCGGGAGGGCGTCCTGCAGGATTCCCATTGGGCCAACGGCAACATCGGCTATTTTCCCTCCTACGCCATCGGCTCCGCCTACGGCGCACAGTATCTGCTGGAGATGCAGAAGGATCTGGATGTGGAGGCCGCCGTCCGCTCCGGCAAGCTCACCGCCATCAACCGCTGGCTGGAGGAGAAGATCTGGAAGTACGGCTGCATGAAGGACCCTGTGGCCCTCTTTGAGTCCGTCTGCGGCCCCTTCCGCCCGGAGGAGTACGTGGCCTATCTGGAAAAGAAGTTCACGGAGATATACGAACTGTAATCTATTGCGATAATAATACAAAACATTATCGCCCCGGAGTGTTCCACGGAACCCTTCGGGGCGATTTCTGTCCGCTTACAGCAATATCCGAGACAGAATAAATCGCCCTCCCCCTTGAGGAGAGCGATTTATTTCATTTCCTGTACCAGCTGCTCCAACAATTCCAACTGGCGGCTGCTGAGCCGCCGCAGGGATTTGCTCAGCGACAACAGACGTACCGGGTCTGCAAGTTCTGCTGCAAAAAATTCCTCCGGCGTCACGCCCAGATACTCACAGATGTAGAAGAACGTGGACATGGACGGCAGATTCACGCCGTTTTCGATGTTGTTGATGTCCCCGGCGCTCTGCCCCAGCGAAAGACTCATATCACGAGCCGATACGCCCTTGGCCTGCCGCAGCTGTGACATCCGTCGGGCAAACTGCTTCTTCTCCATGACCCACCTCCACGCTTTTTGATAATTGTACTATATAGTCTGCTGAATCTTATCCGGTTATTTAGGATATTTTCTTGACATAACCATTTTGAATAGATATAATGAGAAAAAATACTGTGGAAAGTAGATGGCGATGAAGAATGGAAGTGCTAATTGGAATCGTTGGTGTGGCAGTGCTGTTTTTCCTACTTTCGGCTCTGTGGGATTCTACAAAAAAGGCGGAAAAGGAACAACAGTGGCAGGCCGTGCAAATGCAGGATCGCAAGCGAAAACAGCAGGCGGAAGAGGAAGCGGAGAGATACCGAACGTCTCTGGTAAAGCGGTATAAAAATAGTCCGTTGACAAGGGAAATCCTAAAGACCATTTGCGACGGGACGGAGCGCAATCCGGAGGAGATCGTCATCGACAAAAGTGGTGCCTCCGGACGTACAGACGGGATGGTGCGCAGCTATGATTTTTTAGCGCATCGTGTCCCTGAACTCACCAATAGTAAAGCGTTTTCCTATGAATATCATCCGATTCAGAATCTTGGCGTTACCGATTGTGTGTTTGTTCGTCAACAAGCCGCACTGGCGGAAGCCATCAGGGAAATTCTGGGAGAGGATTATTCTATTGAACATAAGGATGACGGTCGAATCGTCGTCATGCGGCTGAAGCCAACCAAACACTTTTAATTTTAACAAGGAGGAACACATCATGGCTCGCTGTTATTATCTGGACTACATCAGCAAGGGCTGCCTCAGTAGCTACGACAATGACGAGTATGTCTGCAAGCTCTGCGGCAAGCACTTTGCCACCAATGACCCGCAGGTGAAGTACACCTGCAACCCCGATTACGGCGAAGAGTATCAGAGATGTCCGGTTTATCGGGACCGCCGCTGACATTAAAAAACCGCTGGCCGTAACGGCCAGCGGTTTTCCTATATCCTTCTTACAGCTTTGTGACCATGGGGATGATCATGGGGCTGCGCTTGGTGTGCTTATAGAGGTAGCTGCTCACCGCCGAGCGCACGGCACGGCACACCTCGTTGTCGTCCTTGCGCCGCCGGGCAGCCATTCCGTCCACTGTGGACATGGCCAGCTCCCGCAGCTCCTGCAAAAGCTCCTCGGATTCCTTCACATACACGAAGCCGCGGGTGACGATCTCCGGCTCACACAGCAGCCGGTGGTCGTGGGAGGACATACTCAGTACCACCACCACCATGCCGTCCTCGGCCAGCAGCTTCCGGTCATTGAGCACCACAGCACCCACCTCACCCACGCCGGAGCCGTCCACAAAGACCTCTCCGGCGGGTACGGAGGCCTCGCACTTCATGTGCTTGGTGGTCAGCTCGATGACGGAGCCGTTTTCGGCCACGCAGATGTTCCGGGGGTCCATGCCCATGGCCTCCGCCACCCGCTTGTGGATCTGCAGCATCCGCTGCTCACCGTGCAGGGGAATGAAGAACTTGGGCTTGGTCAAAGCGTGGATGATCTTCAGCTCCTCCTGGCAGGCGTGGCCCGATACGTGCAGCATATCCGCCTTGTCGTACACCACGTCGGCGCCCTTGCGGAACAGCTCATTGATGACCCGGCCCACCGTCACCTCGTTGCCGGGGATGGCGGAGGCGGAGATAATGACCTTGTCCTGCGGCCCGATATCGATCTGCTTGTGGGTGGAAAACGCCATCCGGTACAGGGCGCTCATCTCCTCGCCCTGAGAGCCGGTGGTGATGATGACCTGCTGCTGGGGCGGCAGACCCTTGATGCGGTTAATGTCCATCAGCACGCCCTTGGGGATCTTCATATACCCCAGCTCCGTGGAGACCTTCATGATGTTCTCCATGCTGCGGCCGGTAACGGCCACCTTCCGCCCGCAGGCGGCGGCAGCGTCAATGATCTGCTGGATGCGGTGGACGTTGCTGGCGAAGGTGGTGACGATGATGCGCTGCTTGCAGCCGGTGAACTGCCGCTGGAAGGTCTTGCCCACCAGCCGCTCGCTCATGGTGTAGCCGGGGCGCTCCACGTTGGTGGAGTCCGCCAGCAGCGCCAGCACCCCCTCCTTGCCCAGAGCGCCGAACCGGGCCAGATCGATGACCTCCCCGTCAATGGGGGTGGAGTCGATCTTGAAGTCGCCGGTGTGGACCACCACGCCCATGCGGGTGTGGATGGCGAAGGCCACGGAGTCGGCAATGGAGTGGTTCACGTGGATAAATTCTACTTGAAATTTCCCGGCCTTCACCGTCTGGCCCGCCTCCACCGTCACCAGCTTGGTGCTGTCCAGCAGCCGGTGCTCCTGCAGCTTCAGCTTGATGAGCCCGGCGGTAAAGCGGGTGCAGTAGATGGGCATATTCACCTGCTTGAGGACGTAGGGGATGGCCCCGATATGGTCCTCATGGCCATGGGTGATGAACAGGCCCCGCAGCCGGGATCTGTTCTTGATGAGATAGGTGACGTCGGGGATGACGCAGTCGATGCCGTACATATCATCGCCGGGGAATGCCATGCCGCAGTCCACCACAATGATCTCCCCGCCGTACTCATAGGCGGTCATGTTCTTGCCGATCTCGTTGAGACCGCCCAGAGGAATGATCTTCAATTTTTCTGCCATATGTGTTGTATATTCTCCTTTACAAGATAAGTAGCGCACAGACAGACTGCCCGTCAGCGGACGCAGCTGCTCCGCAAACGGACACGGCAAAATAGAGGCGGCTCCCGACGTTTCTCTGCGGCGCTGTATCGCCGGAGAAGTCCGGCGGCCCGCCCGACTGTCCTGTGCAAAAGTGGTGAGGGGAATCCCCTCGTTTATTTGATCACGAAGGCCCGCCGCCTCCGCAAAAAATACAAAAAAGGCCATCGCTTTTCAACGATTTACACAAAGTATATCATATTTCTCCGCATTTGTACAGCCTTTCTTTCCCCCTTTTTTCGCCGCCCCTCGCAAAACCCGCATTTCCCCGATCCCTCCGCCGAAAAAATACCCCGGAAAAGACTTTTTCAAACCGATAAGAAAGACGTTGTAGCAGAGGAAAAACTATGCTATAATAATGTAATTCAAAATGGCGGAACAGCGCAGTCCGCCAAAACAGGGAGGGATGCGCCTTGAATAAACGGATCGCCCGACTCCTCCGGACGAATATCACGATCTTCTCGCTGTGCCTGGTGCTGTTTGCCCTGGCAGCGATCCCCGTTGACGTGCGCCTCGCCATTGGCGAGGGCGTGGCCGCCGTGGCCTTTTTCCTGCTGGGCCGCCGCCGCAGCAAGGCTACCCAGCAGAGTCTGCGCCAGTATATCCAGCGGTTTTACGGCGGCATGGACTCCGCCCGCTCCAGCAATATGCTCTTTACCCCCCTGCCCATGATGGTCTTTGATCTGGCCACGGAGGATATCCTCTGGAGCAGCGAGAGCTTCCTCCAGCTGACCGAGCAGCGGGAGGGCATCTTCGATGCCCATCTGGAGACGGTGTTCCCCAATATCTCCTTCCACTGGCTGCTGGAGGGCAAGACCGAGGCCCCGGAGACCGTGGTGTGGAACCACCGCACCTATCGGGTGTTCGGCGGCGTCAGCCACCCGGAGGGCGGCCAGAGCGCACTGGCCACCACCTACTGGATGGACGTCACCGACACCGAGGAGATGCGCCGGACGCTGGAGCTGACCCGGCCGGTGGTAGCCATCCTCATGGTGGATAACTACGAGGACCTGATGAAGGCCACCCCGGAGGGCAAGCGCTCTGCGGTGCGGGCCATGCTGGAGGAAAAGCTGAGCCAGTGGTCCGCCGGCAGCGAGGGGATGATGCTGAAATACGACCGGGACCGCTACCTCTTTGTGTTCGAGGAGAAGAGCTTCTCCGACTTTGCCGCCAAGCGCTTCGACGTGCTGGATGCCGTCCGTGAGGTGGTGGCCGGGGAGGGCGTGGCAGCCACCCTGTCCATTGGCGTGGGCCGGGATGCCGACAGCTTCGAGGCCCTGTTCAAAAACGCCTCCGTGGCGCTGGAAATGGCCCTGAGCCGTGGCGGCGATCAGGCAGTGGTGAAGGACAAGCTGAATTTCGAGTTCTACGGCGGCCGCTCCAAGGCTACGGAGAAGCGCACCAAGGTGAAGTCACGGGTCATGGCCAATGCGCTGGCGGAGCTCATCGACGAGGCCAAGCAGGTCTACGTCATGGGCCACAGCTATGCGGATATGGACGCACTGGGCGCCGCCGCAGGCGTGTGCGCCATCGTCCGCAAACGTGGCAAGAAGTGCCGCATCGTCATCGATACGGAGAATAACGCCGCCCATCCGATGCTGCGCCGCCTGCAGGCCCTGCCGGAGTATCAGGGGGCCTTCCTCAGCGGCGATGATGCCTTCCTGCGGGTCCAGCCGGAGACGCTGCTGGTGGTGGTGGATACCAACCGCCCCGGCAGCGTGGAGTCCGAACCCCTGCTGGACGCCTGCAACCGGGTGGCGGTCATCGACCACCACCGCCGGGGCAGCAGCTACATCGACAAGATGGCCCTGAACTACCACGAACCCTACGCCTCCTCAGCGTCGGAGCTGGTGACGGAGCTGCTCCAGTACCTCATCGAGCCGGGCGACCTGCTGAAAGCGGAGTCCGAGGCGCTGCTGGCCGGCATCGTGCTGGACACCAAGAATTTCACCAACCGCACCGGCGGCCGCACCTTCGAGGCGGCAGCGTACCTGCGCCGGGCCGGGGCGGATACGGCGGATGTACAGCGGATGTTCCAGAGCGACCTCCAGTCCATGATCTCCCGCTACGATATCATCCGCCGGGCAGAGCTGTACCACGGCGACATCGCCATTGCGGCGCTGGATCAGGAGTGCGACCGGGTCATTGCCGCCAAGGCCGCCGATGAGATGCTGACCCTGCAGGGGGTCCGTGCTTCCTTCGTGCTGTACCGCAAGGATGACGGTATTTACATCTCCGCCCGCTCTCTGGGCGAGATCAACGTACAGGTGCTGGTAGAGACGCTGGGGGGCGGAGGCAACTCCACCACCGCCGGCGGCCAGTGCTCCGGCATGACGGTGGCGGAGGCGAAGACCACGCTGCTGCGTGCCATTGATAAGTATTTTGAAGAATAAGGAGGAATATTTCCATGAAAGTGATTTTGCAGCAGGATGTCCGGGGTAAGGGCAAGAAGGGCCAGATGATCGAGGTAGCCGAGGGCTACGCCCGCAACTTCCTGCTTCCTAAAAATCTGGCGGTGCTGGCTACCGCCGATGCCATGAACACCATGAAGCTGCAGGCCAAGGCCAAGGCCAAGGCCGACGCAGAGGCCAAGGCCGCCGCACAGGAGCTTGCCGGGAAGCTGAAGGGCTGCCAGGTGAAGATCGCCGCCAAGGGCGGCACCGGCGGCAAGCTCTTCGGTGCCGTCACCGCCAAGGAGATCTCCGAGCAGCTGAAGGCCCAGCACGATATGGAGCTGGACAGCAAGAAGCTGGTGCTGGCGGAGCCCATCAAGACCTTCGGCAGCTTCGAGGTCAAGGCCAAGCTGGGCTTTGAGATCACCGGCACCGTCTATGTGCTGGTCTGCGAGGAGAAGTAACTTCCCTTTGGCCTTGCCGGCGCTTTTGGGGCTTGACAGTCCCTTCTGTTTGTCTCCGACGGGTAGCTTTCTGCCTTTTTGTCTCCGACGGCATACTTTTTGCCAACAGCAGCAAAAAGCTTTCACCGTCGTGTCAACCGTTTTCCAGCCACGTTGTGGCGTGAAAACCGGGACACTTCCTCGAAACCGCCTCGCTTCATCCGCCACAGGCGGCGCTTCGACGGTTTCCTAAAAATGCCGTTTGAAACCAATGGTTTCAGAACTTCCTTTACGTTCAAGAGTCGTATTTATTATGGGGCGTAGAGGGAATTGACTTAGCAACAGACCCGCTGCCGCTCCCGCTCTGGTGAAGGAAATGGTGCGTCTACCGCTGGGGAGTACGGATTCCCACATTAGAACAGCAATCTTCTTCAACCACCCAATAAAGCGGCAGCGTGAGTGGAAATACGCCAATTCCCTGCTTCGGCAGGATTTAGGAATCAGCTCTTACACACGACAAAGGAAGTGCAGAAACCATGGGTTTCTGCTGGCGTTCTTTGGGTAACTTTCTTTCGCTACTGAAAGAAAGTTACCCGCCGGCG
>ERZ773186.2831-NODE-2831-length-12346-cov-106.562119_pt1 | contig 12346 bp, 10 predicted proteins | sample MGYA00581000_ERZ773186 | MGnify/ENA primary metagenome ERZ773186 (study PRJEB29015, sample SAMEA2737752) | human gut metagenome | biome: human gut; feature: human-associated habitat; material: faeces | place: China | collected 2012 ... | reverse complement strand
CCTTGTGACCGGCAAAGTTAAAATCTTCAATTTTCATTTTACCTAAATTTTATTTAGTTTATGTACTAATTTATTGTTCTAAACCTTTCTGCTGGTTTCAAAAACCGAAGGCAAAGATACAAATTATATTTGAATCAGCAAAATATCGTAGCGGTTTTTATGATTTTTAGTAGATGAAATCGTCTGTTTGCTATATCGGGTTTGCAAAATTCGTATTTTGCGCTTCCTTCTGCTTGATTTGTTAAACAAAATGGAGAGAAATGAAATATATTCTTAACAAATTACTTTTTTTTTGGATTTTTCGATAATAAATAGTACCTTTGTGCGCAGTTAAAACGTTATTACATATAAATGAGATAAAATGGCAAAAGATAAGATTGCTTTTGTGTGCAGCAATTGCGGACAGGAAAGTGCCAAATGGATGGGCAAATGTCCTAGCTGCGGACAATGGAATACATTTAAGGAAATTCGTATTGCTGCTGATTCCGGATCGCAGGCTGCGAAGAATGCCGGAATGACCATGCGTCATGGTGGGGTTGCCACGATGTTTGGTGGGCAGCACAGCGAGCATGACGCTGCGCCGATGAAACTTCGCGATATTTCTGCGATTGATGAACCGCGCATCGATATGAGGGACGAGGAGCTGAACCGTGTGCTGGGTGGCGGAATGGTCCCTGGCAGCATTACGCTCCTGGGCGGTGAACCGGGAATCGGTAAGAGTACGCTCACCTTGCAGACTATTCTGAACATGACTGACCGCCGCATCCTGTATGTGAGCGGAGAGGAAAGTGCCCATCAGATTAAACTCCGTGCCGACCGGTTGGCTAAAGGACAGGCGATGCTCAGAGATGGCTCTTCTGCGGACACTCTGAAAACGGCTTCTCTTTCATCAGAAGGAGCCTTTGATCATATTACGGTTCTCTGTGAAACGCAGTTGGAGAAAATCTTCAGCCATATTCAGGAAGTGGCTCCTCAGTTGATAGTTATAGATTCTATCCAAACCATTGCTACGGAAGAAGTAGACAGTTCGCCAGGTTCTGTTTCCCAAGTTCGCGAGTGTGCAGCCTCCCTGCTCCGTTTTGCCAAGACGAGTGGCATTCCGGTCATTCTGATAGGTCATATTAATAAGGAGGGAACGCTTGCCGGACCAAAGATTTTGGAGCACATCGTAGATACGGTAATTCAGTTTGAGGGCGACCAGCATTACATGTACCGCATCTTGAGAAGCATCAAAAACCGATTCGGAAGTACTTCTGAGTTGGGAATCTACGAGATGATGCAAGGCGGACTCCGACAGGTGAGCAATCCTTCAGAGTTGCTGCTTACTGAAGATCATGACGGGCTTTCGGGTGTTGCCATCAGCGCAGCCATCGAGGGTGTCCGCCCGTTCCTGGTAGAGACGCAGGCTTTGGTTTCAACAGCTGCCTATGGAACTCCGCAACGTTCGGCAACGGGTTTTGACCAGCGCCGTTTGAACATGCTCCTGGCGGTTCTGGAGAAACGTGTGGGGTTCAAACTGATGCAGAAGGATGTGTTCCTGAATATTGCCGGTGGATTGAGAGTCACCGATCCTGCCATGGACTTGAGTGTGTTGGCAGCCGTATTGAGCAGTAATGTTGACGCGCCTATAGAGCAAGGTTGGTGTATGGCAGGCGAGGTAGGTCTGAGCGGTGAAGTCCGTCCGGTGAGCCGCATCGAGCAGCGTATTGCTGAGGCTGAAAAATTGGGATTCCAGCACATTATCATCCCGAAATACAACAATCATGGTTTCGACCATAAGAAATATAAGATAGAAATTCATCCCGTAAGGAAGGTGGAAGAAGCATTCCGCTGCCTGTTTGGGTGAAGTAAAAAGTAATCATACAGTTCAAAGTTCAAAATTCAAAGTAAAATGAAGGATTCAGTAATCATTGTGAGCGGCGGCATGGATAGCATCACGCTGCTCTACGATAAGAAAGACGAGATTGCACTCGGCATTAGTTTTAACTATGGAAGTAATCATAACGAGCGTGAAATTCCTTTCGCCAAGATGCATTGTGAGCGTTTGGGAATCAAGCATATTACGATAGATTTGGGTTTCATGCATCAGTATTTCAAGAGTTCTCTTCTTGAAGGTGCCGATGCAATTCCTGAGGGTCATTATGCTGATGATAATATGAAGATTACGGTGGTTCCTTTCCGTAATGGAATCATGCTGAGCATTGCCATCGGCATTGCTGAGAGTAATAATCTGAAGAAAGTTTTCATCGCTAACCATGGTGGCGATCATACGATTTACCCAGACTGCCGTCCGGAGTTTATCAAGGCGATAGATGAGGCTGCTGAAGCAGGAACGTTCGTTGATGTGCGCGTGGTGGCTCCTTATACGAATATTACCAAAGGGCAGATTGCGGAGATAGGCAAGAAGTTGGGCATTGACTATGCTGAAACCTGGAGCTGCTATAAGGGCGGTGAGAAGCATTGTGGCAAATGCGGAACCTGCGTTGAGCGCAAGGAAGCTTTGGCCGAGGTGGGTATTGAGGATACTACCGAGTATGAAAAATAAGGATGACGACGAACCAGGCGTTCTTAGTTCCCTATATATAATAAGGTGTAATCAGAATAAATATAATAAAAGAAAAATGAAAACAGCGATTTTATCTGCGGCTCTGATGCTTGCATCAACCGTTGCAATGGCTCAGAAGAGCAACTTCCAGTTGAAGGTGGATTTGAAGAATTTCAATTCCGATTCTGTACTTGTTTACAAGGGCAGAAATGTTAAGATGGATACGGTTTTGGTGAAGAATGGCAAGTTTACCTATTCTGCAAACCTTGATAAGGCAGCCGGATACGTTTTCCTCTCACCTGAAGCTTATCGTGGTGCAGGTCAGTTTATGTTCAACCTGCCTTGTGTTCCTGGCGAGAAGGCTGAAGTTAAGGGTGATGCAAAGACCCGCTTCGATATTTCGGGTTCTAAGTTCTATCAGCAGTATCATGAAGTAGATGTTCTGCTGGAGAATGCTAATAAGGAGTTGAGAGATTACGAAGCTTCCCTGAACCAGAGAATCAAGAATGGTGAGACCCAGCAGACCATCATGGCAGAGTATGAGCAGAAGGCTCCTGCCCTGCAAAAGGCAAAGGACGATAAGATTTTCGATTTCGTAAAACAGCATCCTGATTATGAGGCTTGTGCTACTATTATAGAGCAGTTTGATGATGTCAGCAAGATGGAGAAACTGCTGGGCTTGCTCTCTGAGAATGTGAAGAACGGCAGAATGAAGGCTTTCTACCAGCCAATGATTGATATGGCTAAGAAGCGTGCTGAGGCTGAAGAGAAGGCTAAGAAGGTGCAGGCTGCCGGTGTTGAGGCTCCTGACTTCACGCTGAAGGATATTAAGGGAAATGATTTCAAGCTTTCCAGCCTTCGCGGTAAGATTGTAGTTCTTGACTTCTGGGGTTCATGGTGCGGATGGTGCATCAAGGGAATGCCTAAGATGAAGGAGTATTACGAAAAGTACAAGGGTAAGTTTGAAATTCTTGGTGTAGATTGTAATGATACAGAGGCTAAGTGGAAGGCTGCTGTTGAGAAGCACCAGCTGCCATGGATTCATGTTTACAATCCGAAGGACAGCAAGGTTCTCAGCGATTACGCTGTTCAGGGTTTCCCTACAAAGATTGTGATTGATGCTAATGGTAAGATTATCAAGACCATCGTTGGCGAGGATCCTGCTTTCTACACTTTGCTTGATGAAGTGTTGGGCAAGTAATGTTACATAAAACAATGTCGCCCTGTAAGTGCAAAATTACATTTGCTCTTACAGGGCGATTTTTTGTTTGTTCAGTATTTTATTTCTTTTTCTTTTTCAATTCCAGTTTCGGAATCTTGATTTTCTGTCCGGCTTTTACGGTGTTTGTACCATTCAGGGCTTCTACGTAGCATTCCATGCCCGAACCTAGATAGCGGGTGCTGATTTGTTCGAGGGTCTGACCGGCGCCAACCGTAACGGTCTGGGCAACTCCTACGATTCGGTAAGCTCCCGTGCGTACGCGAGCATCCTTATCATACTGGGATGATGCTATTTTCGAAGTAGCCTTTTCTTCGGCTTTATCTTTAGCCTTTTCTTTCGCTTCAGCCTTAGCTTTTGCTTCAGTCTGCTTGGCTTTTTCAGCGCTAGCACTTTCCTCATCCGAATTTTCAGCCAGTTTTACTGCTTCTGCAGTTTTTGCCATACGGATGCTGTCTTCCATCGCTTTCTGGCGGAGTTTCTGTTCCTGAGAGAGTGGGGCGGCAGCTGGTTTGGCTGGGACTTTCTTGGCTGGAGCCTGGTGATACTGGTTTAGCTGCATGGCTAGATGATCGCGCTGGGCAGTCATCTGACCATAGTTGAAGGCAAACCATCCCATTCCGCCAATCAAAGCTACTACGATGAGACAGACTGCAACGACCAGATAGCGAGGAATAACAATATGATGAGAATTGGAAGATTCTTCTTCCTCCTCTTCTTCTTCAGATTCATCTGATGCAGGTACTGCAGGTTCAACAACTGCTTTCAGGGCTTGCTGTTGCTGGGCTAATTCAAGCTTCTCTTGCTCCAGTCTTTCCTGCTCCAGTCTTTCCTGCTCCAGCCTTTCCTGTTCCAGCCTTTCCTGCTCAAGTCTTTCTTGCTCAAGTCTTTCCTGCTCCAGCCTTTCCTGCTCCAGTCTTTCCTGTTCCAGTCTTTCCTGCTCTTGCTTTTCTTTTTCAAGCTTTTCTTTCTGTATTCTTTCCTGCTCCAGTTGGGCTTGTTTTAATTTTTCCAGTTTAGCTTGTTCAATGGCAATTTGCTTTGCCAGTTCGTCTTCGGCTTCTTTTTCCTTTTCCTTTTCTGATTCGATTACGACAACCTCCGGATTTGGAGTTGCAGTTTTTTCTTCGTCCAGAAAATCGATTACTTGTGCAGGAGCATCTTCTGTCTGTTCTTCTCCAAACTTCTCATCTATTTCATCGAAATCTACGCCGTCATTTACCACCACCGTTTCAAATTGGGCGAATGGCTTGTTTACGATTTCTTTCAGGATGTTGTCAGGCGTGAAGGTGAGTTTGTCTCTGCCTTCAATGGTGAAGCGCTCGCCCGTGTTCACATTGATGCTTTCACGGTCTTTCGTGGCCTGTACCTTAAAAGTGCCCAGCCATTTTATCTTCACCTGCTTGTCGGCATCGAGTCCCTGGTTGCACACATCAAACATCTTCCGGATGAAGAGTTCTGCTTCCACCTGGCTCAGCCCGCTTTTGTCAGCAAGTAGTTTTCCGAGTGTATTTAAACTGAATTTGCTCATTGCTCATCCCCTCCATTCTTTAGTTTTTCCTTGACCGAAGCAACCGGTCGGAAACCCAACACCAACTTAGGCGGCACCAGCTGGCGCTTTTTGGTAGTAGGATTAACCACCACTCGCTCCATGCGCTTCTTCACTTCGAAGGTGCCAAAATTGGGGATAGAGACAGCTTCTCCATCCTCAAACTCGGCAATCATAGCGTCTATCGCCTTGCGCACCAACTTCTGGGTGTCTTCCTGCGAATAGCCGGTTTGCTGAGCCAGTTCAGCGATGTATTCCTTATTGTTCATATTTATTTAATATGTAGTCAAATTTTCTTAAACTCCAGGCTATGGGGGAGAGAATGATTATTTCACCACCTTGCCATAGAGGTCAAATTCCTCGCTTGCAGTAATTTCTACCTGATAGAAACAACCCACGCGCAGACGCTTCTCATCGGCACGGATCAGAACCTCAGGGTCTACTTCCGGAGAGCAGAACTCTGTTCGTCCGATGTAGTAATCGCCTTCCTTGCGGTCGATGATAACGGTCATGGTTTTGCCCACTTTATCAGCCTCAACCTCAGAGCTGATGTCTTGCTGCAGAATCATCAGTTCGTCCAGCCGGCGCTGTTTTACTTCGGCAGGCACATTGTCTTCGTAGTGGGTGGCGCTGTAGGTTCCTTCTTCCTCAGAGTAGGCAAAGGCGCCCATGCGCTCAAATCTCTGTTCGCGTACGAAGTCGAGGAGCTCGTGGAAATCCTCATCTGTCTCGCCTGGGAAACCAACCATCAGCGTAGTGCGGATGTGAATGCCTGGCACGCGTTCGCGGATGGCCTTCAGCAGATTGATGGTTTCCTGCTTCGTTACGTGGCGATGCATGCTGGTGAGCATGTGGTCGCTGATGTGCTGGAGGGCAATGTCGAGATATTTGCATACGTTTGGCTTCTCGCGCATCACGTCCAGAAGATCCATAGGGAACTGATTTGGATAAGCATAATGCAGGCGAATCCATTTCACGCCCGGAATATCAGCCATCTCGCTGATGAGTTCGGTAATATGATGCTTGCCGTCAATATCTACGCCGTAGTAGGTGAGTTCCTGAGCGATAATCTGAAACTCCTTCACGCCTTCTGCTACCAGTTCGCGCACCTCCTGCAGAATCTCTTCCTTCGGACGGGAAACGTGCTTGCCGGTGATGATAGGAATGGCGCAGTAGGCACAGTGGCGGTTGCAGCCCTCAGCTATCTTGATGTAGGCATAATGGCGCGGAGTGGTGAGATGACGCTGGCCGTTGCAGGATGAAACTTCAGCCTTGCCGAGTTCCTGCAGGAGCTGCTTGTAGTTGAATTTGCCGTAGAACTTATCCACTTCGGGCATTTCTTCTTCCAGTTCCTTCTGGTAGCGCTGCGAGAGGCAGCCCATTACGTAGAGCTTTCTGAGTCGGCCTTCTTCCTTAGCCTGGATAAACTCCAGGATGGTGTCGATGCTTTCCTGCTTTGCATCCTCGATGAATCCGCACGTATTGATTACGGCTATCTCGCCCTGAGGGCGCTTGGAATCGTGAACGCAATGGTAACCGTTTGCCTCAAACTGCTTCATCAGCAACTCGCTGTCTACGAGATTCTTCGAGCAGCCCAGGGTAATAATATCTATCTGATTTTTCTTCATTTTCTAATTTTTAAAGAGCGAGTCTACGAATTCTGTCTTGTTGAAGAGCTGCAGATCTTCCATACCTTCGCCCAGTCCGATGTATTTTACAGGCACTTTGAGCTGGTCGCTGATGCCGATGACAACGCCGCCCTTAGCGGTTCCGTCGAGCTTGGTGATGGCGAGCGAGGAGATGTTGGTAACGGCAGAGAACTGCTTAGCCTGCTCGAATGCATTCTGTCCGGTACTTCCGTCGAGCACGAGCATTACCTCGTCTGGTGCCTCAGGCATTACCTTCTTCATCACTTCCTTTATTTTCTTGAGCTCATTCATCAGGTTCACCTTGTTGTGCAGTCGGCCTGCCGTATCGATGAGCACCACGTCGGCGCCGTTTGCCTTGGCGCTCTGCAGGGTGTCGAACGCCACGCTTGCCGGGTCGCTTCCCATCTGCTGTTTCACTACAGGCACACCCACGCGCTCGCCCCAGATGCAAATCTGCTCTACGGCAGCGGCACGGAAGGTGTCGGCAGCTCCCAGCATAACCTTCTTGCCAGCCTTCTTAAACTGGTAAGCCAGTTTGCCGATGGTGGTTGTCTTGCCCACGCCGTTTACGCCTACTACGAGGATAACGTAAGGCTTATGGTCGGCAGGGAGATCCCAGTCTGCCAGGTCATCGCTGTGATTCTCGGAGAGGAGAATGGCGATTTCCTCGCGCAGAATGCGGTTGAGCTCGCTGGTTGAAACATATTTATCGCGGGCCACACGTTCTTCGATGCGGCGGATAATCTTGACCGTGGTTTCTACACCTACGTCTGAAGTGATGAGTACCTCTTCGAGATCGTCGAGCACATCATCATCGACGGTAGACTTTCCGGCAACGGCGCGCGCCAGTTTGCCAAACACACTCTCCTTGGTTTTTTCAAGTCCCTTATCGAGAGTTTCTTTCTTTTTGTTGCTGAATAATCCGAATAATCCCATAATCTTGTTTTTATTTTCTGCAAAGATAATGCAAACGAGCGCAATGAAAGCTTGCTTTCAAATTGCCGAGTGCAGCTTATCTTCTGCAAAGATACTCATTTTTTTTTATTTTATGGCTTTTTCACTTGCTTTTTCGCCCTTTTCAAGAAAAAAAGTAAAGATTTAGAGGGTTTTATGTCATGACAGAAGGTTTTTTACTGATAATGTGGGTTAATAAGGTTTAATAAATAATGTTGTCAGATATAAAAAAATAATTCGCCCTGCAAAGGGACAGAAGTGGTTTGGCTTCTGGACCCTTGCAGGGCGTTCTGTTTATTTCTTCATCATTTCCTTTACGGCTCTTTCGAGCTGGGTATCATGGCCATTGATGAAATCTTCCGGACTGTTGTAAACCTCGATGTCTGGGTTCAGCTGGGTGTTCTCGCCGAACACGCCACGCATGTCGCGGCAGCCTACCTGAGGAATACCGAATACCAGCGTGTTGTCCATCAGCGTTTCCCACCATACGGCTGTCATGGTTCCTGCTACAGGAGCACCGATCAGCTTGCCGATTCCGAGTTCCTTGTAAACCCATGGAAAACCGTGACCGTTGCTGTAATCGTTCTCGCAGATCATGACGCAAGATGGCTTCACCCATTTGTTGAACGGATCGCGGCCAACTACCTTGCCGTGAGGCACAAACTCCTGATACTGCTTGCCGTTGAGCAGGGTGCAGAGATCATCGTGCAACCAGCCGCCACCATTATGGCGCTCGTCTACGATTACAGCGTCTCTGTTTCGGTTCTTGTCGCTCAGCAGTTCGCTGTAAACGGTGCGGAAACTCTCCGAATCCATCGCCTTAACGTGAACATAAGCGATGCGTCCGCCCGAAATGCTGTCAACGAAAGCGCGGTTGCGGTCTACCCATCGCTTGTAGAGCAGGTTGTTGAGTTTGCCCTGAGAGATAGCCTTCACCGTAACCTCCATCTTCTTGCCCTTGGCGTTTCTGATGCCGAGGCGTACATTCTTGCCAACCTTTCCGTCGAGCAATGGGAAGTAGTCCATTCCGGCTTTAATCTCCTCGCCGTCGATGCTCTCGATGATGCTGCCGGCTGTAACGCCCGTATTCTTCACATCGAAAGGACCACGCTTGATAATCTCCTGAATCTTCAGGCCGTCGCCCTGATACTGAGGGTCGAAGAAGACACCCAGATTGGCGGTGGTAAGCGCGCTGTTCGAAGCGTAGTAGCGGGCTCCTGTATGCGAAGCGTTCAGCTCGCCAAGCATTTCGCTCAACATCTCCTGGAAGTCGAAATTGTTGTTGATGTAAGGCAGGAACTTCTCATAGGTCTTGCGGTAACCTTCCCAGTCAACACCATGAATCTTAGGGTCGTAGAACTTGTCTTTCACCTGTCGCCATACGTGGTCGAAGAGATACTGGCGCTCCTCGGCTGGCTTATAGTTGAAGTTAGCCTCAAAGCTGATGTTCTTGGTGCTGAATCCGCTCAGATCCACCTTCTTGATGCTGCTTCCGTTGCAGATGAAGAGGTTCTTCACATCCTTGTCGGTCTGTAGGTTGCCCTGGCCTACGCCCTTCATCACGAGCTTGGTAGAGCCGTCCTTCAGGTCGTGCTGCCAGAGGTCGTAATCATCCTCGAAGGCTGCCTGGTAGTAGAGCTTGTCGCCGTCTTTAGAGAGAACAGCATCGCCCATGTGCGAAGAGTTTGCAGTGAGGCGTACGATTCTGTCGCGGCAGTTTTCGATGTCCAGCTCCAGTGGCTTCACTTTTTCCACCTCTATCTTTCCGGTCTTCTTCTGCTTTTCGTCAGCCTTCTTTTTAGCCTCTTCCTTCTTCTCGTCTTCCTTCTTCTCCTTTTCGTCCTTGTTGGCGTCAGCCAGTTCTATTTCTTCCTTGCTCATGTTGAAGCGGTTGTAGGCGTCCAGGTCGAAGAACATGATGTAGGCATCGTCTTCAGCTCCCCAACTTCCATGACTGCGGTAGCCGGCTCTGTCGCTCTGGAAGAGCATTGCCTTGCCGTCGAGCACCCATTTGCCGTTGCTGTCGCTGTAACCGGAATTGGTCAGGTTGTGAACCTCCTTGCCGTCAGCCTTTACCAGCGCAATATCCTGGTTGTTCCAGCCGCCGTTGCCGATATAGGTTGAAAGGAGCCATTTGCTGTCTGGTGACCATTCGAAATCGATGTCTCCATCGCTGTAAGAGTAGACGTATTTGCCATCGAGCACGGTACGGATTTCCTTCGATTTCAGATTGACGATGCGGAGTGCAGCGCGGTCTTCGAAGAAAGCCACTTCCTTGCCGTCAGGAGAGTATTGAGGATACTGCGATGTAATGCCTGTTTTCACCAGCTGCTCTTCCTCGATGTCGGTAGCGTAGGTGAAGTTCTTCTCTTTCTCGTTCTTGATCTTAGACTGGTAAATCTGCCATACGCCATTGCGCTCGGCTGCATAGACCAGTGCTCTGCCGTCTGGCGAGAAACTCAGGTTGCGCTCCTGCTGCGGTGTGTCGGTAATGCGCTTGGTAGTGGTGTATTCTACAGAAGTTACGTATACGTCGCCATGCATCACGAAAGCCACTTCCTTGGCGTCTGGCGAAACGGAAATCTCTGTAGCTCCCCAGCTTTTAATCTGACGTACGAGGCTTGGAGCGTCATTATCTGTTGTAATGGAGATGTTCACCTTCTGAGGCTCTCCACCTTCTTTCACGGTGTAGATTTCGCCATCATATCCGTAGCAGAGCAGGTCGGCGCTGGATGCAGTGAGGAATCTTACCGGATTGCCTTTGTGGTGGGTAATCTGCTTGTCGCTTGAACTGTTGAGGCTGCGGCGGTAGATATTGAATGTGCCGTCCTGCTCGCTCAGATAGAAGAATGATTTCTCGTCTGATGTCCATACTGGCGAGCGGTCTTCGCCGGCAAAGGTAGTCTGCTTGGCAAACTTTCCGTTACTTTTCAGCCAGATGTCGCGAGCGATAGGTGATTTCTGATGTTTGCGCCATGGGTCTTCGTATCCCTTTTTGTCGTGGTAGAGAATGTCGCCGTTCTTGGCGATGCTGATATCCTCCATGGTGAGGGTAGAGAAGAGTTCCGGTCTTCCGCCCTTGGTGCTTACCTTATATACTTGTGGGAATGTGTTGTCGCCGAAGATGATGCTCTGGGCTGTAGGCTGCAGACTGGCAGAGTAGAGCACATGGTCGTTGTCTGCAAAGGCGATAGGTGTTTCGCTGCCGCTGTTGGTGGTTAGTCGGGTAGGAGCACCGCCTTTTGCATCGATTACGAAGATGTCGAGACTTCCTTCGCGGTTAGACTGGAAGGCAATTTTCTTGCTGTCAGGGCTCCATACAGGATGCGAATCGAAGGCTGCATGGGTTGTGAGCTGTCGTGCTTCACCGCCGTTGACAGAAACACTGTAGAGGTCGCCTTTATAAGCGAAGGCGATGGTTGTGCCATCGGGTGAGATGGCTGGGTAGCGCATCCAGAGCGGATGTTCTTCTGCGCTGGCAGAGAGTGCTGCCGAGAGCAGGGCTACTGAAAAGATTAACTTTTTCATTTGCGTATGTTTTATGTTTGAATATGCGTTATAAAAATCTCTTCTCTTTCGGGGTCAGAATGCTGTTTCTTGCTCCTAACGGATGCAAAGGTAGTTATTTTTTGCGATATTTAAGCATAAAAAAAGAAAAAAGTGAGAAAAAGTTTGGTGTATTCAAAAAATATATGTACCTTTGCAGCCGCAAATAAGAAAAGTGGCTGATTGCGTTATTGGTTAGCTGGTTTGCGTTTTGAAAAGTGTTGGTTCCGTAGCTCAGTTGGATTAGAGCAACAGCCTTCTAAGCTGTGGGTCTTGGGTTCGAACCCCAACGGAATCACTATAATAAGCAAAATGAAACTTATTTGTACAAAATAGCGTGAGAGAACAATAGTAGTAAGTTGCTTATTCATAGGTACTTATCTCTGTTGTTCTTTTTGTTTTTAAATATATTTTATCACTTATTCCTCTTTTATGTACTCTTTTTGTAAATAGCTGTTAATCAATATGTTATGAATTTGACGTATTGAGAAATCATCCATGTGTATTACAAATGTGTTATCAAAAAGCGCTAATGTGTTATCAGAATAGAGAAGTTAAAATCCTTAATGACCTTAATGACCGTGACCTTAATGACCGGAAAACGCCCCTAAACATTTATTTGTTTTTCTGATGAAACTCTTTTCTTGTCTTAGCCATTGCTGCCGTAGCCATGTCATGGGTTTCTATCAGCAAAGGGGTTTTGTGATATTGCACAATCTTGACTCCTACTGAGTTGTGTCTTTTCTTTTCCTCGATGCATTGAATGATCAAGTCTGGATTGGCCGATTTAGCCGTTGGAGTCTTGTCAAAGTTCTGAATATAGGCGGCATTGGTCAGGAAGAGAATGTCGGAACCTTCCGGTATTTCCTGCATTACCTTCACCA
>ERZ773186.2826-NODE-2826-length-12357-cov-4.313689_pt1 | contig 12357 bp, 9 predicted proteins | sample MGYA00581000_ERZ773186 | MGnify/ENA primary metagenome ERZ773186 (study PRJEB29015, sample SAMEA2737752) | human gut metagenome | biome: human gut; feature: human-associated habitat; material: faeces | place: China | collected 2012 ... | reverse complement strand
TACGGAGAGAAAACAGTTCTTAGAATTTTAAATAGAGATAACTTTTTTAAGACAAAAGAAGAAATCGGATTAATGATGATCCGTACAGAACAAGATGGAGAAAAAGAGGAGGTGACAGAATGAGTTCCAATGTGACACATGCGAAAGAGCCTTTGTTCCGAATGGTAAAAAGAGATGCGATTCCTCAGAAAAAAGCGTGGATGATCCGTGCGGCTGCTTTTCTTTTATCTTTGGCTACGGGCGCTGTCGTGATCATGATGCTCGGACATAATCCGTTTTCGGTATATATTTCCATGATAAAGGGAGCATGGGGAACGAAGACTGTTTCTTATGAGACGATTAAGATCGCAATTCCGCTTCTTATCACGGCGATCGGAATTTCTTTTGCGTTCAAAATGAAATTCTGGAATATAGGGGCGGAAGGACAGATTTTGGTAGGTGCAGTTGCGGCAGGTGCGTTTGGTCTTTTTACTGCTCATATTTTTCCGAAGATCCCACTTGTAATTCTTATGATGCTGGCGGCGATCGTAGCGGGCGGTTTGTACGGTTTGCTCCCGGCTGTCTGCAAGGCGAAGTGGGGAACAAATGAGACGTTGTTTACACTGATGTTAAATTATATTGCTCTGGCATTTATCAAATATCTTATGAACGGCCCGTGGAAAGCTCCGGGAAGCAGCTATCCGAAAATAGCGATGCTTGTTCCGGGAGCGCGTTTGACAAAAGTATTCGGAGTGCACTGGGGATGGATCTTAGCGCTTATTCTCGTTGTCGTATCTTATATTTATTTTAATAAGACGAAACAAGGCTATGAAATTGCTGTTGTAGGTGAAAGCAATAATACTGCCAGATATGCGGGAATCAATGTGGGACGGGTATTCCGCAGAACGATGTTTTTATCCGGAGCGCTTTGCGGACTTGTCGGAATGCTTCAGTTTGCGGGATCGGACTTTACGATTACGGAAGGAACTGCAGGCGGCGTCGGATTTACGGCCATTACAGTTGCATGGCTCGCAAAAATGAATCCGGCGGGAATGTTGGTTGTATCAGTATTTATCGCGATGCTTGAGCGAGGGGCGAACGCAATTCAGACACAGTTTAAAATTCCGGCATCTGCGGCCGATCTGTTGATTGGTATTATTTTGTTCTTTATGCTCGGATGTGAGTTTTTTATCACATATAAGTTGATCGGAAGAGGAAAGGAGGAACATCATGCTTAATACGTTGAATGGATTATTTATTGCGGCAGTATTGGCCGGAACGCCGCTTCTTTTAGGAGCGCTCGGTGAAATACTGACAGAAAAATCAGGAAACTTAAATCTTGGTGTAGAGGGAATGATGTTCATGGGGGCGATCACGGGACTGGCAGGTTCGTATTATTATGAACAGGCAGTGATCGGTTCGGGCGGGAACCCGAACGGAGCGGTTTCTTCTGTCATAGCTCTTCTTACTTCTTTTGCGGCGGGTTCTCTTGGGGCACTGATCTACAGTTTTTTGACGATTACGCTCCGGGCAAATCAAAATGTAACAGGTCTGACATTAACAATTTTCGGAACCGGTTTCGGAAATTTTTTCGGAGAGTATATCGGACAGAAGGCCGGCGGTTATGTGGCGGTATCTGAAGTGACGAAGAAAGCATTTTCAGGGATTGATATCCCGGTTTTGTCAGATATCCCGGTGCTTGGTCCTCTTTTATTCCGGTATAACTGGGTCGTTTATTTTGCAATCGCGGCAGCGCTTTTTATGACATGGTTTTTTAATCGTACAAGAGTGGGACTGAATCTTCGTGCTGTCGGGGAAGATCCGGCAACTGCGGATGCGGCGGGTATCAATACGACGGTATATAAATATATGGCGACTGTGATCGGCGGAGGGATCTGCGGAATCGGTGGTATGTATATGAGCATGGTTACAACATCAGGCGTATGGGTGCATAACTGTGTCAGCGGGTATGGATGGCTTGCGGTAGCGCTTGTTATTTTTGCAACATGGAGTCCTGCAAGAGGAATGCTTGTGGCGCTTGTATTCGGCGGTCTTACGATCATGCGTATGTATATTAATATTCCCGGACTTCCGGCTCAGATTTATGATATGTTCCCGTACATTGCTACGATACTTGTTCTTGTGATCACAAGTATGCGCAGAAGTAAGGAGCATGCACAGCCAAAGAGCTGCGGACTGAATTATTTCCGCGAGGAAAGATAAAGGGATTCGTATATGAATATTTTATTCAGCTATGCATAGTGATTTCCGATGACGGTAATGGGTTTTGATATGTTTTCGGAAAAGTGCATAGCTGAATTTTTGTATAAGCGACGGGTCAAAGTCGGGGTGTGACCGAGATCTTGGCGAATGTTTATAATACCGGAATGTGCTTTTGGAACTTCCGGTAATTGTTTTATGTACGGTTGTTCTGGCTGTGGAAGCTGCGCAATGATAACTGTCATGGGATTGTGGGAGGCATAGAAATATGATATCCTAAATGAAAATTTATTGTATGAAGGCTGATCGGCATTTTGGGGTTATACCGTGCTGAAAAATATTCGGATATATTATTCGCAAAAATAGTGTTGACAATTTAAAGAGGGTATAATACTATAATAGCAGAAGCGAACAACTGTTCGATACTAAAAATCGTTATACAGAAGGAGATATTTTATTATGGCGGGAAATGATGAAAAGAAAAAAGCGCTGGATGCGGCGATAGCAAAACTTGAGAAGGATTTTGGAAAGGGCGCGGTGATGAAACTCGGAGAATCAGGAGCTCATGTTGCGGTAGAGACAGTTCCTACAGGCTGTTTGAGTCTTGATATTGCGCTTGGATTGGGCGGAGTTCCGAAAGGACGCGTGATTGAAGTTTACGGACCTGAGTCCAGCGGTAAGACAACGGTTGCGCTTCATATGATTGCGGAAGTGCAGAAACGCGGCGGTATTGCGGGATTTATTGATGCGGAACATGCGTTGGATCCGGTCTATGCAAAGAATATAGGAGTGGATATTGACGAACTATATATTTCCCAACCGGACAGCGGTGATCAGGCTTTGGAGATTGCAGAGACGATGGCACGTTCCGGCGCAATCGACATTATCGTTGTAGACTCTGTTGCGGCTCTTGTGCCGAGACAGGAGATTGAAGGAGATATGGGAGACAGTCATGTGGGACTTCAAGCGCGATTGATGTCACAGGCACTTAGGAAACTGACTCCGGTTATCAGTAAGTCGAACTGTATTGTGATTTTTATCAATCAGCTGAGAGAAAAAGTCGGGGTCATGTTCGGAAATCCGGAGACGACAACCGGAGGAAGGGCGCTTAAGTTTTATGCGTCTGTCCGAATGGATGTCAGAAAAACAGAGACTCTGAAACAAAGCGGAGAGATGGTCGGAAACCATACCCGTATTAAGATTGTGAAAAATAAGATAGCTCCGCCGTTTAAGGAGGCGGAATTTGACATTATGTTCGGAAAAGGAATTTCAAAAGAAGGAGATATCCTTGATCTGGCTACTAAGTTAGATCTTGTTAAAAAGAGTGGAGCATGGTATGCATATGAAGGCGATAAGATCGGACAGGGCCGGGAAAATGCAAAGACATATCTGTCTGCTCATCCGGAAATAATGGAAGAGTTGGAAAAGAAAGTAAGAGAACATTATCAACTTGGGACAGATTCTTCGGAAAAAGATGAGAAAGAAGTGAAAAAGGAAAAAGAACAAAAAGGGAAAAGTGACGATCTTGCATTAAAAGGTGATGAAAAATAATGATAGTCACTAAAATAGAGCCATGTACAAAAACGAAGTTTAAAATTTATATAGATGAGACATTTAAGTTTGTACTTTATAAAGGAGAGGTTTCCCGTTTCGGAATTCGGATCGGGGAAGAAATCCCGCCGGAAACAGAAGAAAAGATCCGAACGGAAGTGCTTTTGAAGAGGGCGAAGCTTAGGGCGATGCATCTTCTCGAGGATATGGACCGAACAGAGTCTGCCCTTCGCGAAAAACTTCGTCAGGGTCTGTATCCGTCTGACGTGACAGAGGCGGCGATTGAATATGTAAAGTCATTCGGTTATCTTGATGATGTCCGGTATGCGGAAAACTTCGTGAGGAGCAGGCAGAATGTGAAGAGTAAAAAAGAAATCGGCACGGCGCTGCTGCAGAAAGGGATTTCGTCGGAAATAGCAAAGCGCGCTATGGAAATCTGCTATGAAGAAATGGGAGAAGAAGAGGCAATCCGCAAAATTTTAAGAAAAAAAAAGTTTGATCCGAATAAGGCGGAAGAAGCTCAAATGCAGAAAATATACGGCTATCTGGGGCGCAAAGGATTTCGTTATGATACAGTCCGTCAAGTGATACAAAATTATAATGACGATGCTTGACATTGTTGTGAAAACAGTATAAAATTTAACTGTTGTATTTAAGTAATATGTACAATGAAAATTTAATAAGGAGGTGCTCCTGTGCAAGTAGATTTAGTGATCGCTATTATACTTGCTGCGGCACTCGCTTTGATAGTTGGGATGGTTTCTCGATTTCTCACAATTTCCGGTTTGAAAAAAAATGCAGAAAGTAAAATCGGAAATGCAGAGGCAAAAGCAAGAGAAATCATCGATGATGCTGTGAAAACTGCTGAAACAACGAAAAAGGAAGCTCTTCTCGAAGTGAAAGAAGAATCGATCAAGACAAAGAATGATCTTGAGAAGGAGACAAAAGAAAGAAGAGCGGAATTGCAGCGCTATGAAAAAAGAGTGCTGGCAAAAGAAGAGGCAGTTGATAAGCGTTCTGATGTGTTAGAACATCGGGAGTCGAAGCTTACGGCGAAAGAAGACCAGCTTCGTCAGCGGGAAGCCAAGGTAGAAGAGCTGAATCAGAAACGTGTGCAGGAACTAGAACGAATCTCAGGACTTACCTCCGAACAGGCAAAAGAATATCTGTTAAAAACTGTTGAAGAAGATGTTAAGCATGACACCGCAAAAATGGTCAGAGAATTGGAAACACAGGCGAAAGAAGAAGCAGACAAGAAAGCAAAAGAATATGTTGTCAATGCAATTCAGAGATGTGCGGCAGACCATGTTGCGGAAACGACAATTTCCGTTGTGCAGCTTCCGAGCGATGAAATGAAAGGTCGTATTATCGGTCGTGAAGGAAGAAATATCCGAACACTTGAAACATTGACCGGTGTGGAACTGATTATTGATGATACACCGGAAGCGGTTGTTTTATCGGGATTTGATCCCATCCGCCGTGAAGTTGCAAGAATTGCACTTGAACGTTTGATCGTAGACGGACGTATTCATCCGGCGAGAATTGAAGAAATGGTAGAAAAAGCGCAGAAAGAAGTCGATACAATGATCAGAGAAGAAGGAGAAGCGGCAGCGTTAGAAGTAGGCGTGCCGGGAATTCATCCGGAGTTGATCAGACTTCTCGGTCGTATGAAGTTTAGAACAAGCTATGGACAGAATGCGTTGAAGCATTCGATTGAAGTGGCTCAGTTGTCGGGACTTCTTGCGGGCGAAATCGGTATAGATGTCAGAATGGCGAAACGTGCCGGACTTCTGCATGATATAGGAAAATCTATCGACCATGATGTAGAAGGGTCACATATTCAAATCGGTGTGGATCTTTGTAGGAAATATAAAGAATCCTCAACCGTAATTAACGCGGTGGAATCGCATCACGGAGATGTTGAGCCGCAGACATTGATCGCATGTGTAGTGCAGGCAGCCGATACGATTTCGGCAGCAAGACCGGGTGCAAGACGCGAGACGATCGAAACATACACCAACAGATTGAAACAGTTAGAAGATATTACCAACCAGTTTAAAGGGGTGGATAAATCTTTTGCCATTCAGGCGGGCAGAGAGATTCGAGTTATGGTAGTTCCAGAGCAGGTATCTGATGATGATATGGTGCTTATGGCAAGGGATATTGCAAAACAAATTGAATTTGAACTTGAGTATCCCGGACAGATTAAAGTCAATGTAATCCGTGAATCACGGGCAACAGATTATGCGAAATAGCAATGAATCATAACAGCAGACGAAAGACCAGCCCTTGTCGAAAGACGAGGGCTTTCTTTTATTAAAATATGTTGATTGCTGAGAGGATACGGGGAAGGAGAAAGACGATGAGTGAACAGATTAAACGTGTGAACAGAGAATTGAAATTTAAAGGAACGATTATTGATTTCTATCAAGATACAATGGAAATTAATGGGGATCATACAGTTGTATGGGATTTTATCAAGCACAAAGGAGCTGCGGCAGTAGTTCCGGTCACTGAAGATGGAAAGATACTTATGGTACGTCAGTATCGAAATGCACTTGAGAGATATACTTTGGAGATACCGGCAGGGGCTCTGGATGAGGAAGGAGAGCCGGGGTTTAAATGTGCTGCTCGGGAATTGGAAGAAGAAACAGGTTATAAAAGTGAGGAATTGGAATGGCTGATCACCTTGAGGACAACGGTTGCTTTTTGCAATGAGAAGATCGAGGTGTATGTGGCGAAAAATTTAATCCCTTCAAAACAGCATTTAGATGAGGATGAATTTATTGATCTGAAAGCATATTCTCTTGATGAATTAAAAGAAAAAATATTTACAGGAGAGATTGAAGATGCAAAAACAGTTGCATCATTAATGGCATATGCAGTAAAATACGAAGCCTGAAAATGATGTAAGAAACGGATCGTGAAAAGTGATAATGAAAAAATTCCGGCATATAATGAAATATCAATAAAAAGTAAAGTGCAGAATGGCAAAAGGATCAGCAACTGCGCGATACAGGGAGGAATAATGAAGGTATTTCATGTGAAAAAGCAGTTAGCGGCTTTGTTTATGCCGGGATTTTTAATTGGAATTATTTATGTCAATTTTCTTGCTAAAAAATATGTGGCAGCTCCGGATCTGTTCAGTGAATATTTTTTGGATCAATTCAGGGGTGTGCAGATAGACGAAAAAGAATATTTATGGTATCTGCTTCGCATTCGCTGCGTTCCGTTTTTTATGCTTTCAGGGTTGGCTCTTACGAAGTTGAAAAAAGTAAGCGCCGGGTTATTTCTTGGGTGGACAGGCATATCTGTGGGGGTGCTTGTTTCGCTGGCGGCATCGAACTTGGGAATGAAAGGCTGTCTCTTGTGTCTTATAGGTGTTTCTCCACAGTTTCTTTTCTATATTCCTGCGTATTTTATGATCCTGAAATATTGTTATGAGTCAGAAGATGGCAGATGGAACAGTGAAGACAGGAACGGTAGAATCTACAGTCGGACGTTTCATGTTTAATGAGATTATTCCGCAGGATCTGGGATTTGTAGACCGTGAAGTAGAAGGAAATGAACTGCTTCTGGAAGTTGATTTCCATGTAGGAAAGAAACAGCTGAAACAGATTCTTGAAAAAGTTATCAATACTCACGGTGCTACAAAGACTGCTGAGGTTCTTGATGCGATCAAAGCTACAGGTTACAAATATTCCACACGTGCAGCCATGACTGTTGCCATTGCCGATATGACAGTTCCGCCTCAGAAACCGGAAATGATCAAACAGGCTCAGGATACTGTAGACCTTATCACAAAGAACTATAAACGTGGTCTTATCACCGAGGAAGAGCGTTACAAAGAAGTTGTTGATACATGGAAGAAGACTGACGATGAGCTTACACATGCTCTGCTGACCGGTCTTGATAAATACAACAACATCTTCATGATGGCTGACTCCGGTGCCCGTGGTTCCGATAAACAGATCAAACAGCTTGCAGGTATGCGAGGACTGATGGCCGATACAACCGGTCACACCATCGAGCTGCCTATCAAGTCAAACTTCCGTGAAGGTCTTGACGTACTGGAATACTTCATGTCTGCACATGGAGCACGTAAAGGTATGTCCGATACAGCTCTTCGTACAGCCGATTCAGGTTACCTGACAAGACGTATGGTTGACGTTTCTCAGGATCTGATCGTACGTGAGACAGACTGCTGTGAAAACAGAGATGAGATCTCAGGTATGTATGTAGAATCTTTTGTAGATGGTAAAGAAGAGATCGAAGGACTTCAGGAGCGTATCACAGGTCGTTTCTCCTGTGAGACAATTAAGAATAAAGATGGCGAAGTTATCGTAAAAGCCAACCATATGATCACACCGAAACGTGCTGCCCGCATCATGAAAGAAGGCGTGGACAACCAGACAGGCGGATCTATCGAGAAAGTTAAGATCCGTACAATCCTTACATGTAAATGTAAAGTTGGTATCTGTGCGAAATGTTACGGTGCGAACCTTGCAACCGGCGAGCCGGTACAGGTTGGTGAATCTGTCGGTATCATCGCTGCTCAGTCTATCGGTGAGCCAGGTACACAGCTTACCATGCGTACTTTCCACAGTGGTGGTGTTGCCGGTGGAGATATCACACAGGGTCTTCCTCGTGTCGAGGAGCTTTTTGAGGCAAGAAAGCCGAAAGGTCTTGCCATCATCACAGAGATTCCTGGTGTTGCTGTTATCAATGACACTAAGAAGAAACGTGAAGTTATCGTTACAGATCAGGAAACAGGTGAATCCAAGACTTACCTTATTCCATACGGATCTCGTATCAAGATCACAGACGGACAGATTCTTGAAGCAGGTGATGAACTTACAGAAGGTAGCGTAAATCCGCATGATATCCTGAGAATTAAGGGTGTACGTGCAGTTCAGGATTATATGATCCGTGAAGTACAGCGTGTATATCGTCTCCAGGGTGTTGAGATCAGCGATAAGCATATCGAAGTTATCGTTCGTCAGATGCTGAAGAAAATCCGTATCGAAGATAACGGAGATACAGAATTCCTTCCTGGAACACTGGTTGACTTCCTTGAATACGAGGACGTTAACGAGCAGATGGAAAAAGAAGGCAAACAGCCTGCAGATGGAAAACAGGTTATGCTTGGTATCACCAAGGCATCTCTTGCTACAAACTCCTTCCTGTCAGCCGCTTCCTTCCAGGAAACAACTAAAGTTCTGACTGAAGCCGCTATCAAGGGTAAAGTTGACCCGCTGATCGGTCTGAAAGAGAACGTAATCATCGGTAAACTGATTCCTGCAGGTACCGGTATGAAACGCTACAGAGATGTAAGACTCAACAGCACAATGCCTGAACCGGAAGTAAAGGTTGAAGATATAGCCGAAGGACTTACGGAAGATGAAGAAATCAAAGATGATGAGATGATCACAATGGATGAAGAACTTCCGGAAGACGAAGAATTCGATGTTGAAGAATCTGATGAAGAAGAGGCTGCTGAAGACGAAGCTGATGATCAGGCTTCAGACGATGCAGAAGACAACGAATGATCCAACGGAGTAGATAACTTATCCGGACTGATTTGATATGAATTCACAAGAGAACTATCTGTGCCGACAGATTTTGCCGGCGAGGTAGTTCTCTTTTATTTTCCGGAACATTCCATTGCCGAAAAAAGAGAAAAATACAAAGAAACTGCTTTTTGTGTTATAATACCAGTACATTATGAGCAGGTAATGAACTGTGAAATATTTTTACAGTTATGATAAATATACATTTTTGTTTCCGGTAACAGCTTGTAAAAAGCATTGACCGGGACAGGGAAGGAAATAGAAATTGAACAGAAATGGAGGTGCAATATGGATAAAGAACTTCCGGTTTCAGCATGGCCGGAATGGAAAATCATAGAGAAAATCGGCGAAGGCTCTTTTGGAAAGGTGTATAAGGCACAGAGAACAGAACGTGGAAAATCTTTCTATTCTGCTATCAAGATCATCAATATACCCGGAAGCCAGAGCGAGTTGAACAGCGTACGTTCTGAAACAGGGGATGAGCAGTCCACAAGACAGTATTTTCAGAATCTGGTTGAGGAATGTATTCAGGAAATCAGTACCATGGAATACTTTCGAGGAAACTCTTACATTGTCTCTGTAGAAGATTTTAAGGTTATGGAATATCTGGATGTCATTGGATGGGAGATTTCCATAAGGATGGAATATCTGACAAGTTTTATGGATTACTGTGCGGAAAAGCAGCTTACTGAGAAAGAGGTAATAAAGCTGGGAATGGATTTGAGTAAGGCACTGGAATATTGCCGGAAACTTAAGATCATTCACAGGGATATCAAGCCGGAGAATATTTTTGTATCCAGATTTGGCGATTTTAAGCTTGGAGATTTCGGAATTGCACGTGAACTTGAACGAACCATGAGCGGATTTTCCAAGAAAGGTACTTACTCTTATATGGCGCCTGAGATGTATAAAGGTGAGAAATATGACAGCAGGGTAGATATTTATTCTCTTGGGATTGTGCTGTACAGGCTGATGAATCATAATAGACTGCCATTTATGAGTCTGGAAAAACAGTTTATCACTTACAGGGATAAGGAAAATGCATTAAATAAGCGTGTTGCAGGAGAGCAGATGAGTGCACCTGTGGATGCAGGAACACAGTTTGCCCGTATTATCATGAAGGCCTGTGCTTATGATCCTGCACAGAGATATCAGACACCGGAGGAGCTTTATAGTGTGCTGGATGATCTGAAAAATGGAAGATCTGGCAGAATCCGGCAGTTACAAAACGGTGTTCAGAAAGCAGGAACGGATAAAACAGAATCATATAGTGCAATTGCACAGAACGGCAGAGCAGCACAGAATGTTACATCAGATACCGAAAATGTACGAAAAAGTACGGTGCAGAATACGTCAGTACAGAATACCCGGGGAAATAAAAAAACATCAGATTTTCAGAATGCTGCAAAAAGAAAACGTGCTGTAAACAATGTTCCGGCGAGCAGCTTTACAGATAAAGAAACAATGTCAGTTGTAGCAGAACAGAAAATACAGCCACAGGAAACGCCATCAGAAACAGTTGCGATAAGATCTGCGCGTGCTGTGGAAGCCAGAAAGCGAAGACGCAGGAAGAAACAGCTGCTGCGCAGGGCATTGCTTGCAATTGTGGCAGGTACAGCGATACTTATGATGGCCGCCGTCTATTACAGAGTAAGTACAGATCATGCTCAGGAAGGACAGGAGGATAATCCGATCGCAATTCTGGATGATGAGAAATACAGCTCCACAAAATCCGGATCCAAAGATTTCTCCAAAGCTCTGGATACGATCAAGGAGCAGGCAACAACTATCACAGATAATCTGAACAGTTACGACTGGGTTGGAACAGAAGGAACTGTTCTGCGATATCTGAGAAGGGTAAAGACTACTCAGCAGGCATATGGAAATCTCCATGTTCTGTGTAATTTATGCCTGCGCAAAGATTACAATAGTCACAATAATCATACTTTCCACATTCAGTATAGTCTGCGACTACTGCATTACGCCATTCTTTAAGACTCGAACTGACCTCAAACAATTCTCCAATAGATTGTTTTTGCAGATTTCCATATACCGGTTCTCATAGAACATCCTCATAGTCTCATATGGAATGGAATCAATGTAATGGCGGCCGTCTTTTGATTCCCAGACAATCCGTGCGTCTTTATTGTATAAATATACAATCACTCCATCCGCACTGTACTGTACCTTCTGACTGATCGTTCCGTCAGGCTCGATCACCATGACAAACGCCATGTTCTTTACCGTTGTCTTAATCTCATAAGCATGGCAGATATCATAAACTGCCCGAATTCTTTCTGGTGTCATATCCCGCTCAGTACAGCAGCGTTTGTAAATAATATGCAGAATATCATTGATCCTTCGATTCTCAAGCTGCATCCAGGCAAACCGCTCCATCTGCTCTCTGTAAGCACTGTAAAGCTCACTGCTTTCTTCCTCACAGTTAATCAGATTTGCATACAACACCGCTGCTTTTTTATATTCCAGTGTATTTCCATGCCGGAAGTAAAGTAATACGGATTTTGGAAACTGTCTGTCCAGATATTTGTCATCCACAGTCATCATATAATATTCAAAAAGCTGCGCAATCTTCAGATCTTCTTTTACTGCCAAGGCATACCACTTGAAGCATTCCGGTGTTGTCCGATTGCCACGGATCAGATGGGTACAAATTGCTGTCAGAATCTGTGGATCCGGGAAAATCCGATAAACCTTCCGCATCACAACATCCAGATTCTTATCATAAGTCCGCTGTTGGGATGCAAGGTTCGCCATATAAAGCGCAATTTCCTTTGTCAGAACTCCGTGCTTCTGCGCAAAATTGAGAATCTGTACTTCAAATGCCGAGAGCTTTTTCAGACAGGTTGGCTTCTCCAGAAAACACCGGTATGCCTGCCAGTACAGAATTACCTGGTTCGCACCGTTGCTGCAGTGGCGTTCCAGAACCTGTAATTTTTTGCTGTAGTTTTTATATTCCGGATCAATGTCAATCAGCATACACACAAGCTCCCATGAAGTTGGTTCTTTCATATATGCC
>ERZ773186.2823-NODE-2823-length-12371-cov-16.620331_pt1 | contig 12371 bp, 10 predicted proteins | sample MGYA00581000_ERZ773186 | MGnify/ENA primary metagenome ERZ773186 (study PRJEB29015, sample SAMEA2737752) | human gut metagenome | biome: human gut; feature: human-associated habitat; material: faeces | place: China | collected 2012 ... | reverse complement strand
GGGGTTACGTTCCCGTGCCTGGTTTAAACTTGATGAAATACAGCAAAGTGACAAACTCTTTAAACCGGGAATGACGGTTGTCGACCTTGGTGCTGCTCCGGGTGGTTGGTCACAATATGTGGTCACCCAAATTGGCGGCAAAGGCCGCATCATCGCTTGCGATCTTTTACCTATGGATCCTATCGTTGGTGTGGACTTTCTTCAGGGCGATTTTCGTGATGAACTGGTGATGAAAGCACTGCTGGAGCGCGTTGGCGACAGCAAAGTCCAGGTTGTCATGTCCGATATGGCACCAAACATGAGCGGAACACCGGCGGTGGATATCCCCCGTGCCATGTATCTGGTGGAACTGGCGCTAGAAATGTGTCGTGATGTATTAGCGCCAGGTGGCAGTTTTGTAGTGAAGGTGTTCCAGGGCGAAGGTTTCGATGAGTATCTAAGGGAAATTCGCTCCCTGTTTACGAAGGTCAAAGTTCGTAAGCCGGACTCTTCTCGTGCACGTTCGCGGGAAGTGTATATTGTAGCGACCGGGCGTAAACCCTAACCGGGAGATTTCAGACGAAAGTTTGAAAGATGCTGGATATAGAGTATCCTGACGCTGTTTTTAACACAGTTGTAATAAGAGGTTAATCCCTTGAGTGACATGGCGAAAAACCTAATACTCTGGCTGGTCATTGCCGTTGTGCTGATGTCAGTATTCCAGAGCTTTGGGCCCAGCGAGTCTAATGGCCGTAAGGTGGATTACTCTACCTTCCTACAAGAGGTCAATAACGACCAGGTTCGTGAAGCGCGTATCAACGGACGTGAAATCAACGTTACCAAGAAAGATAGTAACCGTTATACCACTTACATTCCGGTTCAGGATCCGAAATTACTGGATAACCTGTTGACCAAGAACGTCAAGGTTGTCGGTGAACCGCCTGAAGAACCAAGCCTGCTGGCTTCTATCTTCATCTCCTGGTTCCCGATGCTGTTGCTGATTGGTGTCTGGATCTTCTTCATGCGTCAAATGCAGGGCGGCGGTGGCAAAGGTGCCATGTCGTTTGGTAAGAGCAAAGCGCGCATGCTGACGGAAGATCAGATCAAAACGACCTTTGCTGACGTTGCGGGCTGCGACGAAGCAAAAGAAGAAGTTGCTGAACTGGTTGAGTATCTGCGCGAGCCGAGCCGCTTCCAGAAACTCGGCGGTAAGATCCCGAAAGGCGTCTTGATGGTCGGTCCTCCGGGTACCGGTAAAACGCTGCTGGCGAAAGCGATTGCAGGCGAAGCGAAAGTTCCGTTCTTTACTATCTCCGGTTCTGACTTCGTAGAAATGTTCGTCGGTGTGGGTGCATCCCGTGTTCGTGACATGTTCGAACAGGCGAAGAAAGCGGCACCGTGCATCATCTTTATCGATGAAATCGACGCCGTAGGCCGCCAGCGTGGCGCTGGTCTGGGCGGTGGTCACGATGAACGTGAACAGACTCTGAACCAGATGCTGGTTGAGATGGATGGCTTCGAAGGTAACGAAGGTATCATCGTTATCGCCGCGACTAACCGTCCGGACGTTCTCGACCCGGCCCTGCTGCGTCCTGGCCGTTTCGACCGTCAGGTTGTGGTCGGCTTGCCAGATGTTCGCGGTCGTGAGCAGATCCTGAAAGTTCACATGCGTCGCGTACCATTGGCACCCGATATCGACGCGGCAATCATTGCCCGTGGTACTCCTGGTTTCTCCGGTGCTGACCTGGCGAACCTGGTGAACGAAGCGGCACTGTTCGCTGCTCGTGGCAACAAACGCGTTGTGTCGATGGTTGAGTTCGAGAAAGCGAAAGACAAAATCATGATGGGTGCGGAACGTCGCTCCATGGTGATGACGGAAGCGCAGAAAGAATCGACGGCTTACCACGAAGCGGGTCATGCGATTATCGGTCGCCTGGTGCCGGAACACGATCCGGTGCACAAAGTGACGATTATCCCACGCGGTCGTGCGCTGGGTGTGACCTTCTTCCTGCCTGAAGGCGACGCAATCAGCGCCAGCCGTCAGAAACTGGAAAGTCAGATCTCCACACTGTACGGTGGCCGTCTGGCGGAAGAGATCATCTACGGTGCTGAACATGTTTCTACCGGTGCGTCGAACGACATTAAAGTCGCGACTAACCTGGCGCGTAACATGGTTACTCAGTGGGGCTTCTCCGATAAACTCGGTCCGTTGCTGTACGCTGAAGAAGAAGGCGAAGTGTTCCTGGGACGTTCTGTGGCGAAAGCGAAACACATGTCCGATGAAACCGCTCGCATTATCGATCAGGAAGTTAAACTGCTGATTGAGCGTAACTATGACCGTGCACGTCGTTTGCTGAACGAAAACATGGACATTCTGCACTCGATGAAAGATGCGCTCATGAAATATGAGACCATCGATGCGCCGCAGATTGACGATCTGATGGCTCGCCGCGATGTGCGTCCGCCAGCGGGTTGGGAAGAACCGGGTTCTTCTAATAACAACTCTGGCAGCACCGGCAAGCCGAGTGCACCGCGTCCGGTTGATGAACCGCGTGCGCCGGACTCTGGCACTATGTCAGAGCAACTGGGCGACAAATAAGTTATCGTTGATGATGACCGTGTTTTAATTGAAAACCCTGGGGCTTGCTCCGGGGTTTTTCTTATCTGCATATTCAAGATTTTACCAGGGATAAAACTATGAAACTCTTTGCTCAGGGTTCTTCACTGGATCTCAGCCATCCGCACGTCATGGGGATTTTGAACGTCACGCCAGACTCATTTTCCGATGGCGGAGCGCACAACTCTCTTGTTGAGGCGGTAAAACACGCAAACCTGATGATTAACGCCGGGGCGACTATCATTGATGTGGGCGGTGAGTCCACGCGTCCGGGCGCGGCTGATGTGAGTGTGGAAGAAGAGTTGCAGCGAGTGATCCCAGTGGTCGAGGCGATTGCTCAGCGTTTTGAAGTGTGGATTTCGGTCGATACCTCAAAACCCGAAGTGATTCGCGAATGCGCCAGAGTTGGCGCGCATATCATCAATGATATTCGCTCGCTCTCGGAGCCTGGAGCGCTGGAAGCCGCAGCGGAGACCGGATTGCCGGTTTGCCTGATGCATATGCAGGGGCAGCCGAAAACCATGCAGGAAGCACCAAAGTATGAGGATGTTTTTGCTGAGGTAAACCGTTACTTTGTTGAGCAAATAGCACGTTGCGAGCGGGCTGGAATCACAAAAGATAAATTGTTGCTCGACCCCGGATTCGGATTCGGTAAAAATCTCACTCACAACTACACATTACTGGCACGTTTGTCTGAGTTTCATCATTTTAATCTGCCATTGCTGGTTGGGATGTCACGAAAATCAATGGTTGGCCAGTTACTGAATGTGGGGCCATCTGAACGCCTGAGCGGTAGCCTTGCGTGCGCGGTGATTGCCGCAATGCAGGGGGCGCAGATCGTTCGTGTCCATGACGTCAAAGAAACCGTAGAAGCGATGCGTGTGGTGGAAGCCACATTGTCTGCAAAGGAAAAAAAACGCTATGAGTAATCGTAAATATTTTGGCACTGATGGGATCCGCGGTCGCGTAGGCGATGCCCCAATTACTCCTGACTTTGTGCTCAAGCTGGGCTGGGCTGCAGGGAAAGTGCTTGCTCGTCATGGTTCACGTAAAATTATTATCGGTAAAGATACGCGTATTTCCGGCTATATGCTGGAGTCTGCGCTGGAAGCGGGCCTGGCTGCCGCCGGACTCTCAGCCTCATTCACAGGGCCAATGCCAACACCCGCCGTTGCGTATCTGACGCGCGCCTTCCGTGCTGAGGCCGGGATTGTTATCTCCGCTTCGCACAACCCGTACTATGACAACGGGATTAAATTCTTCTCTACCGACGGGACTAAACTGCCGGATGCAGTGGAAGAAGCCATTGAAGCCGAGATGGAAAAAGCGATCACCTGCGTGGATTCCGCTGAACTGGGTAAAGCCACGCGTATCGTTGATGCTGCCGGTCGCTATATCGAGTTTTGCAAAGGCACCTTCCCGAACGAATTGAGCCTGAATGAGCTTAAAATTGTGGTGGATTGCGCTAACGGTGCGACGTACCACATTGCGCCAAATGTACTGCGTGAACTGGGTGCAAACGTGATTGCCATTGGCTGTGAGCCAAACGGTGTGAATATCAATGAAGAAGTCGGCGCCACCGACGTCCGTGCCCTGCAGGCGCGCGTGATTGCGGAAAAAGCCGATCTGGGTATTGCGCTGGATGGCGATGGCGACCGCGTCATTATGGTTGACCACGAAGGTAATAAGGTCGATGGCGATCAGATCATGTACATCATCGCCCGTGAAGCCCTGCGTCAGGGTCAGCTGCGCGGTGGCGCGGTAGGTACGCTGATGAGCAACATGGGCCTCGAGCTGGCGCTGAAACAGCTGGGTATTCCGTTTGCCCGTGCAAAAGTTGGCGACCGTTATGTGCTGGAAAAAATGCAGGAAAAAGGCTGGCGTATCGGTGCCGAAAACTCTGGTCATGTGATCCTGCTGGACAAAACCACCACTGGTGATGGCATCGTGGCGGGCCTGCAGGTGCTGGCGGCGATGGTGCGCAACCATATGAGCTTGCACGACCTGTGCAGCGGCATGAAAATGTTCCCACAGCTGCTGGTTAACGTACGATACACAGCAGGTAGCGGCGATCCGCTGGAACATGACAACGTGAAAGCGGTGATGGCGGAAGTGGAAGCGGCGCTGGGTAACCGTGGACGCGTCCTGCTGCGTAAGTCTGGTACCGAACCGTTAATTCGTGTGATGGTTGAAGGTGAAGACGAAGCGCAGGTGACTGAATTCGCCCACCGTATTGCCGATGCTGTGAAAGCGGCGTAATTCCGAAGAAAGTGAAAGCCGGAGTCTGAGACTCCGGCTTTTTTTTACTGTACGGCAAGCGGCTGTTTACGTCGGCGCTGCCAGAAGTAACCACCGACCATCAGTAGCACAAGGGCTGCCAGCCACGGCAGAACCGCCAGCAGATGCCCAGACCGGGCAAAGGTTAGCGCAATCATCAGTAGCCAACCGCCCAGCATCGGAATCGCGGTACGCTTAACAATATCCACAGGCGAGACGCCTGCAATTCCCGCGATAGCAATGATGACGCCAGCAATAGGCGATAACGTACGACCAATACCCGCAGAGATCTGGATAGGCAACATCATGACAGCGATATCGCTGCCGATATGACGGCTGATGTCCGGCACCATGGGTGCGAAGGAGAAAAATGCCGCATTCCCGGAGCCCATCAGCGCTGAAATTGCGAAGGTGATCAGGGTCATCAGCAGGATAATAGAGGCGGCGCTGAGGCCAAATTCACCGGAAAGTGACAACAGTGCGTCAACGGCACCAATGGCTTTCAGTCCGGCGGAAAAGACTTCACCGGCGATAATCAGTGTCACGACGGTGGCAAAAACGCTGCCCATGCTGTCGAAAACCTTTTGTACGCCAGCCATCACCTCGCGCGCCTTGCGATGACGGCAGTACTCACAAACCAGCGTAATAGCGAGGCTTATCAGTACGGCGGTATCCAGCGTGATCTTGAGTGAGCTGAATACTAAATCGCTGCACACCAGCATCAATACCAGCGGCAGCATGGGCAGAAACAGCCAGGCGATAGGTGCGTCGGCTTCATCAGTCGCCGTTAATGTCTGCATTTGCTGAGCTGTATTGTCGCCACTTTCCCGACGGTCAAAAAAGCGTTGCACAACAATATGCAGTAGGGCGATGAAAAGAATGACGGGTACAACGATCGGCAACTGATCCTGCACGAAATAGTTCACGACCTCGATGCCTGCAGTTTTGGCGGCGAGAACAGAGTTGCCGGAACCGGGGCCAAACTCAACCGCACAGGTACTGGCGATAACGGCGGCAACCGCGGCGCGGCTACAGCCAAGACGGGTAAGCAATGGGTAAAGCGTCGCCATCAACAGCAGACCCAATCCGGTGGCGCTGCTGATAAACAGCGACAGGAATTGACCCAATAGCAGTGCCAGCCCCAGCAGCAGATATGGCGAGTTCAGCCGTTGCAAAGGACGAGACGTCACCCGAACCAGTACCTGGCTTGCGCCAATGGCTGACATGTAGGTGGCAAAACCACCAATCAGCATAATTTGCAGTCCGAGGCCGCCGAGACGCACGCTCAGGGTATCGCGAATAAACTCAAAGGCGTCAAAGGGGCCAAATCCGGTGCTCTTTTTCACCAGGCCACTGAGTGAGGTCATTCCGCTAAAATGCGCGATAAGCAACAGCACAATCCCGGTCAATAACAGTACCGACTGGGGGTGATATTTTTTGAGGATCAGACGTCCGGCAAAAATGATGGCGATTAGCGCCAGTAGTAACGACATTCTTGCCCCCTTACTCGAAGTTGCCGGTAACCAGGCACTCGCCATCCCGCAGCAACGGTTTACCCGCGGCAAACAGATGGGCCAGCGAGAGGTCATCATTGAGTACACAGATATCAGCACGTTCTCCGGCGCAGAGCACGCCCCCGGAAATACCCAGCGAGCGCGCAACGTTTGCCGTCAGCATCGCGATGGCCTGTTGCACCGGAATCCCGACATCAATCAGGCGAGGAAGCAGGTTAAGATTGCCTGCGACCGGTGCTGCGCTTAAACCTTCAACGATACCCTGAGCGTTAAAGCGTGGAACGCTGCCGTTGCCGTCAGAACTGATCGTGATGCGCTCCGCCGGAACCTGTGCTTCGAGTGCGTGGAGAATCGCTTGCTCCTGAGGCATAAAACGACTGCCACCTGACGTAACATCGATATGGCCGCCGCGATGGGCAAAAGCAATTGCCTGTTCGAACAAGGGCTCAGTTCTCGCAACATGCGTCGGTGAAATATGGTGAATCGGAATACCCGCATCACACAGCTCAATAAGTTGCGACATCCCTTCCGGCAGATTCCCCAGGTGCACATGCAGCAAGCCTTTTTTCCCTGCCAGCAGGGAAGCGACGCGAATATCGCTCACTATCCTCAGCAACTCCTGGAAAGAGGGGTAAGAGCCACGGTGATCGGCGAGGGCGATTTTTACACCAAGAATTGCCGGAATGAAGGCCATATCATCGCGGATGGATCGCGTAATAGTTGGGCTGGGAACGGCGTAGGCTCCCGTGTGCATAAACGCGCGTAATCCCTCAAGGTTGAGAGACTGCATTTTAGCGTAGAGGTCTTTGGGTGAACGAGAAATGGCATCGGTGCCTAACACGCCAACCACCGTGGTAATACCTGCCTGAATCAGATCGCGCAGCTTGACGGCGGGCGTCCGACTGGCAAATCCGGCTTCACCACCGCCACCGGTAAGATGAACATGCTGATCGATGATACCAGGGATAACCCATTTACCCCGACAATCGATGACCTCGTTGATGCCATCAAACAATGAAATATCTTTTTCTACCGCCACAATTCGGTCGGCATGAATGAGCAGGGAGCAGAGGCCTAAATCCTCAGGAGAAAAAACACGGGCATTGGTCAATAAAGTAAACATAGCGGTCCTGTCAAACGTCGAGGGTGAGAGTCGGCAGGTGAAACGAAATATTGTTGTTATGATGCCCACCATAAAGCCATTACTATAACTATGACTATTACCGATTTGTTATTGGAGGATGCGGTTATGGCATGGCGGAGAGCACAACGTGGATTGTAAGTGGCTGGAAGATTTTCTGGCCTTGAGCCAGCATGGAAACTACTCTCAGGCCGCGGCGCAGCGGCATATTACTCAACCTGCGTTGAGTCGGCGTATAAAGGCGCTGGAAGAGGTGCTGGGCGTGCCTTTGTTTGACCGGACAACGACCCCCGTCACGCTGACGCGCTATGGTGAACGCTTTGAGCCTTATGCCCGGCATGTCCTCAGCACGTTAACAGAGGCACGTCATGAGCTGTCGGCGATGACGCCAGCAACGGATAACACGCTGGTGATGGTCAGCCTGCATACGCTGTCGGTGAATATCCTGCCGGATATGATCAACTACCTGCGACAGAGTGAGCCGCAGTTAAACTTTACGGTAAACGCCAGTATCCAGGGGATAGACAACCACTTCAATGCCCTGATGAACCGGCAAATTGATTTGCTGGTGACCTACGATTTACCGTCCGCGCAGCCTGGGCTGGAGATCGCTGGAGGGTTAAAACGTTCCCTATGGCGGTATGAGCGATTTATACCGGTTATTTCAGCCCAGTTGGCTGATGCGCTTAATGATCCGCATGCTCCGATTCCGTGGCTATGCTACAGCGACTACACCTTTGTCAGACGTATTATTGAGTCGGCAGAACAACGCGTCCGCCCACGGCTAAAAAAAGTATTTGAGAGTGGTTTAAGCGAAACGATACGAGAAATGGTACTGCGCCATATGGGAATGGCCTGGTTACCTGAATCGATGGTGGCGGAAGAGTTGGTGAATCAGCAAATTATTCACTGCTGGCCAGAAAATACAGACCTGATTTGTGAAATCCCCGTTGTGGTATGGGCGAATCTTGAGGATCAACGTGCCGTTATGCAGAGATGCTGGGAGAAGTTGCTTCGTTTTTGATTGATATGGCGATTTTTTCCGCAGTTGATACAATGCTAACAAATTGCCCTTGCGAAGGTTATTCGCTTTGGTTAGTATTCACACCCGCTTCAGTGGGAAACAGTAAATATTCCCGCTTTAATGGTCGAAGCATTGTACGCGGCAACTCCGCAAGGAACAGGTTGATTATGCACGAAGCTCTTTTAGTAGTTTTCCTTATTGTGGCAATTGGCCTGGTAGGCTTGATCATGCTGCAGCAAGGCAAAGGCGCTGATATGGGAGCCTCTTTTGGCGCAGGCGCTTCTGGTACTCTGTTTGGTTCAAGTGGTTCTGGTAACTTCATGACCCGTATGACAGCTGTATTGGGAACCTTGTTCTTCATCATCAGTCTGGTGCTGGGTAACATGAACAGCAATAAGACCAATAAAGGAAGTGAGTGGGAAAATCTGAGCGCACCGGCGAAAACCGAGCAAACTCAGCCAGCTGCTCCGGCTCAGCCGACCAGCGATATCCCACGCTAAGTATTCTGTACCGAGGTGGTGGAATTGGTAGACACGCTACCTTGAGGTGGTAGTGCCCTAACGGGCTTGTGGGTTCGAGTCCCATCCTCGGTACCAATATTCCAGAAAAAAGACGCTGAAAAGCGTCTTTTTTTGTTTTTGTCCCCGCTGGCCATTTATTTATAAACATCTCTTCGCTGGTTGCCTCCTTTTACTGTCGTTAAAGTCGCCTCGTCAAATTAACAGAGGTGAAGTGACACAATGAACAAGATCGGGTTGCTTATCGTCGCCGGCGTGCTCGGTTTAGCTGGGTGCAGTTCAACATCGCCCTCCCAAACGGTGGAGACGATTAATGCGCTAACCGTACCGGTATCGCCCAGTGAGTCTGGGACTACAGCGAATCATGCCCAGGCGGTGAGGCGCTATTTCCAGGACAATACGGCACTGATTAGTCGCCTTAACCATTCGTTGAAAAGTCATTATCTGCAGGACGTGGAGCGCCGCGATGTGTTCGACAGACACAGCGAGGCGTATAAGGTGTATGGCGCCCTGACCCGCCTGGAGCAGATGGCGTCCATGAATGAGGTTTACCGCAAAGAGAATAATGTTGCGGGCCTACAAGAGATCAACCGCGTACTGAAAAGCGTGCCGCTGACCAGCTGAGAATGAAACAGGGACTGCCGACCGGCAATCCCTGTGAAGAGTTAAAAGCGGAAGTTAACCCCGGCGTAAGCGCCGTCGGCCAGCGTGTTATCGCGATTGCCATCTTTCCCTGCCATATCAATATAGCGATAGCCAGCTTCGATATTCAGAGATGGGAGCACGTTAAGGCGTACCCCGGCATTGGCCTCCACATAATCCTCAACGCCGCTGGACATTGAGTCCGGTGAGTAATAGCCCTCGCCGAAAAGCGTGAAATACTGACCAAGGGGGAGTTCAGCGCCACCACCGGCGGCGATGGCGTAACCTTCATCACCATCTTTTGGGTTCAGATAGACCGCCTTACCGCCCAGGGTCATCAGAAAAGGGCCAAGGTTAAAGTTATAACCCATTCCCAGTCCTACACTATCTCCGTCGTTGTCGCTATGAGCCCACTGAGAACTGAACGTCATACCCGGTTCCCCGGCGCCAAAGCTGGCGGACAGATTGGTAAACTCGGCGCCAGCTTCTCCATGCAGGTTAACGGCTGCGCAGGCAGCGCTGCTGGCTCCCAAAGCGATCGTTACGGCAACCATTTTTGCAGCAATAGACTTCATTATTAAATTCCTTCAGATAAAAAAAAGCCCGATATGGGCGTTCGGGCATAATTAACGGGTTCGTGCATCTCATTGTTATGGTCGCGGCAGGCGAGGGGGCAACTCTCGCTACCGCCGCACACGTCTGGCCGATTTCCGCTGGCATATCCTGAGCCGGTGCAGGCCCGGCGGTTAACGCCGTTTGTGGTCGTCTGCTGGCGAACTCAGGAATAGATTGTCTTCCGGGAAACCCAGGCGCTTAGCATAAAATTTTTGTTCTTTTAGCGGTAACGGTTATTGGTTTAAATTTAAACATCTTCCCCGCTGCAGCAAATAACAATAAATGATAGGAGGAGTGCAGGTCAGAATTTTTCAGGAAGTGAGACGATATTTTGTAAATAACCGCCGCGGGCAAAGGCAATATAACCGCCTTTCTTTAATGCTGACAATACATTGAGAATACTGCTACGCGACAGAAGGGTCCTGTCCTGAATATACTCAAGAATAGATACCCGCTGTCGGGTCTCTTCGCTTAATAGCATCATCTCCAGCAGATGGTTACGGATGACCGAATAGGTACGCTGCTGCAGGACCAGATCGTCACGATACACCATATACGAGGTATGATAAGCCAACAGGCTGGTCACCTCTTCCCATAGGTTATGCTGGCGAAAAAGCGCCGAAGCCAGGTCATGGTCGATCCGTAGCAGTTCGCATGATACCTCGGCTCGCAGGCTGTGGCTGCGGCTGGGCTGCAGCATTTCCGCCACGCCGAAAAGATGCGGCTCATAGACGGTCACCATCAGTAGCCTGTCGGAATTACGAATAATCGACAGCTCGCCTTTTTTAAAAATAAAGAGCTGGGTTTTGCCTTTATATTCCCATGTCAGTCTTTTTCTGGCGATCGCGTTAACGGGGGTCGCGTGTGGCTCAAGTACATCGATCAGTCGGTCAATGGTCTTTTGCGGCCTGATCGGCGGTTTAATATTCATGATGTGTATCACCAGATATGAATTAATCAATTGAGGCTATTATAGTCAACAGTTTTGCTGGTCTGGCGATAAGGAAAAAATGCGTCATGGCATTTTTTTTACGTTGGTGGGTCATTCAAAATAAAAAGCCGGCGGTGAGCCGCCGGCGGAAAGCAACATTGTCAGGCGATTATTTGCCTTTGTTTTCCAGATTTTCAACCTGCGGTAAACCGGTTGCCGAGGAGGCGCTCAGCAGGCCAGACTGGGCATAGCCGAACAGCTTCTCGCGGGTATCGGTGATGTCCAGATTACGCATGGTCAGCTGGCCGATACGGTCTTCGGCAGTAAACATGGAATCGCCTTTTTCCATGGTCAGACGCTCCGCTTTATAGGTCAGGTTGTCTGATACCGTATTAAGGATCGAGTAGTCGTTACCGCGACGCAGTTCGAGGGTGACTTCGCCGGTGATCTGGCTGGCGACCCAGCGCTGCAGCGAATCACGCAGCATCAGCGCCTGGGAATCGAACCAGCGTCCCTGATACAGCAGGCGGCCCAGCTGACGACCGTGGGCATGGTATTGCTCGATTGTGTCTTCGTTATGGATACCGGTCAGCAGACGCTCGTAGGCGATATGCAGCAGCGCCATCCCGGGGGCTTCATAAATACCGCGGCTTTTCGCTTCGATAATGCGGTTTTCAATCTGATCGCTCATACCCAGACCGTGGCGGCCGCCGATGCGGTTGGCTTCCAGCATCATCTCGACGTCGTCAGCGAAGGTTTTGCCATTCAGCGCCACCGGATGGCCTTGCTCAAAGCGTACGGTTACCTCTTCCGCTGGGATCTTCACGTTTTCGTCCCAGAACTTCACGCCCATAATCGGGTTGACGATTTTCACGCTGGAATTGAGGAATTCGAGGTCTTTCGCTTCGTGGGTGGCGCCGAGCATGTTGGAGTCGGTGGAATAGGCTTTTTCAACCGACATCTTGTAGTCAAAGCCGCAGGCGATCATAAATTCGGACATTTCGTGCCGGCCGCCGAGCTCATCGATGAAATCACTGTCCAGCCACGGCTTGTAAATCTGCAGTTCAGCATTGGTCAGCAGGCCGTAACGATAGAAACGTTCGATATCGTTGC
>ERZ773186.2815-NODE-2815-length-12418-cov-3.526490_pt1 | contig 12418 bp, 7 predicted proteins | sample MGYA00581000_ERZ773186 | MGnify/ENA primary metagenome ERZ773186 (study PRJEB29015, sample SAMEA2737752) | human gut metagenome | biome: human gut; feature: human-associated habitat; material: faeces | place: China | collected 2012 ... | reverse complement strand
CGAGGGCTGTGCGCGCGGCGTGTGCACCGTCGACGGTGCCGAGGTGTTCGACCCGCACTCTGCCGCTGCGGCGATACGTGTGGTGCGCGAGGCGAGCCAGCGCATCGTGGCCGCCCTCGACGAGGCGGGTCTCGGTGCGGCGACGCTGCCCGAGGTGGGTGAGCGTCTGCAGCTCGATCGCGACACCATGACGCGTGCCCTGCGCGAGCTTTCGCTCAACCGCGCGATCGTTAAGATCGAACGCGACGTTGCCCTGTCCGCCGCCGCGGATGCTCATGCGCACGAGCTTGTTGCCGCCGCTATCGAGGCTGCCGGCGGTGCTGCCACTACGAGCGTACTGCGCGAGGCCCTGGGCGTGTCGCGCAAACGAGCCATTAGCATCTTGGAGCACCTGGATGCGGTGCGCTTTACGACGCACGACAAGGATGCCGGCGGCCTAAGATCGCTGCGCTAGGGGTCGTCGTATTGCTAGTTTGGTAAAATACCGCCATGTTTGGGAGCGGATGGGCTCCGGTGGGCCCCGCGGTCCTCAAAACCGTTGCGAGGCGTGCAAAACGTCTTGGATGTGTTCGATTCACATACGTTCCCGCCAACGCATCTTGCCAAAACCACCACAAAGGTGCCTGTCCCCTTTGTGGTGGTATGGACCATATGGACGAAACAGGTTTGAAACACGGGTTTTGCACGTCAGGCACTCAAAAACGCTTCTACCTGCATCGTAATCAAAACGAAACATCCGCTCGTCGGCTTATGCGAAACTTTCCCGCAACAGTGCGATATTATCCATACTCGATAAAGTTCGCGGCGCATAGGGTGCCGCGACCGACATTTTTCGTTTCCCATCATTGGAGGAAGCATGAGCTACACGCAGAAAGTTCTCGAAGAGCTCAAGGCCCGCTATCCCGAGCAGCCTGAGTTCATCCAGGCCGCGACCGAGATCCTCGGCACCATCCAGCCGGCGCTCGACGCCCACCCCGAGTACGAGGAGGCCGCCCTGCTGGAGCGCCTCGTCGAGCCCGAGCGCATCGTCATGTTCCGTGTTCCCTGGGTCGACGACCAGGGCAAGGTTCAGGTCAACCGCGGCTATCGCGTCGAGTTCAACTCTGCTATTGGACCCTACAAGGGCGGCCTGCGCTTTAACCCGACGGTCACTCTGGGCATGCTTAAGTTCCTGGGTCTGGAGCAGATCCTCAAGAACAGCCTGACTACCCTCCCCATGGGCGGCGGCAAGGGCGGCTCCGACTTTGACCCCAAGGGCAAGTCCAACAACGAGATCATGCACTTCTGCCAGTCTTTCATGACCGAACTCTATCGCTACATCGGCCCCAACACCGACGTTCCCGCTGGCGACCTGGGCGTTGGCGGCCGTGAGGTTGCCTACATGTTCGGTCAGTACAAGCGCCTGACCAACGAGTGGACCGGCGTCCTCACCGGCAAGGGCCTCTCCTTTGGCGGCTCGCTCGCCCGTACTGAGGCCACCGGCTACGGTTTGGTCTACTTTGTGGATGAGTACCTCAAGAGCCGCGGCGACTCCTTCGAGGGCAAGAACGTCGTCGTTCATGGCTCCGGCAACGTCGCCATCTACGCCGTCCAGAAGGTCTCCCAGCTCGGCGGCAAGGTGCTGGCCTGCTCCGATACTCACGGCTGGGTCGAGGATCCCGACGGCATCGATTACACCGTGCTCGAGCACATCTACAACAAGAAGCGCTCCGGCCACGACAAGGGCGTTACGCTCGCTATGTACGTTGACGAGAAGCCCAACGCCGTGTGGCACGAGGGCGACGGCCGTGGCGTTTGGCAGCTGCCCTGCGACATCGCGTTGCCCTGCGCTCGCGAGAACACGCTGCTGCTCGAGGACGCCCAGGCGCTCGTCGCCAACGGCTGCAAGGTGGTCGGCGAGGGCGCGAACATGCCCACGACCATCGAGGCCACGACCTACTTCCAGGAGAACGGCGTCGCCTTTATGCCCGGCAAGGCTGCCAACGCCGGCGGCGTGCTCGTGTCCGGCCTGGAGATGAGCCAGAACGCCGAGCACCTGTCCTGGACCTTTGAGGAGGTCGACGGCAAGCTCGAGCAGCTCATGCGCGGCATGTTCCACAACGTGGACGACACCGCCAAGGAGTATGGCCAGGAGGGCAACTTTGTCATGGGCGCCAACATCGCCGGCTTCCTGAAGGTCGCCGACGCCATGCTCGCTCAGGGCGTCTGCTAAATCCAGCTCGACATAGCAACTGATGAGGCTCCCAGCATTTGTGCCGGGAGCCTTTTTCTATGGTGGTGAGGGCCGTGCGCCCTCGTTTGGTACACTAGAGGACACTGGACAAGTGAAGAGATGGGGGAGAACGTGCTCAAGTTCGGTACCTACGTCCGTGTTGGAAACGCGGCCGAAGCCTATGAGCTCTTACAGAAGAACCGCAACAACAAGATTGTGGGCGGTGGCATTTGGATGCGTCTGGGTTCGCGTCGCGTGGCGACGGCGATTGACCTTTCGGCCTGCGGACTCGATCAGATCGAGGAGACCGAGACCGAGTTTCGCATCGGTGCCATGTGCACCCTGCGCCAGCTCGAGCGTCATGCCGGGCTCAACGCGCTTGTCAACAATGTCTTTGAGTTCGCCGTCCACGACATCGTGGGCGTGCAGCTGCGCAATACCGCCACGGTGGGCGGCAGCATCTACGGCCGCTTTGGCTTCTCGGACGTTCTCTCGGCGTTCCTGGCGCTCGATTCGTATGTTGAGCTGACGGGCGCCGGCCGCGTGCCGCTCGCGGAGTTCGTGCGGATGGGCTACGTGCGCGACGTGATCGAGCACATCGTGGTCGTTAAACACGAGTACCGTGCGAGCTACGAGGCCGTGCGCAAGGCCGCGACCGACTTCCCCTCGTTGAACGTCACCGCCGCCTGGTGGAACAACACTTGGCACGTCACCGTGGGCGCCCGCCCGCTGCGCGCGACCCTGCTGCAGGGCGTGGCGTGCGGCCTTACCAACGAGCGGCCTTCCGAGGACGAGCTTCGCGCCCTTGCTGCATCCGTGCGTGCCCTGAGCTACGGAACCAACCTGTGGGGCTCGGCCGACTACCGCCGTCGCATCTCTGCCCCGCTCGCCGTCCAGGCCGTGCGCCGCGCCGCCGGCATCGAGCTTTCGGCCGCGCTTGCCCGCGAGCTCGAGACCGTGCAGGTCCCTAAGTTTGCCACGGACGAGTATTCCTGCCGCCGCGTGCCCGGCGTCGATTCTAGCGAGGTGCGCTAATGGCTGCCAAATTCATCGATCTTTCCTTTACGCTCAACGGCCGCAAGGTCAAGGTTCAGATTGCCCCCGATACCATGCTCTTTTCGCTTTTGCGTGAGCAGGGTTGCGCGTCGGTGCGCTGCGCCTGCGAGACCACCAACTGCGGCCTGTGCACGGTGTGGCTCGACGGCTACCCGGTGCTGAGCTGCTCGGTTCCCGCCGCGCGCGTCGAGGGCCATACCATCACCACGCTCGAGGGTCTCAAGGCTGAGTCCGAGGCGCTTGCCCGCGCCATGGCTGCCGAAGGTGCCGAGCAGTGCGGTTTTTGCGCCCCCGGCCTCATCATGAACGTGCTGGCGCTTGCCCGCGCTGCCAAGGAGGACCCGAGCCTCGTCGCCACGCGTGAGGAACTCTCGCGCCAGCTCGCCGGCAACCTCTGCCGTTGCAGCGGCTACGAGAGCCAGCTGCGCGCCATCGTCCGCTTCCTCAACGAGTCTGGCGTACAGGTGGGCTTCGAGATGCCCGAGCTGCCGGTCAACGACACCAGCTCTGACGGCGTCTCCTACAAGCAGATCACCCACAAGCAGCCCAAGAAGGACTCGAAGGCGCTACTCGAGGGTCGTCCCGTCTACACGGACGACATGGTGCCCGCCGGCGCGCTCATCGTCAAACTCAAGCGCAGCCCCTATGCCCGCGCCAAGATTCGCTCCATCGATACGTCGCGCGCCCTGAAGGTGCCCGGCGTGGTGGGCGTCTACACCTACGAGGACGTGCCCAAGCGCCGCTTTACCATCGCCGGTCAGAGCTATCCGCAGCCTTCGCCCTATGACCGCCTGATTCTCGAGAACCTCGTCCGTTACCAAAACGAGGAGGTGGCGATCGTCGCCGCCGAGACCGAGGAGGCTGCCGACAAGGCGCTCAAGCTCATCAAGGTCGACTACGAGGTGCTTGAGCCCCTGCTCGACTTTACCCAGGCGCTCGATAACGACATCGTGGTTCACCCCGAGGGCGACGTGACCTTTATGTTCCCGCAGGGCGGCGACGTGCCTCGCAACCTGGTGTGCAGCGGCACCAGCGACTTTGGCGATCTGGACGAGGCCTTCGCCCAGAGCGACATCGTCTTTGAGCGCACCTACACCAGCCAGGCCACGCAGACCGCGCCCATGGAGACCTTCCGTGCCTTCGCGACGACCGACGCCTTCGGCCGCATCTCGGTGACCACCTCTACACAGGTGCCCTTTCACGTGCGCCGCATGGTCGCGCAGTCGCTCGACATTCCGCAGTCGCAGGTGCAGGTTATTAAGCCGCGCATCGGCGGCGGCTTTGGCTCCAAGCAGACGGGCTGCTGCGAGATCTTCGTGGCGTTTGTGACACAGCAGACCGGCCGTCCGAGCTATTGCTGCTACACCCGCGAGGAGACCATCACCGCGGGCAACTCGCGCCACCAGATGCAGATGACCGTCAAGCTGGGCGCCATGAACGATGGCACCATCACGGCCATCGATCTGCACACGCTGTCCAACGCCGGCGCGTACGGCGAGCACGCTACTACGACGATCGGCCTTTCGGGCCACAAGAGTCTGCCCATCTACAACCATGTGAAGGCGAGCCGCTTTAGCTGGGACGCCGTCTACACCAACACTAACCGCGGCGGCGCGTATCGCGGCTACGGTGCCACCCAGGGCCAGTTTGCCGTGGAGAGTGCCGTCAACGAGCTCGCCGACATGCTGCACATGGATCCCGCCGACCTGCGCCTTAAGAACATCGTGCGCGAGGGCGAGGTCATGCCGCAGTACTACAACGAGAAGCTCAACGCCTGCGCGCTCGACCGCTGCCTGCTGCGCGCGATGGACATGATCGGCTGGCGCGACAAGCCGCTGGCCGTGGACCTGGGCGACCGCGTGCGTGCTCTGGGCTGCGCGCTCACCATGCAGGGCTCGGGCATCTCCAACGTGGACATCGCCGGCATTGACATGCGCCTGGAAGAGGACGGCTTTATCACGCTTTCGACCGGCGCCACCGATAACGGCATGGGCGTCGACACGATCCTGGCGCAGATTGCCGCCGAGGAGCTGGGCGTGGAGAGCTCGCTGATTGTGGTGCGCGGCGTGGATACCGATGTATCGCCGTTCGACGCCGGCTCGTACGCGAGCTCGGGTACGTACGTGACGGGCTTGGCCGCCAAGAACGCCGCGACCGAGCTGCGTGAGAAGATTTGCGCCAAGGCCGCCCAGATGTGGGACGTGGACGCCGCCGACGTGGTCTTCGACGGCCAGTACGTGCGTCTGTCCGATGAGCGTGCCGCGCGCGAGCAGAACCGCTACCTCACGCTGCGCGACTTTGCCAACCTGTGCGTCAAGAACATCGCGGGCGGCGACGCGCTCACCTCGCACGCCTCTGCCTGCCTGCCCGTTTCGCCTCCGCCGTTTATGGCCGGCATTGCCGAGGTCGAGGTCGACAAGGCCACCGGCAAGGTGACCGTGGTGGATTACGCCGCTGCCGTCGATTGTGGCACCGTGATCAACGAGGCGCTTGCGCGCGTCCAGGCCGAGGGCGGCATTGCCCAGGGCATCGGCCACGCGCTCTACGAGATTGTCGAGCACGACGACCGCGGCCGTCTGCGCACCGGCAACTTTATGAGCTATAAGCTGCCCACGCGCTTGGATATCGGCAGCATTCGCGTGGCCTTTGAGCCGAGCTACGAGCCGACGGGCCCGTTTGGCGCCAAGTCGATCGGCGAGGTCGTCATCAACACGCCGCTCGCCGCTGTGGCCTCAGCCGTCGCACACGCCACCGGCCATCAGGTTCGCTCGCTGCCCATCACACCCGAGAAGGCGCTGCTGGGGGAGTAGCGGGTCAGCGAACAAGTCGTAATTGGCGGGGCAGGGCAACTCGTCCCGCCTTTTGCACTCGTGGTGAGGTCGTGAGCCTGTAAAACGTGTGCGTGCGCTTGTCGCTCGTATCTGCTATCATTCCTAGTCTGTGCGCTCATGCGGGCGTGGCGGAATTGGTAGACGCGCCAGATTTAGGTTCTGGTGGGATTCCCGTGAAGGTTCGAGTCCTTTCGCCCGCACCAACGCACCCGCGTCGGCTTATGCCCTCGCGACTCTTTGTTGCATAAAGGTACCAGCACCTCAGATAAGCTGGGCAGTATGAGGAGGAACGTGTTGAACATCACCGCTTCTGACGTCAAGGACGCCAAGCTCACCGCTACGGTCACCATCCCGGCCGCCGACGTCGACGCCGCGATCAAGAAGGCCTACAAGGACACCGCCAAGAAGTACCGCTTCCCGGGCTTCCGCGCCGGTAAGGCTCCCCGTCCGGTCATCGACTCCGCACTTGGCGCCGAGGCTACCCTCGCTCAGGCCACCAACGACCTGATCGCCGCCAACGAGCCCGCCGTCCTTAACGAGCTGGACATCGTCCCCACCAAGAACGGTGACTACAAGGACCTCGACATCGCCAAGGATCACGAGGACTACACCTACACCGTCGAGTTCTCCCTGCGTCCCGCCGCTGAGCTCTCCTCCTTCGACGCCGTCGAGATCGAGATGCCCCCTGCGGAGGTCACCGAGTCCGAGATCAACAACCAGGTCGAGATGCTCCTCAACTACCGTGCCACCTTCGAGGACGTCGAGGGCCGCGCCGTCGAGGCTGACGACTATGTGACCGTCGACCTCAAGGCCGTCGAGAATGCCGACAACTTTGCCGCCGAGGGCCGCATGCTCATCGCCGGTAGCGGCAGCAACCCCAAAGAGTTCAACGAGGCCCTGATCGGCGCCAACGTTGACGACGTCAAGTCCGTCACCTGGACCGACGAGGCCGAGGAGGGCGAGGAGGCCGAGACCCACACCGTCGAGGTCACCGTCAAGGGCATCAAGGTCCGCAACACCCCCGAGCTCACCGACGAGCTCGTCAAGTCCGACTTTGGCTTCGACAGCATCGACGCTATGCGCGACGCCATCAAGCTCGAGATCGAGCAGGACAAGGCTTCCCGCCTCCCGGCCGAGAAGGAGAACCGTTGCGTCTCCGCTCTCGCCGAGCGCCTGCAGCTCGACGAGATGGACGCCGACTACGAGCAGTCCGTCTTTGAGGAGCTTGGCCAGAACTTCCTGTCCAACCTCGCTGCCCGCGGCATGACGCTGGACACCTGGCTGCCCGCTTCCGGCCTGACCATGGAGCAGTTCATCGGCGACCTGCACAAGCAGGCCAACGACGTTGCCCGTGAGTCCCTGGCTCTCGACGCCCTCGCCCGCGAGCTCAAGATTGAGGTCACCGAGGACGACATCAACGCCGAGTTCGAGAAAGCCGGCGTCAAGGACGTCGAGGCTTCCAAGGCCGAGTTCATCGCCGATGGCCGCATGCCTGCCGTCCGCGAGTCCATCCGTCGCTCCAAGGCCGTCGACCACCTGGTCGAGAACGCCAAGGTGACCGAGGTCGACGAGACCGCCAAGGACGCCGAGTAATTCTCGCCACCTTGCCCGCGAGCGCATGCGTGCGCCCGTGATGGGGTAAAGTTATACACCGGTTATCCGGTTGCTTCGTACGGTGCCAGCCAATGCATAGCATGCGGGCACCGTACGTTTATCTAGAACCAATTTGGTCCGCAAGAGAGAAATGGAGATGCGTATGATCGCTAAGTTCGATTCCGCCCTCGTGCCATACGTTATCGAGCAGACGCCGCGCGGCGAGCGCAGCTACGATATCTATTCGCGCCTGCTCAACGACCGCATCATCTTCTTGGGCGAGGAGATCAACTCCGTCAGCGCCAACCTGGTCGTTGCCCAGCTGCTGCATCTTGAGAGCCAGGATGCCGAGAAGGATATCTCGCTCTATATCAATTCGCCCGGTGGCGAGGTCTACTCCGGCCTGGCGATTCTGGACACCATGAACTTCATTAAGCCGCAGGTCTCCACCATTTGCGTGGGTATGGCCGCGTCTATGGCCGCCGTGCTGCTTTCGGCCGGCGCCAAGGGCAAGCGCTTCTGCCTGCCGCACTCTAAGGTCATGATTCACCAGCCCAGCGGTGGTGCCCAGGGTCAGCAGACCGAGATCGAGATCGTGGCCGAGGAGATCAAGAAGACTCGCCGCGAGCTCAACCAGATTCTGTCCGATGCCTCGGGCCAGCCGATCGAGAAGGTCCAGGCCGATACCGAGCGCGACAACTACCTGACCGCTGCCGAGGCCCTCGACTACGGCCTGATCGACCGTATCGTCACCTCGCGCGATCTCGCCGCGAAGGACGCCTAGGATGGCCGGTAACATGCAGGACAACTTCGACGAGAACGGCAACCCCATCCGCTGTTCCTTCTGCGGAAAAGAGCAGGGTCAGGTTCGCCGCCTTGTTAAGGGCCCGACCAACATCTTTATCTGTGACGAGTGCGTCGCCGCCTGCTCCGAAATCCTTGAGGAGTCGCTGGCTTCGGACTTTATGGACGCCGCCCGCAACGGCAAGCTGCCGGGTTTCCTCAACGATCACGGCCAGGCTGCGTCCCAGCCTGCCGTGGACCCCGAGGCCGAGGGCTTTGAGCTCGAGGACGACCGTCAGGTCATCACGCACGTGCCGACGCCGCACGAGATCTATGACGAGCTTTCGGCCTATGTTATGGGCCAGGAGGACGCCAAGCGCGCCATGTCGGTGGCCGTGTACAACCACTACCGTCGCGTGATCGAGGGCGGCGCCGCGCTTTCGGCCTTTGATGACGGCCTGGACTCGCAGCTCGACGACGATATGGACGAGGTAGAGCTCGCCAAGTCCAACATCCTGCTGCTCGGCCCCACCGGTACCGGTAAGACCCTGCTCGCCCAGACGCTCGCGCGCATCCTCGAGGTGCCGTTTGCCATCGCCGACGCCACCGCACTCACCGAAGCCGGTTACGTGGGCGAGGACGTGGAGAACATCCTGCTCAAGCTCATCAACGCCGCTGATGGCGATATTGAGCGCGCTCAGGTGGGCATTATCTACGTGGACGAGATTGACAAGATCGCCCGCAAGGCCGAGAACCTCTCCATCACCCGCGATGTTTCGGGCGAGGGCGTTCAGCAGGCACTGCTGAAGATTCTTGAGGGCACGGTGGCAAGCGTTCCGCCCACCGGCGGCCGCAAGCATCCCCAGCAGGAGCTGCTGCAGATCGACACGACGAACATCCTGTTCATCTGCGGCGGTGCCTTTGTGGGTCTGGACAAGATCATTGCCGATCGCGTGGGCAACAAGGGCGTGGGCTTTAACTCCGAGATCGCCGGCCCCACCTCGGTCGACGAGAACGACCTGCTGCGCCAGGTGCTCCCGCAGGACCTCAACGCCTTTGGCATGATCCCCGAGTTCGTGGGCCGTACGCCCGTCGTCACCCAGACGCAGGCGCTCGATGAGGACGACCTGGTGTCGATCCTGACCGAGCCCAAGAACGCCGTGGTGCGCCAGTACCGCAAGATGTTCCAGCTCGAGGATGTCGATCTTGAGTTTGAGGACGCGGCCCTGCACGAGATCGCCCGCATGGCGCTCGCCCGCAAGACCGGCGCCCGCGGCCTGCGCAGCGTGATGGAGAACATCCTCATGCCCATCATGTACGATGTGCCGAACGACCCCACCATCATCCGCGTCACCATCGACGAGGACACCGTGGAGGGCGGCGAAGCGCACATGGAGTACGGTGCGGTGCGCAAGCGCTATAAGAGTCAGACTTCCCTGAGCTGAGCGTCAGCGCGCAGCAGGGAAGAGCAGCCCCGCTGAAAGCTTTTTGCTTTTTGGCGGGGCTTTTTTGTGCCATCTGACTTGTTTCCGAGACCAAATTGTAGTAAACTATAAAAGTCTGGAACTGCAAGGGGAATACCGGGACGGCCCACTGGCATGGGACTGCTCTGCGGATGGCAGCGCCGGACATTTTGTGGGAAACAGAAAGTACGATAAAGGAGTGTGTGTTATGGCAAATTATTTTGAGATGACCCGCGACGAACTGACTGCTGAGAAGGCAGCTCTGGAAGAAAACTACAAGAAATTTCAGGCAATGGGCCTGAAGCTGAATATGGCCCGCGGCAAGCCCGGCCCTCACCAGATGGACCTGGCAATGGGGCTGCTGCAGATGACCGATTACACCACCGACGCCGGCACCGATGCCCGCAACTACGGCGACCTTGAGGGCCTGCACGAGGCCCGTGAGCTGTTCGGCGACGTGATGGGCGTCAAGCCCGAGGAAGTCTTTGTGGGCGGAAACTCCAGCCTGCAGATCATGTACAACCTCATTTCCATGGGCTACTGCTTCGGCTTCCCCGAGTCTCCCTGCCCCTGGTCGCAGGTGGAGAAGCGCAAGTTCCTCTGCCCGGTACCCGGCTATGACCGCCACTTCGCCATCACCGAGGAGTTCGGCTTTGAGCTTATCAGCGTTCCCATGACTCCGACCGGCCCTGATATGGACGTTGTTGAGAAGCTGGTGGCTGAGGATGATACCATCAAGGGTATCTGGTGTGTACCTCAGTATTCCAACCCCGATGGCTACACCTACAGTGACGAGACCATCGACCGCTTCGCCAAGATGAAGACCGCTGCTCCTGATTTCAAGATCTTCTGGGATGAGGCTTACATCGTCCACCACCTGACGGACGAGATCATCGAGACTCCTGTCCTGCTGAACGAGTGCAAGAAGTACGGCACTGAGGACCGCGTCTTCATGTTCACCTCTACCAGCAAGATCACCTTCCCGGGCGCAGGCGTTTCTGCGCTGGCCTGCAGCGAAGCCATGATGAAGTACATCTGCAAGCGCTTCTCGGTCATGATCATCAGCTATGATAAGATGAACCAGCTGCGTCACGTCCGCTTCCTCAAGAACAAGGAAGGCGTTCTGGCCCACATGGCAAAGCACCGCCGCCGTCTGGTACCCTGCTTTGATGCCGTCAAGACGGCCTTCAACGAGGAGCTGACTCCCTGCGGCGACATCGCCCACTGGACGAACCCCAAGGGCGGCTACTTCATCAGCCTCTACGTCATGCCCGGCTGCGCCAAGCGTGTGGCCCAGCTGTGCAAGGACTGCGGCCTGACCCTCACCGGCGCAGGCTCCGCTTACCCTTACCACAAGGACCCGGACGATGCCCATCTGCGCATCGCGCCCACTTATCCCAGCCTGGACGAAGTGGAGACTGCGTCCGACCTGCTCTGTGTCTGCGTCCGTCTGGCCGCAGTCGAGAAGCTGCTGGCTGAGAAAGCCTGATTCATCGCACAAGATCCCCGCTGCGCTGCCGCTCTGACGGCGCAGCGGGGATTTGGAAGTTGTTTTCATAGCCAGAGTGCGCCAAAAGGCAGTTCAGGCGGTGTGCAATGGTTATGAAAACAGCTTCTTATTATATTTGGAGGTTTCCCGATTCATATGAAAACTAAAGGCAAAGCATGGCAACTTGTCCTCACTGTGCTTTTGATCGCGGCGTTCGTCTATACGGCATTCTTTGGCGTCGCAGTCAAGTACGGTGATGTGACCACAACCTACATCAAGGGCGCGAAAGACATCCGCTTTGGTGTGGACATCAAGGGCGGCGTCAACGTCACCTTCGTCCCCTCCGACGGCTATGACGCCACCGACGACCAGCTCGAGGCAGCTCAGCTGGTCATCGAGAACCGTCTGGTCGCGCTCAACGTGACCGACTATGAGCTGTATGTGGACAACAACTCCGACAGCCTCATCCTCGAGTTCCCGTGGCAGTCGGGCGAGACGGAGTTCGACCCCGAAGCCGCCATTGAGGAGATCGGCACCACCGCCTATCTGACCTTCCGCGAGGGGAGCAGCGCAGACGGAGAGCTCGTCCTCGACGGTTCGATGGTGGAGAGCGCAGCTGCCCAGTACGGCCCCGTCAACGGCAGCAGCTCCGAGTACTATGTGGCGCTCAAGTTTACCGATGAGGGCGCCAAGGCATTCGGCGACGCGACCACCCGCCTGTATCAGACCGGCGGCACCATCAGCATCTGGCTGGACGACGAGAACGTCAGCACCGCCAGCGTCAACGCCGCCATCACCGACGGCTCTGCCATCATCACCAGTTCTGCATCGAGCCCCTTCACGCAGGAGGATGTCGTCAAGATGGCCCGCCAGATCAACTCCGGCTCTCTGCCCTTTGCGCTGACGGTGGACAGCTACTCCACCATCAGCCCGAGTCTGGGCGAGAACAGCCTGAGTGCCATGGTGCTGGCCGGTGTCATTGCCTTTGCAC
>ERZ773186.2814-NODE-2814-length-12420-cov-33.416013_pt1 | contig 12420 bp, 14 predicted proteins | sample MGYA00581000_ERZ773186 | MGnify/ENA primary metagenome ERZ773186 (study PRJEB29015, sample SAMEA2737752) | human gut metagenome | biome: human gut; feature: human-associated habitat; material: faeces | place: China | collected 2012 ... | reverse complement strand
AAAGCACTTCCTCCGTAAGCGAACGTTGGAAGTGCTTTTATTATAGACCTATTAAATACTAATTTTATGAATATCAACTTCTTCCGATTAATCGTCTGTCCATTTGATAACTTGAATAACAAGACGTCCTATCCACACTTGCAGCTGATGCTCTATCACCCCATATAGCTGGGCTGTACTCCGAACCAATACCACAGCCAAAGCATAATTCCACCCAACCAGACGAAAGCCACATCAATATAATATAACCTCAATATCCTACTGATCAACACACCCAAAAGTTCGCCACAAAGTACATAAGCAGCAACCATGGTAACCATTTGTTCGTTAGCTATTTTTATTAAAACCAAAGTTCCTATAACAGGAATAAGAGATGTGCAATCTATAATGAATTGTTGTCTGTCGCTCATATAAACAATGTTTGTAATTGAAGTACAAATATAAACATTATTTACATGAAATCGTCCTATATTACGGAAACACATAACGAAACTGAGAAGAATTATCATTACAATTATAAAAAAAGAAGAAAAAAAGATATTTTTAGCGGTTAACGTATCCGTATTTCAACCCTTTCGCTCTTTCATTGTTATAATAATAAACAGTAATTATATGGATTCCCAATTCTCGGACATACGAAAAGAATATAAGAAAGGCAAGCTCACCCGGAATACTATCTCGGAGAATCCCTTCGAGCAATTCGCCCGCTGGCTCAACGACGCCCTGCATTGCGGCGAGAACGAACCGACCGCCATGATTGTAGCCACCGTCTCACCGGACGGACGGCCCTCTACCCGCACCGTACTGCTGAAAGGCGTAGAAAATGGTAAACTCATCTTCTTCACCAACTACGAAAGCCGTAAGGGACGGCAACTCACAGCCAATCCCTACATCTCCCTCTCTTTCGTTTGGCATAAGCTGGAAAGACAAGTACATATCGAAGGAAAAGCGGAGAAATGCACTCCTCAAGAATCGGACGCTTACTTCTCCACCCGACCCTACAAAAGCCGGATCGGCTTTTGGTTGGACAATTCCAACCAAACACCACAGCAGACAGCAGAAAACATTCTGAACGCTAGGAAGCCGGTATGATTGTTACATATAAGGGGAAGAAAAATTTCTTTTAGGTACTTGCTTTCCTAAAACTGATGTGATACAATGATTTAATCCAGAAAAGGAGTAAAAAATATGCGGCAAGGTATTCTTAAATAAAACTATAATCAAATAGTGGGAACAAAGGATTATGATAGCTCCTTTTGTAGGGGCTTAGTTTTTTGTACCCAATTTAAGAATACTTTTGCCTTATCAATTTTGACATATCCCCAAAAACAGCAATCACAAACAGGTGTATGCTGTATATGTGTATGTCCGCAACTTATAATCCCCAGTGGTAAAAGTATTTTACTGCTGGGGATTTTTATGCCCTTTGGGGCTGTAAAGGGAGGACAATCACATGAAAATAATCAATATTGGAATTCTTGCCCATGTAGACGCTGGAAAGACGACCTTGACGGAGAGCCTGCTATATGCCAGCGGAGCCATTTCAGAACCGGGGAGCGTCGAAAAAGGGACAACGAGGACGGACACCATGTTTTTGGAGCGGCAGCGTGGGATTACCATTCAAGCGGCAGTCACTTCCTTCCAGTGGCACAGATGTAAAGTTAACATTGTGGATACGCCCGGCCACATGGATTTTTTGGCGGAGGTGTACCGCTCTTTGGCTGTTTTAGATGGGGCCATCTTGGTGATCTCCGCTAAAGATGGCGTGCAGGCCCAGACCCGTATTCTGTTCCATGCCCTGCGGAAAATGAACATTCCCACCGTTATCTTTATCAACAAGATCGACCAGGCTGGCGTTGATTTGCAGAGCGTGGTTCAGTCTGTTCGGGATAAGCTCTCCGCCGATATTATCATCAAGCAGACGGTGTCGCTGTCCCCGGAAATAGTCCTGGAGGAAAATACCGACATAGAAGCATGGGATGCGGTCATCGAAAATAACGATAAATTATTGGAAAAGTATATCGCAGGAGAACCAATCAGCCGGGAAAAACTTGTGCGGGAGGAACAGCGGCGGGTTCAAGACGCCTCCCTGTTCCCGGTCTATTATGGCAGCGCCAAAAAGGGCCTTGGCATTCAACCGTTGATGGATGCGGTGACAGGGCTGTTCCAACCGATTGGGGAACAGGGGAGCGCCGCCCTATGCGGCAGCGTTTTCAAGGTGGAGTATACAGATTGCGGCCAGCGGCGTGTCTATCTACGGCTATACAGCGGAACGCTGCGCCTGCGGGATACGGTGGCCCTGGCCGGGAGAGAAAAGCTGAAAATCACAGAGATGCGTATTCCATCCAAAGGGGAAATTGTTCGGACAGACACCGCTTATCCGGGTGAAATTGTTATCCTTCCCAGCGACAGCGTGAGGTTAAACGATGTATTAGGGGACCAAACCCGGCTCCCTCGTAAAAGGTGGCGCGAGGACCCCCTCCCCATGCTGCGGACGACGATTGCGCCGAAAACGGCAGCGCAAAGAGAACGGCTGCTGGACGCTCTTACGCAACTTGCGGATACTGACCCGCTTTTGCGTTGCGAAGTGGATTCCATCACCCATGAGATCATTCTTTCTTTTTTGGGCCGGGTGCAGTTGGAGGTTGTTTCCGCTTTGCTGTCGGAAAAATACAAGCTTGAAACAGTGGTAAAGGAACCCTCCGTCATTTATATGGAGCGGCCGCTCAAAGCAGCCAGCCACACCATCCATATCGAGGTGCCGCCCAACCCGTTTTGGGCATCCATAGGACTGTCTGTTACACCACTCTCGCTTGGCTCCGGTGTACAATACGAGAGCCGGGTTTCGCTGGGATACTTGAACCAGAGTTTTCAAAACGCTGTCAGGGATGGTATCCGTTACGGGCTGGAGCAGGGCTTGTTCGGCTGGAACGTAACGGACTGTAAGATTTGCTTTGAATACGGGCTTTATTACAGTCCGGTCAGCACGCCGGCGGACTTCCGCTCATTGGCCCCGATTGTATTGGAACAGGCATTGAAGGAATCGGGGACGCAGCTGCTGGAACCTTATCTCTCCTTCATCCTCTATGCGCCCCAGGAATACCTTTCCAGGGCTTATCATGATGCACCGAAATACTGTGCCACCATCGAAACGGCCCAGGTAAAAAAGGATGAAGTTGTCTTTACTGGCGAGATTCCCGCCCGCTGTATACAGGCATACCGTACTGATCTGGCCTTTTACACCAACGGGCGGAGCGTATGCCTTACAGAGCTGAAAGGATATCAGGCCGCTGTCGGTCAGCCGGTCATCCAGCCCCGCCGTCCAAACAGCCGCCTGGACAAGGTGCGCCATATGTTTCAGAAGGTAATGTAAAGATACATAATCGTCAAGACGGCAACAATCAGAAGTTATGGAGGGTAACAATGGAATATAGTAAGGAAGATTTAATGGAAGCAAAAAAGCAAATTTGGGGAGTGGGAGAGAACATGGGAACAGAGGAAAGTAAAAAAATCTGGGAGGAGAACGCACAATTTTGGGATAATGCAATGGGTGACGAATCTAATGAATTTCACAGAGAGGTAGTGCGTCCCAAAGTAACGGAACTTCTATCTCCTAATCCTGCGGATTACATTTTGGATATTGCGTGTGGCAATGGAAATTATTCTTCGTATCTTGCACAAAGAGGCGCTTCGGTTGTCGCTTTTGATTACAGCAAAAAAATGATAGAATTGGCTAAAAGACGGCAATCACAATATGCAAAACAAATTGAATTTTGTGTGGCGGATGCGACCGATAGAAAAAGTATATTAGAATTAAAAAGAAATCGAGCCTTTACGAAAGCAGTTTCTAATATGGCAATTATGGATATTACGGATATTGAACCACTTCTTATGGCTGTTTATGAACTGTTGCAGGAAAGCGGAATTTTTGTCTTTGCAACGCAACACCCTTGTTTTGTCACGTTGACTGAAAAATATATGACACCGCACAGTTACTATGATATAGCGATTGAAGGGCAACCGAAAGAGCAGATTTATTATCATCGTTCCATACAAGATATTTTTAACCTTTGTTTTAGAGCTGGATTTGTCATTGATGGATTTTATGAAGAATGTTTTAAAACCAACAAAGAAATTCCTATGGTAATGATAGTAAGGCTTAAGAAGGTAAAACGTGATAGCTTAAAATAAATTCAAGTTTGTCGGGTAAATAGCAAACCCAGCCGAGCCAGTCAACGGTCAAGATGAACGGCGCATATGCGCAGCCGTTGACAGCCCCGCCCGCCTTTGCTGGTAGGCAATCAAGGGGCGACAGCAAGAAGTGCCACCGCCCCGCACTATTATTCAGAAAGGGGAATTTCCATGACCGACCAGATAGCCTATCAAGAATATATCCAGCGCAGGTACAACGCCTTTTGCAAGACTGTTATCCGCTGTGCCGCCTTGGACAAGATTTTGAAGCTTAAACGGCAATGGGAACGGCAAGTTTCCCTTGACTATCTGATGAACGAGAAGTTTGTCCAGTTTGCCGCGTCGGAGCCGGACGAGGAATACCCATTTACCGTCTGCGGTCAGACCGTCCTGCTCTGCAACGCCGCCCTTGCCGACGCGATCTCTGTTTTGCCGGAGCAGACGCGGGAAGAAATCCTGCGCTATTACTTTCTGCGCCAGCCGCAGCGCGTGATCGGCGCGTGTATTGGCCGGTCACGCAGCACAGCGGGGCGGCATATCCAGCTTGCCTTGCAGCGGCTACGCGAAGAAATGGGGGTGAGCCGGTATGAGTAGACTTCTCCCCTATGAAACAATCCTCAAAGCCCGTGAGGGCGACCCAGAAGCCGTGAACGCTGTCCTGCTCCACTACGCCGGATATATCCGCTATTTCTCAAAAGTGAACGGGCAGGTCAACGCCGAGGTGGAGGACTATGTAAAGCAGCGGTTAATTGACTGTCAATTCAAGTTCCGGCTTGACGAACCACCGGACAAGTCATAAAAACTGAATACCAGCCGCCACCGACGCGGCCAGCGAAAGCAGTAAGTCTTGAAAAAGATTTACTGCTTTTTTTGTTGTCCGGCTCCGCTCCCGGCCATTTTGCCCCCTGCCGGTTGTAGTAGTAAGCGAGGAGGGAATTTTTCTGCCCTGGTGTTTGGCATTTGGAGCATTTACCCGTAGTAGAGGGCAAAGAGAAAGGATTTCTCCAACACCGGGTAGAAACCACTGCGTCCGGTGTCATTTTAGCGAAAGCGGGCAGGAATGCCCTTTACAGGATTAGTAGTAGCAGAAAAAGAGAAACAAACTTTTGTGGTTGCAGTTTTCCAAAAAAGTGGCGGACGGAAGTGAGAGAAAGTTTGCAGTCACGGAGAGCAAGTTTCTACCACGGTGCCAAAATCCGCAATTCTGCAGTTTTGCCCCTCGCGGGAAACTTGTTGGGGAGTGCCTTCCCCAAACCCTGCTCATGCGCCCTTACGGGCGAGAAAGGAGGTCACACCATGCGAAAGAAATACAACACGCCCCACCGCAGCCGCGTTGTGAAAACCCGGCTGTCCGAAGATGAATACGCCGACTTCACAGCGCGGCTTGCGCCCTATGGTATCAGCCAGTCCGAATTTCTCCGGCAGGCGATACGGCGGGCGACCATACGCCCGGTTGTCCATGTGTCGTCGGTCAATGACGAGTTGCTTTCCGCTGTCGGGAAGCTGACAGCCGAGTACGGCAGGATCGGCGGCAACCTCAATCAGATTGCCCGGTATCTGAACGAATACGGCGTACCCTACAACACCCTTTCCGGCGAGGTACGCGCCGCCATATCCGACCTTGCCGTCCTCAAGTATGAAGTCCTCAAGAAAGTAGGTGACGCGGTTGGCAACACTCAAGCATATCAACTCTAAAAACGCCGACTACGGAGCCGCCGAGCAATATCTTCTCTTTGAGCATGACGAGTTTACCATGAAGCCCGTCCTTGATGAAACCGGCAGGCTTATCCCCCGCGAGGACTACCGGCTGTCCACGCTGAACTGCGACGGGGAGGATTTTGCCGTTGCGTGTATGCGGGCCAATCTCCGCTATCAGAAAAACCAGCGGCGGGAAGATGTGAAAAGCCACCACTACATCATCAGCTTTGACCCGCGGGACGGGCCGGACAACGGCCTGACCGTAGACCGGGCGCAGGCGTTGGGGGAACAATTCTGTAAAGAGCATTTTCCCGGCCACCAAGCCCTTGTATGCACCCACCCGGACGGGCATAACCACAGCGGCAATAACCCAGCCGGTAAACAAAAGATACTTTTCAATCGATGCAGAGGTTATTCCACTAAGGTTCCTCAATAAGTAAGAGTTCATAGCTTTTTACCTCCCTTTACCTTTTCCATAAGGCCAATCAAGGCAGCAGGGGAGAGTATCTGCCCATCGGGGATAAAAATTCTTTTTGTAGTCTGATTGGTAGTAGGTTCTTGCCCTTCTAAAGAGTACCACCATGCACATCTTTTCATAATGAGTTGATCAGCTGTAACTTCAAGCCAGTCGTTGCTATCTGTGGGTAGCGCAAGCAAAATCAGAATATTAGGCAACATGGAACTTTCTTCAACTAAATCGTTGTAGTTTTTGCTTTCAAGATCATATACCACATGACCGTTTTCAAAAGTAACATCGCAAGAACTTTTGAGTTGAAAATTTATACCGAAGCAACTCTCTACATACCGACCACCGCGGTTAACAACCTCTTTTATTGTGCCATCATACCCGTAGTCATGTTCGGACTTTCCGAAGTTGAATCCTGCTTTGGCAATAACAGCTCTTACATACGCTTGCCCAAGGGCTTCTTTTTGATGCTGAACAGTTATTGACATATATCTCACCTTCTTATAAGAGTAGGCAACAGATATAAGTATAATAACTGATTTTAAAACCATTTGCAATGATTTGTTGGGTTTTGCTTTAAGGTCATTTGCACCAAAAGCTCCCGCTGCCTATAAAGATTTAGGCAACGGGGGCTTTTGTTAGAATAAATAACCTCTTGCTGATAGCCAGATTGATACTTTCAATTTTAGTCTGTTGTAGTTTTATTTGCTGCTCGCATCTTTTCGTCCAAGTCGGCAAACATCAGCTTTAGCAAGATGTCTGCCATGCTTTCACCGTCTTTCCTGTACCGTGGCTCAACGATAAAAACTCGACCGCCAATTTCGTATCGTTGGGGCTCTCCGGCAATATATTCTTTTTCCATGCCTGCACCTCCTTTCCAACATGGACACAAAAATTATATCATGCCGTGGAGGGACGCAAAGCAGAAAAATTATTTTCCTTGATATACGGGCTTTCTTTGACTATAATGAAAAACATTCAGGGTGTGTTTTTGGGTTGCCCGCGTATTGAAGCGCTCTTTTAACCCGGTTTAGGGGGGTATGTAACCGCACTAACCGGGAGAGCGCTTGACTGGCAGTCAAGAGGTCAGCGGTTCGATCCCGCTATTCTCCACCAAGGAAAACCTTGAAACCATAATGGTTTCGAGGTTTTTTCTTATATATGGCAAATTGCACAAAGTCGCTTTTGTGTTGAATTTGTGTTGAACGCGCGGAAAAATTGCTCATAATTATCTTTTCCATGCCACGCATTTTTGCAACTTTTTCTACATTTTTATAATTTCTACATTTTACACAAACGCATTGATAGAAAAAAGTTTTTTCGCCCATTCGAAAAAGCACAGTCAAAAAAATGTATTTTTCTGTCCACTTTATCTTTCCTGCTCTTGTGTTGAATTTCGTGTTGAATCACAAATTCTTCGCCATTATTTTCAAGGACAGGGACATTGGTTGTCCCCGTTCCACCTCATAGGAGCTGAACAGTGCGTTCAAATCACGCCAATAGAGATACCATTGGAGGTCTTGCCTTCCACTATCAACAGTTTCTCATGATGTTTGTATGGTTTGAATGGAAGCCATTAAGTCATCCGGCAGTCACATTCCAAATACCCCTTATCCAATAGCTTTCCGATCTCCGGATCATATTGGTCATTTATATTCCGTTCTACCGCCTAAAGCACAATATCGGTGTTTTTATTATATCGATTCGCCCACGTTTTAGCAAGGGCCTCACCAAGCAGCACTTCAAGAGCGTTAGGACTGCTCGCATATAAAGCCGCTCCTTCCATACCAATGACAAGGTCGGTACCGCTGCCGGTATAGGTTTTGATCGCTCCGTCATAGTCCAACGCCACATCGTCGAGAGATAGGATGCTAAGGGCATTGCTGTTACTGTTCGGCTTGCAAGCCTTAGAGCAACGCAAATTGACAGACCTAAGATTGTATTCCCTGCGCAGTTTCTTCTTTAGCGCGGAAATAAGTGTCGATTTCGGCACTTGTTTGAATGCCCGGAAAACGAACCAAGAGCCTCTGTCGATGCCCGTTTTGGGTGTCGGCAGAGGCTCTTTTTTTATGACATATTCAAAATAGCGGACAGCAGCTCTTGAACCTGTTGCCGGTATTCCGGCTTAATATCCGAAATACGTCTGGCAAGCGCAAGGGCTTCCGCTTCTGGCGCGTCAGTCCCAAAAATAATTCGGTCTGCGCTGACGCCGAGCAAACGGCAAAGACGCTGCAAGGCTTCAAGAGAGATACCGGATGCACCACGCTCAATGGCACTCAGGTGATTCGGCGTCATGCCAAGCATTTCTGAGAGCGTGTCCTGCGTATAGCCCGCCTGTTCTCTTGCCACTTGAATATTGCCGCCGATTTCAATATTGATGTCCTTCTTCTCTCGCATAGCCTCACCACCTTTGCATTTAGTGTACCTAACGGCGGTGTCATTATCCACGGTACGCCGTCGTTGATTTTACTAACGACAATGCGTTGACTGTCCGTGATGAGGGTGATAGAATGGAGTTACCTACCAAAAGAGTGAAAGAAGGGGTGTCATGTCGCGCATTATTGAGTTTAGAAAGTCTGCTCAAAAATCTGAAAAGCAATCCGTTCAAGGCAAGACTTGTGCGTTTACCGGTCATAGACCGCAGAGTCTTCCGTTCGGCTTTGATGAATCCGATAAGCGTTGTACTTCTTTGAAGTCTGTTATGCGGGATCAGATTGTAGCACTCATCGAGAACGAGGGCGTCACGCATTTTATTACCGGCATGGCTCTTGGCGTCGATATGTACGCTGCGGAAATTGTACTCGATTTGAAATCAAAATACCCTCGTATTACTCTGGAAAGCGCAATCCCTTGTGAGACACAAGCGATCAAATGGTCTGTGGCTTCACGGGAACGGTATTATAATATCGCGGCAAAGTGTGACAAGGAGACCATGCTGCAACGTGAGTACACGCCGGACTGCATGGACAAGAGAAATCGGTACATGGTCGATCACGCCGATTATATTCTCGCAGTATGGAATGGATGCCCCAGCGGTACCGGGAATACCGTGAGATATGCCCACCAAAAGTGCAAGACCATCATCGTCATCAATCCGGTTTCCCTTGATGTCACGCGGGAATAAGGCAAAAAAATCCCTTCTGAATCAAGCGTTGTGAAAACCGTGAAGTATTTCCCGATAGCGAATACCCATTGCACTGCTCAGTGATTATTGGAAACGTGTACGGCGTATGCTGCCCAGTGAACATCTCCATGGAACACATCGAATTTTCGCGGCATCGCAAAACGGAAAGTGTCACCTTATGGACAGTCCATTGCCGAGGGAAAAATAAATCGCTGGAAACGGGAACGCCCCCGGCACTGTGCGTCTGGCACAGTGTCGGGGGCGTTTTTCCGTGTCTTAGTTATGAGCCAGTTCATTTAGGAGCAGCTTTCGATAGTCCACATCCAAGATGCAGCGATGGAAGTCCATCAAACGGTGTTCGTCGAACAGCTTTTCACAGAGCTTGGTCAGCGGATGATTCATCAGCTTTGCAGAAATGCCAGTCTCGTTGAAAAACCTTGCCCATGTGAAGACCTCTTCTAAATCCTCCTGCCCAAGCGTGGCAGGAATGATGGCGTTGCAGAGACGGACAATGGGGCTGTCCGCAAATCGCTCTGCGACTTCCTCCGGTGTGCATTCATAGCGGTCACAGTCAAAGGAAAGCGCATCCTCAATTTTAAGATAATTTTCGGTTTCATCCCGCGTCAAGGTTATGGTGTAGTCTCCCATACCGGACGGCACATCAATATTCTCCATGACATCAAGCTCGTAACGGGATCCGCCGATGATCGCTTCAAAGGAGAAGGACTGACAGATTACTGCTGGGTTCTTGTCTATCTTGTCCTCATTCAGAAAGGACAGCGGATTGTACTCTGTTAGTTCCCAGTCGATTTTTCCTCTCTCTGTTTGTTCGGCGATCTGCTGGATCAGATGTTGTTCTTCTTCGTGCAGATTTTCATTGTACACCATGATACACCTCCATTTTCTGATTCTCGTTTTTGGGGGGCTGCTCTATGTTTCCGAAGAGACTGCCGTTTGTATCATCATTCCTTGGCTGATGGCAGCCCTTCGTAAAACTTCCTCAGTTCCTCCAAACTGCTTGTCCGATTTTTGATAGGCAGGGAGTCCCATGTAATGTCATGATAGCGTTCAGGCGGCTCATCCCGCAGTCTTCGGTCGATGATGCAGACAATGCCGGTGTCTGTGAAATTACGGATCAATCGCCCGATGCCCTGCTTGAGCTTGATAATCATTTCGGGAACACGAACATCCATCAGGGCATCCTTAGCAACGGAACACTTATACTCGATAATTGGATCGGGGACAGGGAACGGAAGCCGGAAAATGATGACATTGGAAAGGCTTTTTCCTTCAATGCTGATACCTTCCCAATATGCACCCGTCCCCAGAAGCACGGAGTTCGTATCTTCCTTAAACTCATTCAGCACCTTGTCCTGCGACGATCCCGGCTGCTGCATCAAGATTTTGTACGGAAGATTTTTCTCACTGAGAATGGAGTAGACCTCTTCCATGTCGGTCTTTGCCGTAAACAGCACGAGTGCCTTTCCGTTGGAAATGCTCAGGATCTCAAGCAGTCGCTCCACACCCTTTTCAATGAAGGCTTCATGTTCTCTGGTCGGGTGCGGGAGATCGTCGCAATAGTAGATCATGGCGTGTTCATCGTATGGATATGGGGAAGGCTTTGGTTCGGACAAGCAGCCGCGATCACCAGCGGGAAAGCCGGTATTGCAGATAAAATAAGAATACTGCTCTTCCAGAGACCCGCTCGTGGCGTTCGTCAGCGTGGCAGAGGTCAAGATGGTTCTTTCATCACCATTGAAGTATAGGCGGCTCACAATTTCTTTTGTGTTTTTAGGGCAATAGACGAGTTCCGTGTTGCTGCCGTGCTGCTCAATCCAGATCAGCATATCATCTATCTGGTCAAGAAGCTCCGAAAGGGACTCGCTGACGGCATCCAGATCATCAGAGGCAGCAAAGGAACGGTTGTTTCTGAAATCCATGCTGGAATAAATCTGAATGCTGGACGAAAGGTTGTGTATGGCGGCGTTCATCTCGGTAAGCAGTTCAATCGCACTGCCATTGTTGTCGAAGAAAAAGCGGTCAGCGTAGCGCATATCCTGATCTGCATCGTCGATCTGCTTTTGAACTTGTGCTTTCAGGCAGTTATAGAAGGCGATGATTGCGCTCTCTGCCTCTCGCTTTTCACCTGACACACTGCTCTGGTCAAAGGATCGCAGCTCATAGAATGCGTTCTTAATCATTCCAAAGAGCATACCTTGCCCGAAACGCTCCGTTGTGGCACTCCGCACCTTATCATCCAAGTTGTGTGCTTCATCCACGACAAGCAGATCAGCGGCGGCGTTAATCAGCCCTTCCTGACCGCGCCGGAGTTTCATGAGATGCTGGGTTAAAAAATCCTGATTGCACAGTACCACTCCATCCGTAAACTTTAATGCTGCGCGGACTTTGTAATACTTGCACTTCTTTTCACAGGAGCCACAATTCTTCATGCTGAACCGCTGCACGTTTACCTTGTCCCAGACTCCTTGCGGCAAAACCTCCGGGAAATCCTTGCGTTCCTCATACCCTTGCTTGATTCCTTCTTTGATCGCGTCCGGTGGGTCTGCTTTCGGGTCACACATATACTCATCTGCGCGTTTGTTGCAGAGATAATGGGTCTGTCCTTTTGCGAGGATAACATCTCTGTTCAGCCCAAGAAGGGGCATTACCGCGTGGACATCGCGCCAGAGCTGTTCTTGAAGCGCAATGGTCGAGGTTGCGATGATAACCGGCTTGTTCATGCGTTTGCTGTACAGCAGCACCGGCACAAGATAGCCAAAGGACTTTCCAATGCCCACGCCAGCTTCAATCGCAAAATGCTGATCGTTTATGAGGGCGTCCACAATCTCAAAGGACATATCCTGCTGTCCCTCACGCATTTCCAAACCATGCTGCGGGGCTTCATCCCAAAAGAAGGTGCTGACTTGCTCACTCATGGAGT
>ERZ773186.2812-NODE-2812-length-12428-cov-16.211509_pt1 | contig 12428 bp, 10 predicted proteins | sample MGYA00581000_ERZ773186 | MGnify/ENA primary metagenome ERZ773186 (study PRJEB29015, sample SAMEA2737752) | human gut metagenome | biome: human gut; feature: human-associated habitat; material: faeces | place: China | collected 2012 ... | reverse complement strand
ATCTTGCGCAGCTCGTCCACATAGCGGAAGCGGTTGTCCCACACGCTCTCGGTGACGGTGCTGGTGCCCTTGGCCACGCTCAGCAGCACACCCATCAGGGGCTGCATGTCGGTGGGAAAACCGGGATGCGGCATGGTGTTGATCTTCAGGGGCAGGATGTCGCCGGTACGGCGTACCCGCACGGCATCGTCGAACTCTTCCACCTCGGCACCGGCACGGCGCAGCTTGGCGGTAATGGGCTCCAGATGCTTGGGGGTCACGTTCTTGATTAGCACATCGCCGCCGGTGGCAGCGGCCGCCACCATGTAGCTGCCGGCCTCGATCTGGTCCGGGATGATGCTGTAGGTGCAGCCGTGCAGCTTTTCCACACCGCGCACCTTGATCACATCGGTGCCGGCACCGCGCACGTCGGCACCGCACATGTTCAGGAAGTTGGCCAGGTCCACTACATGGGGCTCCTTGGCGCAGTTTTCCAGAATGGTCTGGCCTTTTGCCATCACAGCGGAGAGCATGCCGTTCATGGTAGCGCCCACACTGACCTTATCAAAGAAGATGTGTGCGCCGTTGAGCTCCTTGGCACGCACCGTGATCATGCCGTAGTCCACGCTGTCCTCGGCACCCAGGGCACTGAACACCTTGAGGTGCTGGTCGATGGGGCGGGGGCCCAGGTTGCAGCCGCCGGGCATGGCCACCTGCGCCCGGCCAAAGCGGGACAGCAGAGCGCCCAGGAAGTAGTAGCTGGCACGCATCTGACGGGACAGATCGTCCGGCACGTTAGTGCCGGTCAGATGGGTGGTGTCGATCTCATAGGTGTTGCGGTTGAGCATCTTGACCTGCGCGCCCAAGGTGCTCAGGATCTTCAGGCTCACCGCCACGTCACTGATATCCGGCAGATTTTCGATCACACAGACATCCGCCGCCAGAATGGTAGCAGGCAGAATGCCGACCGCCGCATTCTTTGCACCGGAAATGGTGACCTCGCCGTGCAGGGGCTTGCCGCCCGTAATAACAAATTTCTCCACTTTTATGATCTCCTTGTCAAAGGCCTGTGCCACAGGCCTGTTAAGGCTACTGAAAGCATTCCATCTCGTTACTTGTACCGCCGGGGTGTACAGATTCACCAACACCGGGGCAGATTTATAACTATCCTATTATACACTACTTCCACAAAAAAGCAAAGCCCGATTTGTATCTGTTTCATTATTTTCTGTTTTGCCCAGATTACACGCGGATATTCCAATAATTTATTGAATTTTTCATCAATTTTGACGAATACCGACCCCAATTTCACCCTTTGGCGATATCACCAAACGTGATCCTCGCACCGTGCCTCCGGGATCCAGCCAAGCTGATAGGCCGTTACCAATTGCTTCAGGTCGTGCACGCGTTCCCGCAGCACCTCGCCCTCGTCCGTATCTTCCACGAGGATGCGATGATTTTCGGTTTCCAGAATGTTCTTCTGGGACAGGATATCCAAGTTCTCCCGCACTGCCTTCTCTGCGCTTTCAAAGGGCTGATGGGTGCGCAGGGACATGGTGCGGCTGGAATATACCAGCGTGTAGCCCGCAATGCCGGTCTTTTCGTGGTAGGCGCGGCAGAACCCGCCGTCGATGACCACCAGCCGTCCCCCGCCCTTGATGGGGCTCTCGCCGTTTTTCTCCTGCACCGGCACATGGCCGTTGACGATATGGCTCGTGCCCGGCAATCCGAACTCTGCCAGAATGCGGCGGCAGGCGGCTTCGTCGTTGTACCAGCTATAATAGGGGTCCTTGACCTCCGTATGGGTGGTGGGGTCTGCGATATACAGCCGCTCGAAGGTAGTCATGGCGCTGCGGCCAAACAGGGGTGAAAGCTTGCCGCACCACAGATACCACAGAAAATCCTGTCCGCTCTGGCGGGCGGCGCTGCCCTCTGCCCCATAGTAGCCACGGCGGGCGCGGGCGTCACAGTAATCCATCAGGGCACGGCCGGAGTAGCGGCGTCCCTCAAAGTGCTCCACCGCAAAGCCGCCCTTCGTATTCATGGGCACAGCGCCGTGGTAGAGCAGGTTTCCGTTCTCAATATGGTACACGCTGCCCTTGGCGTACAAAAATTCAATGTGCTGCTGTAATCTTTCGCTCTGCCGGAAAGACTGCACCAGCTTGTGCAGCACCAGTTCCTCGTCAGGGTTCAGCTTTGCGGGGTCTGCCGGGTCTACCGTGGGGAAAGAGGTGTCCCGCAAAGGATAGCTCTTCTCCCCCACCTGCACGGTGTGGGCGTCCCAGTCGATGCGGCGCAGATAGTCCCGCCCCTGCATCTGGAAATCCGGGTTGCGGTCGATGACCTGACATTCCAACTTGAACATGAGGATGGAGATGGCCTTGTGCATCACGGCGCAGCGGTGGAGCATTCCCTCCGTATAGGGGCCGCGGGCGGCATCCGTGTGGGGCATCCAGATGGAAAGGTCGTCCTCGCCGTAGAACTGCTCCGCCATGCGCTGCAAGTGCCGCAGATTGATGCCGTAGCAGTCCTCCAGCATCCCGTGGTTGTGGTAGGCAAGCGTAGTCTTAAGTACGGTGCAGATGCAGATGGGACTTCCGGCGGCAGCACCCATCCACACCACGTCATGGTTGCCCCACTGGATATCCACGTTATGGTGGCGCATCAACAGGTCCAGAATAATGTCCGGGCGGGGGCCGCGGTCAAACAGGTCGCCCACGATATGCAGCTTATCCACCGCCAGATGCTTGATCAGCTCGCACAACCGCACGATAAAGCGGTCGGCGCGGCCGTTCTCGATGATGCTGCCCACGATCTGGCCGTAGTACAGGTCTTTATCGTGATCCTCAAAGTGGGCATGGAGCAGCTCGTCCAGAATATAGCCGCAGCTGGAGGGCAGACAGCCGCGCACATGGTCGCGGGTGTGCTTGGAGGACACCAGACGGCAGATATCGATCAGCTGGAGAAGGGTTTGGGTATACCACTGCTCCAGTGCATCCTCGGTAGTGCAGCGTGCTTTAAGCTGAGGCAGCTTTTCGGTGGGATAATAGATCAGGGTGGCAAGCTCGGCACGGGCTGCTTCCGGCATGGTGTCACCCAGCACAGCATCCACCTTTTCCCGGATGACGCCGGAGGCGGAGTTCAGAATGTGCACAAAGGCCTCGTTCTCGCCGTGCAGGTCGCTCATGAAATGCTCGGTGCCCTTGGGCAGCTTGAGCAGCGCCTGATTGCTGATGATCTCGCTGGCAGCTGCCGCCTGCGAGGGGTAATCTCTGGCCAGCAGGGCCAGATATTTCAGATTATCGCGAATCTCATCGGTTTCGGTGCGCATGGTCTCCTCCATCATAACGCATTCCTTGCCCTGCAAAGATGTTGCGTTTTTTGTATTATCGTTTCTCTGTATTTCAGTATAGCACGAATGGCACCAAAAGTGGTATACTGAATACGAAAATTTTAAGCAAAGGACTTTGGATATTATGCCGAAAACCATTTCCATCCCCTCCCGCTGCACCCTCTGCCCCCGCCGCTGCGGTGCTGACCGTGCCGCCGGGCGCACCGGCTTCTGCGGGGCGGGCGCTACGCTAAAAGCTGCCCGCGCTGCCCTGCACCACTGGGAGGAGCCCTGCATCAGCGGCACAAGGGGCAGCGGCACGGTGTTCTTTTCCGGCTGCACCCTCAAGTGCTGCTTCTGCCAGAACTATCCCATCAGCGCCGAGGGGCTGGGCAAAAAGATCACCGTGGAGCACTTGGCCGAGATCTTTTTGAATTTACAGGCGCAGGGCGCGCACAACATCAATCTGGTCACCCCCGGGCAGTGGCAGCCGTGGATCATTGCCGCGCTGGACATTGCCCGTGCCAAGGGGCTGCGGCTGCCCATCGTATGCAACACCGGCGGCTACGAGACCGTGGAAAGCGTCGAGGCTTGGCGCGGGTACATCGACATCTGGCTGGCTGATCTAAAATATGTGTCCTCTGCCCTGTCCGCAGAGCTTTCCGCCGCGCCGGACTATTTTGCCGAGGCAAAGCCCGCCATCGAGGCCATGATGGCGCAGGCGGGGCATCCGGTGTTCGATGCAGACGGCATCCTGCAAAAGGGGGTCATTCTGCGGCATCTGGCGCTGCCGGGTCATGTGGAGGACAGCTTTGCTGTGCTGGACCAGATGGCTGCATGGAACGACGCCGACCCCGGGTGCTTTCTGCCCAGCGTCATGAGCCAGTACACTCCCTTCTACAAGGCCGCAGAGCACGGCATCGGGCGGCGCATCACCACCTACGAATACCGCCGAGTGGTGAACTACGCCATGGACAAGGGCCTTGTGCAGGGCTATATGCAGCAGAAGAGCAGCGCCAAGGAGGAATACACCCCTAGCTTTGACCTGACCGGGGTATAATTCTGCGGCAGCGCGGCTTTTTCGGCAACTTTACCAAATTTTATGGTTTATTTTCTCTTGCTTGCGCGTGCAAACGCTTGCATTCTGTCCGGGAACGCACTATAATGGATACAACGATGTGTTAATAGTTGCGGATTTCCGCAATGTCATCAGGAGGAGCTTTATGGAACATTTCAATCCGATCCTTGGCAGCGAGCCCAATGGCCAGAAGTTCATCACCTGTGGTGAGATCATGCTGCGCCTGACCCCGCCGAACTACGAAAAGATCCGCATGGCATCCGCTTTTGAGGCCAGCTATGGCGGCAGCGAGGCCAACATTGCGCTGGCACTGGCAAACCTTGGCGTGGACAGCACCTTCTTCAGCGTAGTACCCAACAACAGTCTGGGCAAGAGCGCTGTGCGCTGGCTGCGCTCCAACGATGTGCACTGCACCCCCATGATCCTGACCGAGCCGGACGAGACCCCTTCTAACCGTCTGGGTACTTATTATCTGGAGACCGGCTACGGCATCCGCGCTTCCAAGGTCATCTACGACCGCAAGCATAGCGCCATTACCGAGTACGATTTCTCTCAGGTGGATCTAGACGCTCTGCTGGAGGGCTACGACTGGCTGCATCTCAGCGGCATTACCCCGGCACTGGCACCCAACTGCCGCAGCCTGATCCTTGATATGCTGAAGGTTGCCAAGAAGAAGGGCCTGACCGTGAGCTTTGACGGCAACTTCCGCTCCACCCTGTGGACCTGGGAGGAAGCACGGGACTTCTGTACCGAGTGCCTGCCCTACGTGGATGTGCTGCTGGGCATTGAGCCCTACCACCTGTGGAAGGACGAAAACGACCACAGCAAGGGCGACTGGAAGGACGGTGTGCCCCTGCAGCCCAGCTACGAGCAGCAGGACGAGATCTTCCAGCGGTTTATCGAGCGCTACCCCAACCTGAAGTGCATCGCCCGCCATGTGCGCTACGCCCACAGCGGCAGTGAAAACAGCCTGAAAGCCTTTATGTGGTACGAGGGTCATACCTTCGAGAGCAAACTGTACACCTTTAACATTCTGGACCGCGTGGGCGGCGGCGACGCCTTTGCCAGCGGCCTGATCTACGCCATGCTGCACAACTACAAAGCCATGGATATGATCAACTTTGCAGTTGCCAGCAGCGCCATCAAGCATACCATCCACGGCGATGCCAACATCACCGATGATGTGAGCACCATCCGCAACCTGATGAACATGAACTACGATATCAAGCGGTAAGTTTTATCGCCGTACAGAGAACGTCCGCCGGGTCTCCCCGGCGGGCGTTGCCTTTTCTATCAGATATACCGCCCGGTGATGCTCTCCGGGTTCTGTCTTACCTGTTCCGGCGTACCTGCCGCCACGATGCGTCCGCCGGCATCGCCGCCGCCCGGCCCCATATCCACAAGGTAATCCGCATTGCGGATCACATCCAGATCATGCTCAATGACCACCACGGTGGCACCGTTCCCGATCAGCTTCTGGAACACGCCCAGCAGGGTCTGTACATCCAGCGGATGCAGGCCGATGGTGGGTTCATCGAACACGAACACACTGTCTGCCTGCCCCTTGCCCATCTCGCTGGCAAGCTTCAGCCGCTGGGCTTCGCCGCCGGAAAGGCTGGGTGTCTCCTCGCCAAGGGTCAGGTAGCCAAGGCCCAATTCTTTCAGTACCTGCAGGCGCTGGCGCACAAGCTTGCAGTCCGCACAGGCTTCCAATGCAGTGGACACATCCATGTCCATCAGGTCGGCCATGGAGGCTGGTTCGCCGTTCGCCGTGGGCAGCTTCACTGCCGCCGCTTCCCGACTGTAACGCGAACCGCCGCAGTCCGGGCAGGGCACTTCTACATCCGGCAAAAACTGCACATCCAAACTGATGACGCCGGTGCCGTCACAGGTGGGGCACCGCAGCTTACCGGTGTTGTAGGAGAAATCGCCCGCCTTATAGCCGTGGTCTTTGGCATCCTGCGTTTTGGCAAACAGCTTGCGCAGCTCATCGTGCACATTGGCATAGGTGGCCACGGTGGAGCGCACATTGATGCCGATGGGCGTTGCATCGATCAGCTTCACCTGCGCGATTTCCTCGGCCTCCACGCTTTTCACATGCGCTGGCAGGGCTGTGCCGTTCACCTTTGCCTGCAAGGCCGGGACCAGGCTTTCCAAAATCAGGGTGGTCTTGCCGCTGCCGGACACACCCGTAACCACGGTCAGCCGCCCCTTGGGCAGTTCCAGTTCCAGCGGCTTCACAGTATGGATGGCCGAGGTTGCCAGATGGATGCGGCCCTGTGCAAACAGTTCATTTTCCGGCACATGAGGCCGGGCGTTCACCCCCGCCCTGCCTGCAAGAAACGGGCCGATCTGAGAAGCCGCGTTCTGTTCAATTTTCGGAATGCTGCCCTGCGCGATCACATGTCCACCCTTTGCACCGGCTTCCGGCCCCATCTCGATCAGCCAGTCAGCTTCCTTTAAAATTTGGGTATCGTGATCCACCAGCACCACCGAGTTGCCGTCGGCCACAAGGTCGTGCATCACATCGGTCAGGCCTTCAATGTTAGAAGGATGCAGGCCGATGGACGGCTCGTCCAGCACATAGAGCACACCGGTGGTACGGTTGCGCACCGCACGGGCCAGCTGCATCCGCTGGCGCTCACCGGTGGAAAGAGTGGAAGCGGAGCGGTCCAGCGTCAGGTAGCCAAGGCCCAGCGAGAGCAACCGTGCCGCTGCCGTCTGGAAGGATTCGCAGATATTGCGGGCCATGGGCCGCATCTCTTCCGGCAGACTGTCCGGCACACATGTGCCAAAGAGGCCGGGCGGCTTCCTCCCGGCAAAATAAAGTTGCGCATCTTGGGCAGTTCGTTATCCAGGCGGTCTATTTCCCGCTCGATACGGGTGATCGTTTCCGGCATCACCTTACTTTCTACTTTCAGTTCCGTGTTTTCCTGATCGGTTGCCAGATAGGAACCGATCGTAAACAACTTGTGCTGGATAAACAGCAGGAAGTCCTGATCCGCTTTCTCTTCAAGCGAAGTGATCAACAACCCGATAAACGAGTTCAGTTCGTCGACCGTACCATAGCTTTCGATACGTTGGTGCGCTTTCGACACCCGTTCGCCGCCAACTAAGGAAGTGGTTCCCTTGTCGCCGGTCCCTGTGTATATAATGCTCTTTTTCATATGACAATAACTTATCGTTTTATTATATAATCGCACATCCTTGCCAGATGTTGCAAAAAGGAGTACAATATTCGTCAGATTCCGGGATTTGTGCAAGGATTCGGATTATTTATTTTGATGGGAAAGAAAAAATTGCAGGCATCTTTACCAATGTCTCGTCTTGATCCAGCTTGATTATAGTTCCTCCCCCTCGTCCTTGTACCCAAAGCGACATATTTAAGTGATAAATGAGGAAATTGCGGAAAACTTTTGTGTGCTAATATATAGATATTTACGTTTTGTCCTATATCCTTTTTTATTTTCGGCCTAAGTCAAATACCTTTTTGCCTATGGTCGAAAACCTTTTTCACTAAGGTCGAAAAGGTATTCGACTTAGGTCAAAAACTCTATGACCTTATAGTTTAAAGCTAGAAGTATGGCCTCTATCACTCTATAATACTTTTATTCAAGTTAGCGTATGGTCTGTATATTTTTATTTGCATATTTGTTATTGTTTCCTATTATTATCACGGTCACAGATCAAATCGAGCATTGCAGTCGATGAGGTGATAGACGGATGTATAAGTCAAAAATCAATTTGTTTGTATCTTTGGATAAAGAGTCAGAAATAGACGATATAATCCCTCTTGTGTAACTTCTTGTTGAAAAACACGATTCCCATTGAATACAGGTCGATCGTCACCGTTACTTCGGGATGACAGCATACTTCCCGCCAGAATTCGCGCATTTTGCGGCTGGTTTTGATGCCTTCGAAGACAAAGACCGTATCGCCGTGCACATGTTTCAAGCATTCCTCAAACAGCCAGATATTGTTTTGCTGCTCATACAGGGTGTTGAAAAAGACAAAATCGAGTTGCTCCATGTCTTTCAAGGCTTTCGGTAGTAAATCTTTGTAGCTTCCGACACGCAGGTCGACCGGGTTACGGGCGGCTTTGCCGAAAGCGATACGGGCGATGGAGGCAAACTCCGGTACGTTTTCCAGAGCGATACATTTCAGATCGGATGCATATGAAGTCAGATACAAAGTGGACAGGCCCATGGAAGGGCCGAACTGAAGGATGTGTTTTGATTTGAAATAGTTGGCAAGACGGAAAAGTAAGGCGCCGTGCTTGGGCCGTATCGCTTCGCGTTCGACAATCCGGCCGATCGTGCGGCGGCGCATCTTCCCCTTTTGCTGGCGGTCGGGATAAGTGATCTCGTCATCTTGGAAAAGCAGCTGCTTGCGGATCAGTTCGATGACGAATGCGTGTGAGGAATAGATACGATCCAGCAGGGAGGCGGCAATCGGTGTGTTTATTGATTTCCACAATGTTATCTCGTTCCATACAATGGCCCGTCCGACCACATTGCTGCTGTCATCCCTTGCCACGAGTATTTTGGCTCCTGCGAAATTGGCATAGAAATCCGCTGCATTACGGGCCTTGTCTTCATATCTCATACAGGAGTTGTGCAGGCTGGATTCGCTACCGTCAGATATGGGACTATAGTTGCTTTCCAGATAAGCCTCCATAAAATCGTTCATACTGTCATGCAGTCTGATTGTGACCTTGCTGTCCAGTGAGATGGCGCTGCAGAAATAGTTGATTTCATCGGGCTGGTACGGTCCTAGATTTTTGAACAGCTCGATAAACGTGGACGGTTCCAGATCTGTCCGGTTCTCCGGAAACCAGGGCGCCTGCGGATTGTTCCGGTCCGGGAAATTGGGATGGCCCAAGTCTTTGTTGCATGCCGTGAACACGATCCGGATTTTCTTGAACGTGCCGGCTTCCGTCCGTTTGCGTTTGGTGGAGAAAAAATTGTAGGACCCCCGTATGACTTCTTCCACCGGTACGTTCTTTTTTACTTCCGAAAGGATATCTTTGGCTATCACACTTCCGTTTTCCGCCGCATGGGTCAGGCGGGATTTCAATTCGTTGCTAACATTCAGTTTCATAATCATTCGGTTTATTGTTTATAAATTCTGTTGTTTATATGGCAATTGTTTCTTGCCAGGCTGCATTTGGCGCAATTTCTCTTTCCGCTTTCTGAGCAGGTCAACGGACATGTTCCTGCTTGTCCGATATTCCTCCTCACTCATCCGGCGAATGGAGGGAATGCCCGTCCGGGTCAGTGTATGGTTTACCATCCAGCCGTCCATGAAGTTTTCGGGGCAGAGGCTGTCATGGTGGATGACCTCACCTATGCAGCCATGTACGAGCATGTTGCAAACGGTCATCAGGCAACAGGTACGGCTGACATCCTCTGCAACCAGATAATTACCCAGGTGGCGTACATGATATGCCAGCAGCAGCCTTCCGCTTCCGCATGTCGGGTCACAGATACGTTTCCCTGTCGCTGTCTCCCCCGAATCGGTACATAAGACCATCAGGTCGCAGATATCCGGCGGAGTGAAGAACTGTCCGTTCACCTGCCGACCGCTTTTGGAGGATATTGCCATGAAGAGGTCACCGAACGCATCAAACCATCCGCCGGATTGCAATTCCCGCTGCATGAGCCGTATCCATCCGGTAAGCATTTCCATAAAATGCCTGTTCTGCTGCCGTTTGTATTTCCAGTCCATAAGGGGCGGTGCGCCGGGAGAGAACCCGTGAATGACATAACGCAGGAAATCGTTGAAAACGGATATCGGATCGTAGCCGTTCGAATAGGCGAAATCACAGACCATTTTCTCAAGCGGACGTATCGTCTGCGGTGTGTTGTATGGTACCATATTACTCTGATTTTTTATAGATTGTTACTATATGTCTTTTATGGTCAGTCTGTATCCTGACGGGAGAAATGCCAAGGAAAGAGAGATGGGTGTCCGCTTTCAGCATGTTCCATTCCCATGCGGGAAGTTCCTTCCATTCCATACGGTATGCCCAGAGTATGAACAGACCGGGACGGAATCCGTTGAAAAGTTCTCCGTGCAGAATCCCGACCAGCCGCTCCAGTTCTTCCCGCGAGTAAAGGGTGAATGACTCATTCCGATAGATAAAGGCATCAGCCGGTTCAATATCCGGCTGACACTCGATGATGTATCTCGTCCATTCTTTTGTGGTGTACTTTCCGTACAGAGGATCGGGTTCCGTGTATTTCCATGCCCTGACGAATGTGTGGAAGAGGACGGCACCGTTCCTGTGCCTTCCGGTATGCCCCCACATCCGGAACTGTTTGCTGCGTATGCCATCGGGAAGCAGCAATTCCGGACCGGTTATAACCCAAGGGTCTCCTTCCGTATTGTAACCGGTACACTTTTCATTTTCATGGCAGAAAGGTGTCTGTGGGAGAAGGCAAATATGGACTTCCCGGTCATCGCCCCTTTCAATGTGTGCCTGCGGATAATAGTCACCGCCACGGGTAGTATAAGTGACGACATCCCCTATGGTCGGTAAACTGACTCTTTCCCTGTCCTCCCGCATCCTTGAAATCAGCCGGTTCACCTTCTCCACGTCGCACTCCTTTATGGAACAGGCACACCCTTCATGCCTGTTGAGCAGAGTCAGGCTTTCCAAATCATAAAAATTACCGTACTTCATATTGAGAGCGTTTTTGTTGGTACAATTTGACCTGGCGGGCAACCATATCACAGAACTTCTGTCCGTTCTCCTTCTCGCTTCTGAAATAGGCAATCATGTCCCAGAGATTCTGATTGAAGTAGCCGGTCCATTTTTCGTAGCAGTGACTTCCATAGACCTTTCCGAACGTTTCCTCGAAAAGTGCGGGAGTCAGCCCTTCATCCCCATGGTGGTTGTATTGCCACAGAGAGACAAGCAGCAGCCGGTTATAATCCAGTGTTTCCATATCCGTTCTTTTTTAAGTAAAACATCGGCCTACATGGGTAGGCATTTTTATTTCTTGGTGTCTTTCCGGCCTGTTTGCCGGGGATTGCGACAAGGCTTGGCGAAAGAAAATACCGGAGCGAAGCGAGGATGATTTTCTTTCAGCCAACCCAGCCCCTGAAAGGGGCCGCCTTGCGCAATCAGCCCGGGAAACGGCTATCTTTACAGCAAGAAATGAAAAAGCAGACCTCGGATTCTCTGTTCTGAAGTCTGCTTTTCGGTCATTGTCGAGTCTCATGTTTTTCAGGTATGTATCTGCCATCCGTGGAACGGCTGCAATGTTACGGCAAACGATCTGTCAGGTATTCCATGATAGAGCAGACCTCCCACGATACCTGTCCTTCCGTCGGGATAGCGCTGTGTAAAGCCGAACGAGTACGGGGCATGGTCGTAGTAGAGTGAGATTTCGCAGGGACAGTCAGGGTTTTCTTCCCAGCTTTTCAACCGTTCCAGACATTTTTGGAGCGAGGTGTCACCGATGGATTCGGCATAGCGCCTTACATTCTCGAAATGTTCTTCATTCAGGATTTTCATGACTTTTGTATTTTTATCTGTTAAACACGTCCGGCTCCGGGAGCCGGTATTTTTATTTCTCGCCTGCCTGACAGTCCCGTGGCCGTACCCGCAAGGTTTGGCGAAAGAAAATACCGCAGCGAAGCGAGGATGATTTTCTTTCAGCCAACCCCGCAGGGGCCTGACCTTGTACGGGTACACAGGACACGGGACTACCTTTGCAGGGTGGGAAATAAAATATGCGGTTGTTCCTTGTTGCGGGATCTTGTATGGCTTCCGGAGATAATCTTCCTGATTTGTTCGCCATTGCCGGACAAATGGTGTATCTTTGCAGTTTCTAATTTCAGGATCATGGAAAACTATATAAAGAAAGCGGCGGATGCTTTCCTTGTGGAGCGTCCGTATGGTATGCGTGTGGATTACAGGAAGAAAGGGTTCGTGCTGTTTAACCGTAACCTGAACGTATTGGGTAATGCGGAGCATGCCCGTCTGGAAGAACTGCCTCTGGAGCGGTTCAATGTGGAGGAGATTCCGTTGGA
>ERZ773186.2809-NODE-2809-length-12434-cov-35.927054_pt1 | contig 12434 bp, 13 predicted proteins | sample MGYA00581000_ERZ773186 | MGnify/ENA primary metagenome ERZ773186 (study PRJEB29015, sample SAMEA2737752) | human gut metagenome | biome: human gut; feature: human-associated habitat; material: faeces | place: China | collected 2012 ... | reverse complement strand
GCTCTCCGCCTTGTCAGGATGTCCCAGTACCGTAGTATAAGGATTCGCACTCGTTTCCAGACAGGTCAGTCCGCATCCTATCACAAACAGCGACAGAACGAAGAAGTAGAAACTGTTGATCCTGCTTCCCGGTATGAACATCAGAGCACCGATACCGAAGAGAACCAGTCCTGTTATCACTCCCCTCCTGTAGCCCCACTTCCGGATAATCCATCCGGCAGGCAGCGCCATCAGAAAGTAGGCACCATAGACAGCTGCCTGCGTCAAGGCCGACATCGCCTTGCTGATATGGAACAACTCCTGGAAATGCGGATTCAGCACCTCCAGGATGCCATGAGCAAAGCCCCACATGAAGAAGAGGCTGCTGATGATGAGGAAGGGCACCAGATAGTTATGCCCTTCGTATCTGAAGATGGATGGCTTCGTCATGATTCTCTGCAAATTTAAGACTGTCCTTTACTACCAGTGCCAGATAACCGCCGCCACCGGCTCCCGGCATCTTCCATGCCAGAACCTCCTCCATGCTGCTGTAGCGGTTAATCATCGGCAGCACACTCGCCTCCGGTTCTATCACACCGTTGATAGACGGATTCACCATACCCGGGAACATCGCAATCTGGGCTTCGAAAGATGCCCTGTATGCTGCCGCAAAGGCATCGAGGTCGTGCGCCAGAATCGCCTTCCAGCAAGCATCAGCAGCATCAGCCAGCGCCTTCACCTTCTCAGGCGTGATATCCTTACCTTCCACCACACTGCATCCCGGTCTTCTCGGTTCCATCGGAATCATCACCAGATGGTCTTCCAGGAATCGGAGGGTCATCTCATCCTGCGTACTCTCAATCTTCTCCGGCCAGAAGTTGTTGTCATAATAATGACGCACCAGACCGGGCACACAGATACCGATAGAATCCTGGGCACCAGAGATGATACCATCGTGACGCTCCGGATTGTTCTCAAAGCAGAATACCAGTCTGGCGAGCATCTCCGGATCCATCTTCGGTAACTTCACCGGCCATATCTTCTGAATCATCTTACGGGTAGAGGTAGACAGGCCACAACGGTCGCGCACCTCAAAGGTCGGTTCCAGCGAGATGGTAATCGCCCATCCCGGATGATACATGCTTACATAAGGCTGGTCAATCCATGTACCAGCCAGATCCAGACGGGTAGGAATCCCCGCCTCCTGTGCCGAATTCTCAGATACATTCGATAACGCCTTCTTCAAGTCAGAAGAAGACCGTGCCTTCAAACCCGCATGAGGCGTGCGCTGGAGTTCGACATATTCGATGCCCCTTTCCTTACAGATTCTACGTTTCTCATCAGACCCACCCTCAGCGTTCACCACAAACACATCCGGTTTCACCTTATCAAGAGTTGGCAGGAAATCGATGACTCCGCTTCCCTCATTGATATACGCATCCTTCACCGCCTTGATATTCTTGACCATGAATAGCCTTTCCTCCTGCGGAAACATAGGCTTGCGATGCTTATACTCCAGATAAGTAGCATCCGATCCTATACCCACATACAGGTCACCATACCGTGATGCCTGCTGGAAAAACTCCACATGACCAGAATGCAGCAGGTCATAACACCCGCTTACAAAAACTTTCTTCTTCATTTGTTGTTTATTTGTTTATCTTATTTGTGTCGTAACCGCCAAAAGAAGTGCCATGTCCTGAAGATAGGCTCACTTAGTGCCTCAGCAGGATAATACCGCACAAAGTGCATATTTCTCCATATCTTCAAGAAGTACTTCTTAGCCATTCCTTGTTGTGTGAAATGCCCATACTTGGTGAAGTGCTGTCCGAAATTGCCACCATTCAGTATCTCTGCCAGCAACAACTTTCCTCGTTGCTCATCCATCGGAGCTATCATCTTCTCCTCAGATAATCCCAATGTCTCATGCAGCACATACATCACCGCCCTTGCAAACTTCCACAATCCAAGATGCTTCAAATCTTTCAGTAATGCATCCCTAATCACTAATAACTCATCATTATTCACTACATAGTAGTAATCAATGATTTGCCTCATTCCAATCCCTTCATCAAAGAAATGGTGATATAGATGCGTCAACTGATAAACCACATTGAATGCCATCGTTGGTATAGCGATTTCTCCAATACCGTCTGGCAGGCTAACAACATTTGAGCATTGCAAATCTGCATTCCGCTTGAACCATTTCTGTAATCTGGCATGATAAAGAAGATTATTCATCGAACAAGGAAAGAAATGCAACTCTACAGGCACACCATCCATTGTTGTTTCAAGATGATGAAACCTTATATCATCCTCTAGTTTAAACTGACACTTAGCATATTCTGTTATATCTTCTCTGCTTGCATTCACCCATACATCAATATCTCCAGGAGTACGGGAATTTGGATTCGGATACATCAAGGCATTCCCTTGTCCTTTCAGAATGCAGCATCTGAAGCCATCCTCCCTCAGCGTCGAGAAGAGCTTACCCGCCACTGTATTCACCTTCATGTTATGTCTGCGAATCTGTTGCGCCTTCCCCATCCAAGTCATCAGCAGTTCCCTTCCAATTGGATTCAGCTTCAACTCCTCAGGATACTCCTTCCCCAATCGCTCAATACCGTCAAAGCAAACGCTCAGTATAGCTTGCTTAGAGGCAAAGGAATATAGTTGCTGCCAATCAATATTAACAACAACATTACTAATATTCACCTTTCCACCCAAACAATATTTCAGAAAATCAAAAATCATATCATTTATTCAGATATGCAATAAACTAACATCTTCCACGTTTCTATAATATAAAAAAGTAGAAACATGAGATTACGACATATCCATAGTATAATTAAACAATTTCGTCTTCTTCTTTGGCGTATCCTTGATGCCATTGACCGCAAGCTCGGACCAGGTCCAGGCGACCATCGCCTCTAACCCACATTCAAGACAAAGTTTTACATGAACTTTGCCTTGATGAACTGTGGCACCTTCCAAGCCATTTTCATCAGCTTAGTCAATGCAACTGGCTTGAAGCCGTAACCAGAATAAACCCTGATGTCCTCATCCCACATTTTCTTTCGCTTGGCAGAATCGGTACTCATACCACCCATGCGCATTCTCGTTACGAACTCCGGGAGATACGCAACCTTCAGATGGCAGTTATACAGATAGTTCACCAGAAGATTGGTATCAGCAGCAATCTTGTAGCTCTCATCATAGAGACCACATTTCATCATCACCTCACGCTTGATATAGCAGGTAGGATGCAATGGAAGCCAGCCACATCTCACCTTCCAGCGAGCATACTTGCCTCCAATCCATTTTCTCACCACCTTATTGGTATTCTGCTCATTCACAAAGATACCATCGGCATAGAGGAAATCACAATCCGTCTCCTCCATCTTCTTCACAACGTGCGATACCGTATCCTTGGCAAACATAAAGTCATCCGAATGACAAAGAGCTATCACATCACCCGTCGCCATACGAATACCCTTATTGATAGCCTCATACATACCATGATCAGGCTCAGAGATAAACTTCACCTTATCCTCATGACCGGCGATAGCCTCACGGATAATCTGAGCAGACTGGTCCTTAGACGCACCATCCACAATGATATACTCGATGTCAGGATAATCCTGCGCCAACACACTCTCCACTGCACCGCGAATCGTCTTCTCACGGTTGTAACAACTAGTTATAATCGAAACTTTCATTTGAACTAAAAAACTTATATTTAAAGCCTCTTGCAATGCCTATCACCAAGAAAATACATACTTTAAAATTCTAATAAGTATGTTGTTTCTTCTCACATCTTCATCCTTTAATTTATTCTGTGCTACAGCATTTGCATATTGACCAATATTGAACACGTTAACAATAATGTCCAACAAAGCAAATAATGAATAATAAAAAATGAAGAGGAAAATGAAAAAGCAAACAGTATTAAAGCAATCTGCACAATTGTTATTAAAAGGCCATTGAATATGTAATTCAAGAATGTATGAAACTATACACGCTATGATATATGTTGATACAACAACACCTAAGACCACTGCAAATATAGAACTTACAACTTCAAAGTATGAATGTCCTTTTTCATCAACCTCAACGCATGCCATTTTTCCAACAAGCTCCGTTCCACTAAATCCTATTATCAATGCATATCCTGTTAAGACGAAGCCTATAATACTTGGGAAACCAGAAGAGATTATATCAACAACATTCGTCATCAAAGCTATTGCATCGTGATTCTCACCCAAACAATATATGACAATAGAAGCTAGAAGAAAAAACAAAGGGATTATTGCTCCTTTCAATAACTTTCTTAAAGGATAGGTGTCAAATACACCACCCCATCCAGTAACGCCATTTGCCATAATCTAAAAAAATGAAAGCAAGGCTTCTTTAACCTTTTGATAAACATTTTGTGAAGTTACTTTTTGTAAAGTTTTCACCATGGGATAGCTTTTTGTATTGACTTTCTTCCGATTTCGCCCGACATGTCCATCTGCTTTTACATTTCCATTATGCTTAGACAGTTTTACTAATGCAGCCATATACGAATCGTCTTTTTTTAATGTGAAAGGTTTTCCCTTTGAGCCTGTGGCTTTAGTCATTATTTTACTAACGTTGCTATTCTTAAACTCTGCATCGATAGCCGCCGCAGTAATATCGTTGGTATCATTGTTTGAATAACTAACCTCTATCTCAAGAGTATCAATAGTGTCAAAACTAAATATTTCATCAATTCCCTCTTGAGATGTTTCCTGTGTCAAAACCACTTCGTCGTAGCCTAACACACCAACGGCATCTTCAAAAGCCTTGTTGAAGTAAGTTTCGATCTGTGACCAAGAAATACCACTTTTAGAAACAACTGCCATTCGATGTTTTTCAGGCATAAAATACACATTCCACTCTTTCGCATGTGGATATATGTTTGGATCTATTTCATGCTTTACAACTTGATCTGTACTCTCATCATACCAATCATCATTGTCGTCAAGTTTCGTATAATTGATAAGGGTACATTGAATCAATTCATTTCCCTTTGAATACATGCGCAACTTGGTTTTCTTATCATTATTAGTATAATAAAACTTTCCTTGTTCATAGATGGCATCAAACAAGTTCTCATAATACTGTGGCTCATGCTTGTCCGAAGGATGTATGACCACATTATAAAACCGTAAATTTACCTTCTTTGCTTTTTCTTGCATTTCCATAAAATTTATTCATACTTATGAATCCACTCCAACGTGACCTTCGTTCCTTCAATTCTTGATACCGGCAAATTAGGAGCAACAGACTTGATTGGCTCCAAATTATGAACATTATCTGTAGTCATATTATGGAGACGGAAGCTAGTCATAGGGAATGCTATACCAAACTTCTTTAAGAAGTCTCCAACCCATCCTACGATCTTGAAGCACCAATAAGGAACATGAGGGATATGAATGCCTTCTATCTTAGCGATTTCATTAGCCCAATCTGTAATAGGATAAGCCTCATAATCACCGAGATAATAAACATTTCTATTTACCTTCTCTGGTGTAGCTTGCAAGATAGACATAATCTGGTAGATGGCATTATCCACATATCCGTATGTCTTTCTACATGCACGCTTACCCATATGGAAATACATATGATTCAGAACGATATGGAAGAACTTATCATAAGGCTCACCAAACCAAGGTCCCCAAATAGAAGTTGGACGAATAATACTCCAGGTATAAGAAGGATTAGCCTTCTTGATACGCTTCTCAGTTTCCACCTTGCTTTCACCATACAATGTATGAGGAGCATAATCCTTGAAGTCCTTTGGCATATAGCCAGGCTCACATACATACATAGAAGAAGCAAAGATTGCACGTTTCACAGTACCTACAGTTTCTATTGCATCAAGCAGATTGCTTACACCACTCATATTGGCATCATAGTCCTGCAACGTTTTGCCATTGAGGTCAGTTCTTGCGCCAAGATGAATAACATAGTCTGGAGCAAATGCCTCTACTGCTGCAACAACAGCATCATGATTACGCAAATCAACTTGCACCCAATACTTATCCTGAGCCGAAATCTTTGGCTTCACAATATCAATATTCTGAATTTCATACTGAGTATCTTTTGACAGATGCTCAATGAGGTTAGTTCCTATGAAACCAGAACCTCCTGTAACTAACAGCTTACTCATTTTATCTTATTGTTCATTATAAAATTAACAAAATCTTCAACTCGAGAGCAATATAATTCAACAGAATAATTAGCCCTAGAATCATTGAAAGCTCCCCTTCTTACTTTATTATATTCACCTTTTGAACACAATAATTGTTGTAAGCCAGAAACACATTCTTCCGCACTAGAAAACAAATATCCATTTATTCCGTTTTTTACTAATTCCGAAGTACCACCACTATTATAACCAAGAACCGGAATAGCTCTCTGCATAGCTTCAATTGTAACTCGTCCGAAACCTTCACTCCTTGAACACATCATTAATATATCCATGTCCTTATAAATTACATTCGGATTCTTTTCAAAACCATGAAAGACAACACTATCAGATATTTGCATCTGGTCAACCATTTTATAAAGGCTATTCTTGTATTTTCCAACTTTATCACCCCAAACATGCAGCCTAGCATTAGGATATATTTTCAAAATTGTTGGTAATATTCTAATAGCAACGTCTTGTCCTTTTTCAGGGTCAAGAATACCTACTATGCCCAAATTTAATTCTTTAGGAAGTTCTTTATCAGAGAAGGCAAAATCTATGGTATTAACGCCATTATAGATAACCTTCTGCCATGTCTTTAATGGTTCCCCTAGATTTACATGATTGGCAACAGAATTAGAAACATATATTACGCCATCACTTTGGTTGATATAGTCTTTTTTCTTTTTTCTACCAAATACAAATCTAGCATCATGATCCAAATCCATAAATTCACGAATATGGCTTATATGCTTAATTCCATTCCTTTTAGCTATTTTTATACCCAAATTCTCTGCAGAAGTGTTAGAATAAATAAGGTCTGGTTCAAAGCTACATACATATCTTTCAATTTTAGATAGCTGAAAATAAGTATGCATAGCTAAGAAAGGAAGAGCTAGATACTTCAATTGAGGCTTATAATAATAAAGCTGTGTAAAACAGCTTATTACTACATATTCTATATTCTTTTGCACTAACGCCTCCTCTATGTTACCATGTTTTGGCAAAATCAAAGCGACTTTATCTCCTTTTTTCTTGAAATGCTCTATTATAGTAAGCATGGAACGATTTGCACCATAAAGCTCACTATAATTAGAAATAAATAATATACGCATTATTTTTCAAAATAATAATTGCAACAAAATAGATCCGATAACAATTATACTAAATTTTATATTTGAGAAACTCATATATCGGATTCGTTAATTTATGATTTTTCATAAATTCGGCAACTCGTTTTTTAAACGATTTCTTATCTACCCAACTTCCAAAACCACAATGCATAGCTATTGTGGATTCACAAATATCTTTGTAATTCCACGGAAAAACTTTAGAAGGCAATATTAACATATTTCCATCAAGTTCTTGTCTTTTATCAAAATAGCGGAATCCATATTTCTCTGCACAAAATGCAAAGATGCTTGGTGCAGTCTCCTTAAAAGAAACATTTCCATTAATGTCTGCATAATGAACACTAGAATAATAATCCATTACGTCCTTCATTATAGGATTACCCTTTTCAGAACCAATAATTGCTGCCTATAAACCTATACCAGGAACATCAAGTAATTTACTATCTCTACGCTTGCCAGTTTCATCCAATAATTTATTAAAATCCACATTATTCCAGTAGTTTTTATGAATTTCCGTTCCTATAAAAAAATTGGAGTTCAATAGTTCCTGAGTAAAAGGTCTAATGACTCTTACATCTGAATCTAAGTAAATTCCTCCTTCATGATATAATGCATAAGCTCTAATATAATCACAAGCGAAAGCCCACTTTTTTAAGTTACAAGCCTCTTTGACAAATGCAACCGAATCAACATCAAAGTTATCTTTTGTCCAACATTTCACCTCATAATCTGGCAGGATTTCCTGCCAAGTTTCCATACATTTCTTTAAAAATGGAGGAATCTCTTCTCCACTCAACCACACCCAATGAATTTTTTTTGTTATCATAATTATTATTTTTATTTTAATGAAACATTATTCCAAATAAAATTTTGAAAATTCTGTCCAAGATTATTTTTTTCTATATACCATTTTTTATACTCATTTTGCCGACTTTTCATAGACAAAATTTCATCTTTCTTTATTTGAGAAACCTTTACCAATAATTCAGCCAAAGCTTCTACCGAATTATTTTTAAAAAGATATCCATTTACGCCATCTTTTATATGTTCTTCGAAAGTCGGGATATTCGAAGCTATAATAGGTATTCCATAATTTATCGCAACTAACGAAGGACCAGATTGTGTTGCTGATTCATATGGAAGTACCAAAAAATCGGAATTTACAAAATAAGTTGCTATATCTTCATTTTTTACAAAACCGAATCGCAGATCAAACAACTCCTTATTTCTTATCATATTAGTATATTTCTTAATATCAGAATCAGAAGCATTACCTGCAATAACTACCTTAATATTAGGATTTTCCAAACGATTAACAGCCTCTATCAATAAATCTAAACGCTTATAATCACGGATTAACCCAAAAAATAGCAATACAACTTTAGAATCCTTTCTCTCTGCTTGTTTAGCTTCGCCAAAATCTTTTGGAGGCATATCCGTGTAAAAAGACTTTTTACACGGAAAATCTTTTTTGAATAAATCATTCTGTTGTTTAGAGAAAAAATGAAACAAACGAAATCTTTTGTATATTTTTTCTTTTAATTTATTACCTAAAGTCGCTCCTAAAGATTTGTTATCACCATGCTCAAGATAGTTATGAGATGAAACTATTGTCCTGCTTTTAGGAAAAAAGCACAACATCAGGAATAAAAAATATGGGTTTTTTCCTGGTATAACAAAATAAATGTCATCTTTACTATGATGCCTTAAGAAACATTTTGCAAAGTATTTTAAAGCAACAAAAAATGAACGCGGATCTCTATCTCTATATCTTTGATAAACTTGCGAGAAAGATATATTTGAAGGTAACTCCTTAGTGGGATACTTAGCACCTTTTACAGGACTTAAACAAAAAGCACTAACATTAAAACTTTTCGCTAAATCAGGCAAAACTGTTACATCAGTATCCCACCAAGAGTCATATGTTATATAATTTATTTGCATAATAGCTTTTGTATTGTTACAAAGAGTGCATTAGCAACATTCTCCTCCACCTTAATGCTCTTCTTCACCCCAGCATTATCACCAGCTTCCACATCACGATGGCTATCACCAACCATATAAGATTCAGACAAATCTATATTGAAGTCTTTAGCTGCCTGTAACAACAAACCAGGCTTCGGTTTGCGACAATCGCAATCAATTTTGTATTCTGGGCGTTCTCCTTCAAATCCCTTGTCAGGATGATGAGGGCAGATATAAATACCGTCAACATAAGCACCTTCTTTACCCAAGAGGGTTGCCATTTTCTTGTGTATCTCGTTGAGTTCTTCCCATGTGACCTCTCCTCTTGCTATCACAGGCTGGTTTGTGACAACAATCGCCAAATATCCACTTTGGTTAATAAGCTTAATTGCCTCAGCTACTCCTTCTATCAATTCAAAGTCATCTATATTGCGAAGGAATCCCACATATTTATTGATTGTTCCATCACGATCAAGAAATATGGCTTTCTGTTTGTTGGTAAGATTCTTTGCCTGAACAACACCATTTTTATAATCGGCCTCCACTTGATGAAAACGTTCTGGAGTACCCATATCCTTTACATATTCAGGACTGTCATAACAGAACATCATGTTTGAGCCACACAAAGGTTTGAGTATCTGTCGGTCCAAGTCAACCTTTCCTTGTGGGAATCCAGACTCATTGTTGATTTCAAGAGATTTCAAACTAATATCCAAAGCCTTAGGATCTATCACATGAAGACCAGCATTCACACGATTGTCATACCACTGTGGACGTTCATCTTCCTTGGCAAGCCATTTCTCTACATGACCATTTTCATCAGCAATGATCAATCCACTATCGTATGGATGCGAGTTGGGATGTGTAAACAGAGTAACAAGACCTCCATGATTCTTATGGAATGCAACCATACGATTGAAATCAACATCGAATGCTGCATCCGCATTCAAGAGAAGGAAAGGCTCATCACCTATCTTTTCCCTCAGTCTAAACAAAGCACCAGCATTGCCAAGAGGTGACTCTTCTACAAAATAATCTATCTTTGCCCCAAACAGACTGCCATCTCCAAAATAGGCAATAATCTTGTCGGCTAGATAACCTACGGTCAAAATGATGTCTTTAAAACCTTGCGCACAGAGAGATCTTATTTCTCGCTCAATGATAGGCATACCTGCCACTGGAATCAGTGGCTTTGGTATGTCAGGAAAAAGCTCTGCGATACGGGTTCCTCTACCGCCCGCCATAAGTATTGTTTTCATACGAGTTTTATTTTGAACACGAAACTCTCGAATAACACGAATTGATACAAATCCGTGCGATTCGTGTGATCCGTGTGAGTTTATCAATTACCAAAGAACTTTTCTTCCAACATCAAGCACAAGCAATGATATACAGGAAGATGAAGTTCCTGAATCTTATATGTCTCTGTCTCTGGAACATGGATACAAACATCTGCGAATGTTTCCAACTTGTTTTCGTTCTGACCTGTCAGACCAATTACTTTCAAGCCCTTAGACTTTGCTGCTACTGCTGCATAAAGTACATTCTTACTATTACCAGAAGTTGAGATACCCAAGAAGACATCCCCAGCTCTACCCAATCCATTCACCTGCTGGGCGAAGATCAAAACAGGAACTGCATCATTCATAAATGCTGTAGTTAAAGAAGGTTCTCCCACCAAAGAGATTGCAGGAAGCGAACCTTGCAGATGATCAGCCAACACTGTACCCATCTCTGCATCAATCTGCATCAATCGATCAATCTGAGCAGCATAAATCTTACGCTTCAATTTAAACTCCTTCATCAACTCACCAACAATATGTTCTGAATCTGATGCAGAACCGCCATTACCAGCAACCAACAACTTACGACCTGCCGAATAGGCTTCCTCTAGGATTTGGTAAGCTTTCAATATATCATCTTTACAACTCTCCAACTGAGGATATCGTTGTACCAAAGTTTCAATATGTTTATCCATATTCTCACCCTTTATTTATACTGTACCTTATTTAATGCTGTTACATTATCTGTTGGATAAATCTTCCATCCATGAGCACCACCATCAGAGAACTGGAATGGCATCACAAATCCATTGAGTTTCTTCAACGCCTCTTCCACTTCCTTCTTACGAGTAGGCTCAACTACAAACATGATGAAACCACCACCTCCGGCACCGGAAACTTTGCCTGCCTTAGCACCAGCAGCCATCGCAACATCCATTGCCTCCTGAATCATAGGATTGGTAATGTTATTCGCCATCTTCTTCTTATTCTCCCAACCGTCACGAAGGATATCAGCAAATCCATCAATATCACCCTTCAAGATAGCAAGCTTCATGTCCTTGGCACTCTGCTTAATCTTATGCATAGCTTCTACTGCATCGTTATCACCATGAGAAGTATTCTTCTTTTGCTCCTCAATGATAGCAGCACTACTACGGCTCTTGCCTGTAAAGTAAAGAAGCATACTTGCCTCCAACTCATCGATAATCCATCGCTTAATCTTCAAAGGATTCACGATTACGATATCGTTTTGTAAGAACTCCATATAGTTGAAGCCACCAAAGGCCGCAGCATATTGATCCTGTTTACCACCAGATAATCCCAAGTCCTTACGTTCTATCTCATAAGCAAGGCGGGAAATCTCATAATCACCCAATGGCAAACCAAGCCACTCTACAAATGCCTTCAAGATGCAAACCACCATGGTAGAGGATGTTCCCAAACCAGAACCTGCAGGAGCGTCATTGTATGTAGTAATCTTAAAAGATTTAGCACCAACGCCAAAATCCTTTACCACTCGATTATACACACCCTTGATGAGACTTGCCTCACCATCAATCTCCAAACATTCAGCCATTAGATAACTCTTGTTGCAATGCGCATCAAACGCATTGATAGTTATCTGATTGTCATCAGTTTCTTCGATTGTACAATATGCATACAAATTGATTGTTGCATTTAATATCAAACCTCCGTATATATCGCTATATGGCGACACATCGGAACCACCTCCTGCCAAGCCTAGGCGGAGGGGCGCTTTACTTCTAATAATCATATTTTTTATCTAAATGATTTAAAAATTGGGCAAGTTCTCAATAGAAGTGCAAAAATCTGAGGGGGTTTCAGGCTTAATAATCT
>ERZ773186.2808-NODE-2808-length-12440-cov-122.425353_pt1 | contig 12440 bp, 5 predicted proteins | sample MGYA00581000_ERZ773186 | MGnify/ENA primary metagenome ERZ773186 (study PRJEB29015, sample SAMEA2737752) | human gut metagenome | biome: human gut; feature: human-associated habitat; material: faeces | place: China | collected 2012 ... | reverse complement strand
CTTCTCCGATGGTGATGCGACCGAGGATGGTGGCATTGGCGTAGACGATGACATCATTTTCGAGGATAGGGTGGCGAGGGATTCCCTTGATAGGGTTGCCGTCCTTATCGAGTGGGAAACTCTTGGCTCCGAGAGTTACACCCTGGTAGAGTTTCACATTGTCGCCGATGATGCAGGTAGCTCCAATCACCACACCCGTACCGTGGTCGATGGTGAAGTGCTTGCCGATGGTAGCCTCTGGGTTAATATCAATACCGGTTTCCGAATGCGCCAGTTCAGTCATCATTCTCGGAATGAGCGGCACTCCCAGTTCGTGCAGCACGTGAGCGATGCGGTAGTTGGTAATCGCCTTGATGACCGGGTAGCAGGAGATGATTTCTCCGTGACTCATGGCAGCCGGGTCGCCCTCGTAGGCAGCCTCTACATCGGTAGCCAGAATCTTGCGCAGTCTCGGAAACTCCATGATTGCCTTGGCTGCAATCACGCCTGCCTTGGCACACTGGTGCTGCAGTTCAGCCTGGGTTTCCGTTTCGCAGTCGTTGGCGAAGCAGAGACCGGCGAGAATCTGTTCTGACAGCATCTCATAGAGTTTCTCTACTCTTACTCCAATATGATATTTGATGGTTGAGATATTTACAGAAGAATTGCCGAAATATCCAGGAAAGAGGATAGAACGGGACAAACTGATGATTTCTTCGAGCGCCTTGCCCGAAGGAAGTGGATTCCCGTCTCGATGCTGATGGAAGAGACCCTTCAAAGATTCGGCGCTCGAAAGCTCCTCGATGGTCTCTGTCAGCTGATGAGTTAATGTATCTTTACTCATTTTCTTAATGTCTCAATAAAATTTGAGTGCAAAGATACGATTATTTTCTTGAATGACAAAGAAATAACTATGGTTTTTTGTATTTTTTAGAGTGATTTTTTGAGGGATGAAAGACGGAAAGACCCATGTACGGTGTTTTACCGTACATGGGTCTGGCTTGTCTTATTTTGCAATGCTGTCCAGGAAGAGGAGCAGTCGGTTGGTGACGTTTACCTCTGAAACACCGGAATCGAAGTCGAGCGATACGAGGTTGAGTGTAGGGAACCGGTCGTGGAGACGTTTCTCGATGCCCTTGGAAATCACGTGGTTAGCGATGCAGCCGAAAGGCTGGAGCGAGATGATGTTGTTCACGCCATCACGGATGTAACCTACGATATCGGCAGGCAGAAGCCAGCCTTCGCCAAACTGGGCTGCGAGCGAAACCAGTCCCTGTACGTCCTTCGCATCATCATAGATATTGGTGAACGGACGGAAGTTGCGGAACTTGCCGGCTGCCTTGTTTACCTGGCGCAATCTTCTGCCTATCAGCGCCTGATAAGCGCCCTTGATGATGAAATCGGGCACTTTGGTGCAACTCAGCCGCATGTGTTTCTGTATCTCTACATTCACAAATTCCTGCAGGAAGAAAGGGGCAAGCAGAGGCGGAACCACCTCAATGCCACGCGAGATGATGTTCTGCTCCAGGAACTGGTGGGCGAAAGGATTGAACTTCAGGAAGATTTCGCCTACGATTCCTACCTTCGGTAACGTTCTGTCGAGGGTCATCTGGTTGAATTCTTCAGCTGCCTGTTCCAGGAGTCGGATGAGTCCTTTGGCTGAATTCTGGGCGATAGGTCCGTCTATCAGCTGCATGTATTTATCGCGCAACTCTCTGGCAATGCCCGGTTTACGCTCTCTTACGATGCAGGCGTTGTACATTTCGTTGATTGCATCGCCATAGAAAATGGCGGTAACGATAATCTGACTGTATTTCAGCCAAGGCACATTGAAGCCGTCCTGCTCGTTGTAGTCTTGTTTGTCGTCTGTTGAGCCTGATGCTTCGCCTGTTGAGGCTGTTACACCGAGCGTGAGCAGCGGAATGTCCTGGAATCCATTGGAAATCATCGCACGCTTGATGAGACCGGCGTAGTTGGTTGCGCGACATTGACCGCCCGTCTGACTCATCACTACTGCCGTATTATTCAGGTCGTATCTGCCTGATTTCAAGGCTTTGATGATGTCGCCGACGATGAGTGTTGCCGGATAACAGACTTCGTTGTTGGCAAACTTCAAACCGAGTTCGGCGCTTACCTCATCGCTCATCGGAAGTACCTCTACATCATAGCCTATCAGTTTCAGGATAGGCGGAATGATAGGGGTGAGGTATTCGGTCATGAAAGGAGCGAGAATCTTGCGATGAATATCCTGCTTGGTGAATACCTTGGTCTGCTGGAGACTTTGAGAAGTACTTTGAACTTTGAGATTTGAACTATTAACTTTTAACTTTAAACTTTTAACTCTGAGGCTTTCTATCAGCGAGCGGACACGGAGCTTCAGTGAGCCGATATTGCTCACATCATCTATCTTCAACAGCGTGAAAGGCTTGTTGTGGCGCTTCATGATGTCGCGAATCTCGTCCTGGATAAAACTGTCAGGACCGCAGCCGAAGCTGGTCATCTGGACGAAATGAACCTCATCGCCCTGTTCGGCTGCCCATTGCGCTGCCTTCAGAATGCGGTTCATATACGCCCATTGCTTCACGAGATAAGTCTCTGGCTGACAGTTGTATGCTTCGTTGTTGTCCTGGCTGGCTAATGCTGCCTCATTTCTTTCTACCGCCAGGTCCTCCAGATTGAAGTCTTTGAAATCTGCAAAGAGATTACCCCGGGCGATGTCTTCGCTGATGACGTTGACTCCCAGATTAGCAATCATCTCGCTCAGCTTGTGCTGAATCAGCGGGTCTGTATGATAAGGACGGCCAGCCAGCAGAATCGTAAGTCCCTTGTTTGGCTTCAGAATCTCCCAGCCCTGTTTCTTGATTTCAGCAGCATATACTGCCTGAGCATAGAGTGCTTCTCTCAGCGCTTTACTGGCAGTCTTCTTGCTTACTCCCAGTTGCTTGAGATAATCAGTAATCTGTTTTTCCAGCGCCTTAGGCTGGGCAAAGTTGATGACGGGCGTATCGATTGGTTTCTTCAGATTGATGACCGACTTGATGACATCGCTGTAGCCCGAAACGACCGGACAGTTGAAACTGTTCAGCGTATTCTTCGGGTCGTCATTATGTTCATAAACCACGTATGGCATGAGGATGCGGTCAACCTTCGGGTTCTCGTTGAGTTCCTTCAGATGACTGTGAGCCAGTTTAGCCGGGAAGCAGATATTGTCGCTCATCACCGTATTCAAGGCTCCTTCATACTGGCTGAAAGTGGAATCGGAAGAGAGAATCACGCCCAATCCGGCTGTCCGGAGCAGCGCATTCCAGAACGGATATTCCTCGTACATGTTGAGGATGCGAGGAATGCCTACCCATGTACCGTGAAACGCGGTAGCAGGTGGGTTAACTGTCTCTCTATCAAATAGTAAACTATATTTGTATTCGTAAATATTTTTGCCTTTTATCCCGTTTGCTCCCTTGTTGTTGAACACACGCTCACACTTGTTTCCGGAGTAGAATCGGTTGCCGCCGGCAAAGGTGTAGCGGGAAACATAACAATGGTTTTCGCAGCCTTTGCATTGCAGCTGTTTGGTTTCATAATGAGCCAGATTCTGGAGATCATCGATGGATCTTGATGAGGCAGGGTGCTCGTCTTCTGCAGATGTGCGATGTTTATAATCAGCCGCCGCATGAAGGGCACAGCCGTAGGCGCCCATCAGTTCAGGCATGTTGCTTCGTGCCACTTCGGTATGGGTGAGTAACTCAAATGCTCTTACCACCGCATCGTTTCTCATCGTACCACCCTGCACAACGATTTTGCCTCCAAGGTTCTCATTACCATGAAGTTTCAATACCTTATAAAGACAGTTCTTGATGACCGAATAAGAGATTCCGGCAGAAATATCAGCTACAGATGCGCCCTCTCTGAGCACCTGTTTCACCTTCGAGTTCATGAAGACGGTGCAGCGGGTTCCCAGGTCGCAGGGAGCCTTCGACTGGCAGGCGAGTTGGGCAAAATCGCCTACAGAATACCCCATGTTGTTGGCAAAGGTCTGGATAAATGTTCCGCAGCCCGAACTGCACGCCTCGTTGAGTTCCATGCGCACCACAGCCCCTTTCTCCACGAAGATAGCCTTCATGTCCTGTCCGCCGATGTCCAGGATAAAACTCACGTCGGGCATGAGTGAGGCTGCTGCTCTTTCGTGCGCCATTGTTTCGATAATGCCGCTGTCGAGGCCGAAAGCCGCCTTGATAAGTTCTTCGCCGTAACCTGTAGAGCAGGAACCTACGATTTCCAGTTCAGCGCCTCGCAATGCAGCTTCCTGCTTCAGGGCGTTCAGTCCATCCGCTACCGCCTTGATCGGATTTCCCAGATTCAGGCGGTAATTGGTAAAGACAATATCTCCCGTAGGCGTCTCCGCATTCACCCTTACCGCAACAATCTTCGTCGTAGTAGAGCCCGAGTCAATACCAATCACAACCTGCTGTTTTCCTTTATTCAACGGTTGGGTTTCGGTAGCGAATTTCGCCTTGGATTTGAGCCATTCCTGGTGCTCTTTCTCATTCTTGAACAGAGGCAGCAGACTGCTGGTCCATTCCGTTTGTATTTCTTTTTTCATCCGACTTCTGAGAACAGATACTGAGGCTGCAGAATCTGCCGATTTTGCCCGGTAAGCACAGCCCAGAGCCGGAATGAGATTGCTGTTTTCTGATACGATGAAATCGTTTGGAGAAAGATGGAGATAATCGCAGAAAGCCTTGCGGAGAGCCGGAAGAAAGGTAAGCGGACCGCCGCAGAGCAGGATAGGAGCCTCGAAACTGATGCCGTGAGAAAGCGTTACCACCGTCTGTACGGCGATGGAATGGAAGATGCTGGCTGCAATATCTGCTTCGGGCAGATTGCGCGCCATCAGGTTCTGGATGTCGGTCTTGGCGAATACGCCGCAGCGGGCAGCCATCGGATAAACGTGCTCTGCCTTCATCGCCAACTCGCTCATCTTCTGGTTCTCTACGCCCATCAGCACACTCATCTGGTCGATGAAAGCGCCCGTTCCGCCGGCACAGTTGCCGTTCATGCGCAGTTCCATATTTCCGTTTTCCTTGAAGAAGATAACCTTCGCGTCCTCGCCACCAATATCGATGAGCGCCTTCGCCTCAGGATGGGCAGTACGGGCATAGACCGATGCAGCCACCACCTCCTGTACAAACTCCGCCTGGAGCTGTTCGGCAGTAGCCATTCCTACGCTTCCCGTTACGCAGATTCTTGCCTCTGCATCGCCCACCAGGGCTGAAATCTCATCGAAATATTGTGACACAAGTTCGTTGACACGAGCGTTGTGGCGTTCGTATTTTGAGTAAATTACCCGGTTATCGCTGTCGATAACGGCTATTTTGGCTGTCGTAGAGCCAACGTCCAATCCTATGTAATAAGTTTTCTCCATTTCTCTTATCTCAAGTATTTCTCTTATCTTCTAGTATCTTCTTATCTTCTAGTGGTTTTTCCCAAGTTCCATCTGCTCTCTTCTCATATCCCTGAAAGCGCTCCAGGCTATCGGAACCGCAACGGCAAACGAGCAGCAATCTGCCCACATCTGACACATCTCAACGCCCAGCAGTCCGAAGAAATAGGGGAGGATGAAGATGAGCGGAATGAAGAAAAGTCCGCTTCGTGCCGCCGCTACGATGTTGGCTCTCACCGGTTTACGGATGGTCTGCATCAGCATGTTGGTGAGCACGATGCTGGCTACGAGCGGAAAACTGAGCACCTGCCATCGCAAAGCCACCGAACCTACGGCTACAACTGCTGCATCATCGCGGAAGATACTGATGATGGAAGTTGAGAAGATGAAGCCGAGAATGGCACAGACGCTGAGGAAAACCGTGCCGCATTTGATGCAGAAAAAGAAGGCTTCCTTTACGCGCCCATAGAGTTTGGCGCCGTAGCAGAATCCGCAGAGCGGCTGGAATCCCTGTCCCAGACCGATGACCATCGCATAGGTGAAGAAGGAGATGCGGGTAACGATGCTCATGCCCGCAATGGCTGCATCGCCAAACGCACCTGCTGCCACATTGAGCATCAGCGTAGCTATACTTCCCAGTCCCTGTCTTGACAGCGAAGGGGTTCCGCCGAAGATAATCTCCTTGGCAAAGGCGCGGGTAGGGGTGAAATTACTGAGACGGATGCGGATGTTCTCGCCTTTATGCGTCATCCTGAAGAGCATGGCGCAGCCGAAACACTGGCTGATGAGGGTGGCTACGGCGGCTCCGGTAATGCCCAGCTGGAAGTAGAGAATGAGCAGAGGAGCCAGAATCAGATTGAGCAGCACACCCGACATGATGCCCTTCATCGCATACATCGTATTGCCCTGAAATCGCATCAGATTATTCAGCGTAAGCGAGGTGGTCATAAAGGGAGCACCCAGCAGGATAATGCCCAGATAGCGCTCTGTATAAGGAAGAATGGTGGGCGTAGAACCCATCAGAAGGCAGAGCGGTGTGAGGAAAAGATGACCCAGGATGGCGATGAGGAGACCGGTAAGAAAACTCAGCACAAAACCCGTGGTTGCCATCTTCTGTGCCTCTTCCGTATGCTTGGCGCCCAACTGTCGCGAAACATAATTGCCTGCTCCGTGACCGAAGAAGAAACCTATTGCCTGAATCACAGCCATTGCTGCAAAGGAAACGCCTACCGCTGCCACACTCTGCGTGTTGATGCTGCCCACGAAATAAGTGTCGGCGAGATTGTACATGCTCGTCGACAGCATACTGATAATCGTTGGTATGGCCATCGTAAAAATCACATGATGCACAGGGGCATGTGTGAGGAACGTATAGTTGTCTCTTTTCTCTTTCTTCATAACTTTATGATGCTCTTTTGGGGCATTTCAACCTGCAAAGGTACATAAATATCCACAAAGTTGGACAATTATGAACAAACTTTTATAAATTTATAAGAAAAGAGTTGCATTATTCATAAATTTATTGTATTTTTGCACTGCAATTGAATATATATACATAAAACAATATACTAATGAATGATGAGATAAGAATCATACCGATAACGACTAAAAAGGGGCTGAAAACCTTCATTCAGTTTCATTATGATCTCTACAGAGGCCATAAGTTTGCCATTCCTTTTTTGCGTTTCGACGAGATGAATACGCTGGACCCGAAGAAGAATCCTGCCTTCGAATTCTGCGAGGCTCAATACTTCCTGGCGGTTGACAGCGAGGCTCGTATCGTAGGTAGAATTGCTGCCATTATCAACCATCGTGCCAACGCACATTGGAACAAGAAGCAGGTTCGCTTCGGCTGGTTCGATTTCGTGGATAATGTTGCGGTTTCCTGTGCCTTGTTGCGTGCGGTAGAAAACTGGGGCAAGAGCAGGGGAATGAACGAATGCGTAGGTCCGCTCGGATTTACGGATATGGACCGTGAAGGCTTGCTCATCGAGGGCTTCGACCGGAAGTCTACGATGTATATCAATTACAATTATCCTTATTATAAGACGCATCTGGAGAGTTATCCGCTCTATGAGAAGGATAACGACTGGCTGGAGTACCGCATCAGGGTTCCGAAGGAGACGCCGGCTAAGTTTGCCAAGACTGCCCAGATGATAGAGAGCCGATATAATCTGCATGTTCATAAGTTCACCCGCCGGGAACTGACCTCGGGAGGAATGGGCAGGAAGGTGTTCGAAATCGTGAACGAAACTTACAAGAATCTCTATGATTTCCAGCAGCTTACGGAGAAGCAGATAGATGAATATGTAAACTCTTATATCAAGAAGGCTGACTTGAACCTGGTAACGGGTGTGGTGGATGGCAACGCTGGTAACAAACTGGTAGCCTTTGGTGTTTCCTTCCCTTCGTTTACCGATGCGCTGCGCGAGATAGGCAATGGCAAGCTTTTCCCTACGGGTTGGCTGAAGGTGCTGAAGGTTCTGAAGTGGCACAAGACGGATACGGTAGATTTGCTCTTGATTGGTGTTCTTCCGGAATATCGCAAGAAGGGAGCCAACGCGCTTATTTTTGCCGATCTGATAGAGCAGTATCACCGTTATGGCTTTAAATGGGCTGAGGCAATGCCGCAGATGGAGACCAATACCGGTGTTCAGAGCCAGTGGCAGTATCTGGAGAGCGAACAGCATCGCCGTCATCGCTGCTATAAGAAGAAGATTTAAAAGTCTCTGTTTTGAGCCGTTTAGGCGTAAAAAAGATAGAAAATGGGCTAAAAAGTTAAAAAAACTAACTCATAGTTTTGTGGTTCTCAACTCATAGCTTTCCGGTTGAGAAAATTAGGAATGTATCGCGATAGGTGAAAAATGGCTGTAAAATGGCTGTTTTTTTCCATCGCGATGCATTATTTTTTGCGTCGCGACGCACAATTATTTCCGTCGCGACGCACCAATTCTTCCGTCGCGACGCATTAATTGCCCCCTCGTGAGGCATCATTGAAGCCTCCCGCTGGTCATCATTTAAGCCTCTTATCTGTCTTAATATAAGGTACTTATCCGTCTTAATATAAGACGCTTGCCAAGATAAAAAGATGCGCTCTGGAAAGAGAAAATTAAGATGGGGGTTAACAGGTTAACAGTTAACACCCCCAAAATGCCTACTTCTATCCACACACTTATATAAAAATAAGTATATATATATTATTATATAATAAGGTACGCGAGGGGGACCATGCAAAAAACAGCTGTTAACTGTTAACCCTGTTAACCCCCCAATGAAAAGTTGATAGTTTATAGTTGATAGGGCGTAGCCGTTTGCAAGATTGCTATAAACTTTCAACTATAAACTAACCGAAGTTAAATATAATATTCTGCCGAATCAACCAAACCGGCTCTCAGCGCATATTTCGTAGCCTCGTGAACGTTGTTTACGCCCAGCTTGCGGAAGATGTTCTTGCGGTGGGTATTGACCGTATGGAAGCTGGAAAAGCGCTTCTCGGCTATTTCTTTCGTCGTCATTCCCAGCGCAATGTCCTTCAGAATCTCTGTCTCAGTCTTGGTGAGGTTGATTTTCTCCTGCTCCTCTTGTTTCGGAGCCAGAAGAACCTCCATCATGCGCTGGCAGACAAAACGGTTGCTTGCCACACAAAAACGTATCGCCTCCTTGAGTTCCATTAGCGAACACTCCTTCAGCAATACGCTGAACTGCGTACTGCTGGCGATGAGAATCTTAACGAAATCGGTACTTAAATCCTCACTGAACAGTAGCCAGCGCGTGTATGGGAAACGCTGGTTTAAAATAAGTAACTCGGCAGCATCATTGATGTCGAAAAGGGTGTAGTCGAGTATTACGACCGTATCCTCATTCTCCCTTAAGGTAAGCAGCAGGTCTGCCTTGTCTTCGACAGTTTGGGTTTCCAATCCCTCCATCTTACTGATCACATAGTTCAATCCGGCTCTTGTGATGTCCTGTTTGTCTGCTAATAGAATCTTCATTGTGTTTACTCTCTTATGGTTTTTGTATATGTATGTAGATGCCTTGATGCAATAAAAATACTGCATCAAGGCATCTATTTTCTTATTAGAATGACATGAGGAAGCCCATACGGATGCCCCATTTTGAGATGTTTGCATGGTCATAATAGTTGAGGCGGCGAACATAATCGATTCCGAAGAACTTGAAGATGTTGTGCACGCCGGCTACAAACTCCCAGTATGGCGTCTTGCCAAAGGTATAGGAGTTGGTAGGGAACTTGAAGAGTTTCTCATCATTGATGTTCTTGCTCGGGTCGTTCTTGCTGGTCAAATCGCCCCAAACACCCTTGATGGCTATATATTCACGCCACTTCAGCTTCTTGATGAGCGGAATGCGGTTGAGCAGCTTGCCGTTCATATCCCAGGCTACTGACCAGAACAGCTGGCGGTCGCTCAGGAACTCCCAGTCCTTCATCATGCTGATGGTTGCCTCCTGCTCGAAGAGGGAGAGGTTGACCGGTGGCTGGATGAGCATGGTGAAAGGCACTTTGCTCCACTGCGCCTTGCCCACGATATTGAAATCCATATAGCCGAAGCTTCCCAGCCACTGGCGCTTGTAAATGCCCAGCGTGGTGAGGTTGCTCTGATACTGGCCGCCCATGAATCCGTCTAAGCCCATGGTGTGGCGAAGCGAGATTTCAGGACTGTCGAGGTTGATTGGCAGGCGCTGCTGCTTGGTGTTGACATAGGTGACCCCCGGGTTGTAATCTAAGCCTACACTCGCCTCAGTGGTGCGTATCTTGCGTATTTCCTCGCCGTCGCTCACTCTGTAGTAGTGGAGATTGCCCACGGTGCGGTTGCTCTGCCAGCGGAGGCTGGTGTCGAAGCGGAAACCCCAGTCGGTTTCGTAGGTGAAGGTCACCTTCTGGCGGTGATACTGATACATCTGGTCCTGCGTAGTAGCACGGAGGGTCATGAAGAAGTTGTCCTTGTTGTGCAGCAGGTTATCATCGGATGGAGATGTAATATCATGCCCCAGCTCGAAGGTAAGCTTGCGCATCGGGAACTCGAACGGACTGTTCTTCTTCTTGTTGAACGAATAGGTGAGCACGTGGCCGTAATACCACTTGTTGCTCTTCAGACCGTAGGCGCCGTAACCATCCCAGAAGAAGTGAGGGTTGAGGGCTGCCATCGTTCTGCCCGCCAGACGCAGGCGTACGCCGTCTACGTAGTTGTTGGAGAGGAACGTGTTGATAGGTCCCAGGTCGAAGAGGCTGCGGCGGTCGTTGATGATGCTGTCTCTTTCAACACCCAGACTGTCTTTCACCGTTATCTTCTTGCCCTTGGTATGAGCCACTTCCACATAGTTCTCCATCAGGGCTCTCACACCGAAGATGATGTATTTGAATCCCTTGGAGTTCTCCATGCGGTGGATAAAGCTGTCCATCGACGATTCGCTCTTCGTGAGGTCCACCTGCCGGTATTTGTTCCAGTAAGCCTCATCGCGGTTCATCGCATCCATATCGTGCCTGATCTTCGCCTTGCCCTTGAAGAGCTGCTTCGGCAAGGCATCGAAGGCATAATTGGTGATTCGCGTGTTTCGCACCACCAGCAGGTCCTGAAGGAGCTTGTTAACGTGCAGTTCGGCTATCATATCGTCTTTAGAGAGCACCCACTCGCCGTTGTCGAGCTTGGTGTACTCCTGTTCAATCTTCATGTCAGTAACCCAGTTTACATCGCTGTTGTGAGGCATGTAGAGGTTACATTTCTTCACGTGCAGGCTGCTGTCGGCAAGCACATAGAGTTCACCTCGGAATCCGAAGTCCTGGCTGTTGGCTGGGATAAACTGCAGATGGTAGCACAGGTCTCTTTCCACATACACCGTATCTTCGATGTAGTAATGGTAGAAGCTGATGGCTGTTCTGCCGATGGGAGATGGGAAGGGATACTGCAGCAGGCGCACGTAATTATCGTAGATGTCTACATCGGTGAACACCTCTTTCAGGGCGGTGTTGAGAATCTCTCCGGTCTGGATTACCTGTCCGATTCCATTGCTCTGCTGACCCTTGATGATGTCCTTTTCGGTCTTCGGATCTTTGCGGTAAATATGCTGTGAAACCGTCTCGTCGATGCTGACAGGCAGGGTGAGCTTTCCGTTGTATGGAGAGGTTTCTACCTGGTCGAGGAGATACTGGCGGCGCTGGAAGAACTTGCTTTCGAGCTGTTCTTTCTTCAGGTCGTTGAGCGCGAGCGTAATCTTCTGATACTTATCATATTGTACATAGTCGTGGTTGCTCAGGTCGCTCTTTTTCTTGGCAGCAATCACGCGCCGCATCAGTTCTACGGCAGGATTATTCTTACGTTTGTAGCGGCCTTTTTTCGATTTTACCACCACTTCGGTAAGTTTGTGCGTATCGTCTTTCAGTTTGATTTCCAGAAAGTTGGTCTTTTCGTCAACCTTCACCGATGTGCTCTTGTAGCTCAGTGCGCTTACGGTGAGCATGAGTCCCGGCTTCTTATCAATGGTAAACTTACCTTCTCCGTTACTTGAAACTGCGATTTTATGTCCTTTGTATTGCACGCTTGCATACGGTACGGCAAAACCGTCGTCATCGATGACACGGCCTGTTATCTTCTGCTGAGCCATCATCTGAAGCGTAGAAATCATCAGAAGGATGACTGTAAAATACAACTTTTTAATACCTTTCATTTTTTATACCTTATTATATATAGGGGCTCTCCGCCCATGATTTAATGCTTTCAGGATGCAAAGTTATAACATTATTCGTAAATAGACGCAAAAACCTATTCATTATTTCAGTTTTTTATGAGATTTTCAGAAAAAGGCTTCCATGTAGTTCCTTCTGCTGCCTGTTCTTGCTCTTCGCCGTGCGAGCCTAAATAGTATAAAAACCCTTCATATTGCTCTATTTCACCTGTTTATCTGTCAATATATGATGAAATTCAGAAAAATAACAGAAAACTATTTGGTTAATCCTCAAATCCGCAACCGCCCTCATAAGATGACACAGAGGTCAAAAAGGTAGCGA
>ERZ773186.2782-NODE-2782-length-12515-cov-6.153692_pt1 | contig 12515 bp, 9 predicted proteins | sample MGYA00581000_ERZ773186 | MGnify/ENA primary metagenome ERZ773186 (study PRJEB29015, sample SAMEA2737752) | human gut metagenome | biome: human gut; feature: human-associated habitat; material: faeces | place: China | collected 2012 ... | reverse complement strand
CATCAGACATTCCCGGAATTCTCTTATGAATGGCTGGAGGCTGAACTGGATACTGGTATGATTCCACAAATATGGACAGCGAAGAAATTGCTCCTAACCTTTATGACTAATCGATAAGTATATATCGAGAGGAAATGAATCCTCAGAATTAAGTAAAAAAAGTTACCGGGAACAATGTGACCGGTAGCGAAATACAGACGCCGCACTGCCGTATGGCAAGTGCGGCGTTGTTGTTCAAAACTCTGATAGCAGAGTGAAATCAAACAAATATAAATACAGTAACAGCTCAGACAAGATGATGTAAATAAAGACACTTTTTTGGACAAACGAGGTTCTTACCCTGGAGAGCAGATCAGGGTAAAATGAAATCATCAGATATGAAGAGCGCAATTCATATATTGGAGGAAGAACAGTGAAAAGTACGGAACGATTAATTTTTCATATTGATGTCAACAGTGCATTTCTTTCCTGGGAATCAGCCAGAAGGGTGAGCCAGGGGCTGCCGGATCTCAGAGAAATTCCTTCCTGTGTAGGAGGAGATCCAAAGAAACGGACAGGTATCGTGGTTGCCAAATCTATCCCTGCAAAAAAATACGGGATCCAGACCGGCGAGCCAGTAGCCATGGCTCTTCGGAAATGTCCCAATCTGGTGATCGTTCCCAGTGATTTTGAATTATACGATAAATGTTCCCGGGCATTTAAAGCAATCTGTGCTTCCTTTGCACCTGTGATGGAATCTTTTTCCATTGATGAGGTATTTCTGGATATGACAGGTACTTCTCTGATCTATCCTGACCCTGTAGCTGCTGCTCATGAGCTGAAAGGCAAGATTCACAGAGAGCTGGGATTTACAGTAAATGTAGGAATTTCTACCAATAAGCTTTTGGCAAAGATGGCATCAGATTTTCAAAAGCCGGACAGAGTACACACTCTGTTCCCGGATGAAATCCCGGAGAAAATGTGGCCTCTTCCTGTCCGTAACCTATTGTTTCTGGGAAAAGCTTCCGAGCAGAAGCTTCTGAATCAGGGAATCCGTACCATCGGTGATCTGGCAAGAGAAAGAGCATCCAATGTGCAGTACTGGCTTGGGGAAAAAACGGGACATCAGCTATGGCAATATGCCAGAGGTATCGATGATTCCCCTGTAAAAGCAGTGCCTGATGAGGCAAAAGGTTTCAGCGTGGAAACTACTTTTAACGATGATATTACTTCCATAGAGCAGGTGTTTCCCATACTTTTGGAGCAGTGTGATGTTCTGGCAACCAGAATGCGCAGAAAAGATAAGAAATGCAACTGTATTTCCGTGACTTTCCGTACTTTGGATTTCAGAAACCGTTCACACCAGACAAAGCTGGAAAATGCTACAGATCTTACAGATGAAATTTATATAAATGCTACAAGACTTTTTAAAGAATTCTGGAAAGGACAGCCGCTACGTCTGATTGGTGTGGCACTGACAGGCCTTACAGATGGCACTTATGAACAGATGTCTCTGTTTGAAGATACAGAAAATAAAGAACGCCACAGAAAGCTGGATGCAGCTATGGATGAGATCCGGATGAAATTTGGAAATGATAAGATCACCCGTGCCAGTATTATGAACAGCAATGCACGGATTGGGCGAAAAGCGAAAGCACAGATGAAAAACGAAAAGACGGAAGAACCGTAAGTAAAGAGAGGACTGAGCATTAAGAACAATGCGACAATCCTCCCTTTATAAAAATTTCAGAAAAAGTTTTATCGTTCCATCATACTGATAGATTCGATTCCTACACTTCCTCCACGTACCACTTCAATTCTGTGAAATTCTTCCTTGATCAGTTTCACTACTGCGTCATTCTTGGTTGCTGTCTGGACAAATTCCAGGAGCAGGCTGTCTTTGCCATAGTCAATGACCTTTGCCTTGAAGGTTTCGGCAATCTGAAACAGTTCAACCTTATCTTCTTTGGAACAGTTAAAAACCTTAATATACAGAATCTCTTTCATGCGGACAAATACGTCTGTGAAATCAATAACCTTAATAACCTCGATCATACGGTTCAACTGTTTTTTGATCTGCTCAAAAGTTTCATCATCACTGACAGTTGCGATCGTCATTCGAGATACTGTGGGGTCCTCGGTGGTTCCTACAGTAAGACTGTCCAGATTGTAGCTTTTTCCGGAGAAAAGTCCGGAGATTTTGGACAGAACACCTACCTGGTTCTCAACATAGAGAGAAATCCATCTTTTTTTCATTCCTTTATCCATAATAATTTTCCTCCTGATCAACAGTCCATAATCATATCTTCTAGAGTTCCGCCTGGTTTGATCATAGGATAAACCATTTCCTCAGGGTCAATGATGAATTCAATTACTGTAGGTGCCTTTGTGTTCTTTTTTGCTTCCTCGAAGGCTGCTGCAATTTCCTCTTTCTTTGTGACACGGATTCCTTTTGCCCTGTAGCTCTCTGCAAGTCTGATGAAATCCGGTGTGTACTGTGGATATTCCATGCCTTCAGTGCGGCGGGAAAGTGCTCCTGCGCGCAGATTGGTCATAGCATAGCGTTTGCCGTAGAAGAGTTTCTGCCACTGGCGTACCATTCCAAGGTATTCATTGTTAAAGATGCACAGGATAACAGGAAGTTCTTCCAGAACTGCAGTTGCAAGCTCCTGAATGTTCATCTGCACACCGCCGTCACCGGAGATAACGATGACAGGTCTGTCGGGATTTCCGATTTTGGCTCCGATGCCGCCTGGAAGACCATAGCCCATTGTTCCCAGACCACCGGACATGATCATCTGTTTGCCCTCTGTGATTTCCGCATACTGGGAGACAAGCATCTGATGCTGTCCTACATCTGTTACGATAATACTGTTCTCAAATTGTTCGTTGATCTCTTTCAGGATATCCATCGGACTTAAAAGATCATTTGGACGCATTTTAAGCGGATGCTCTTCTTTCCAGTTTTTGATCAGGTTAAGCCACTTGTCCGTTGAACATTCCTGGACGTATTCGTTCATTTTGGTGATAGCCTCTTTTGCATCAGCAACAATGGGGATATCCACCTGAATGTTTCGGGAAATGGATGCTGTATCAATATCAATGTGGATAATCTGGGCATGTGGTGCAAATTCATGAAGTTTTCCGGTGATTCTGTCATTGAATCTGGTTCCGATGGAGAACAGCACATCGCAGTTGCTGACTGCCATGTTTGCTGCATAGGCACCATGCATGCCGAGGTTTCCGATATAAAGCGGATGGTCAGTAGGAATGGAACCTTTGCCCATTACGGTTGTGACAACCGGTACTTTTGTCTTTTCCACTACTTCCCGGAAAATTTCATGGGCGCGGGAGATTACTACACCGCCGCCTGCCAGGAATAAGGGACGTTTTGCTTTATTTAAAAGTTTGATGGCACGTTTGAGCTGGCCGATGTGGACATCTGTGTTGGGCTTGTATCCGCGGATATTTACATTTTTAGGATATTCAGCGCTGCCAAGTTCTGCCATTACGTCCTTTGGAAGGTCGATAAGGACAGGTCCCGGACGGCCGGTGCGGGCAATGTAGAAGGCTTCTTTGATGATACGTCCCAGGTCTTCACGTCTGCGGACGGTAACGCCGTATTTGGTGATGCTTCTGGTGATTCCTACGATGTCTACTTCCTGAAATGCATCGTTGCCGATGAGGTGGCGGGCTACCTGGCCGGTGAAGCATACAAGAGGTACGCTGTCATAGTTGGCGGTTGCAAGTCCTGTTACAAGGTTGGTTGCTCCGGGACCGCTGGTTACCAGACATACGCCGACTTTGCCGGTGGTTCTGGCGTAGGCGTCGGCTTCGTGGACAAGGGCCTGTTCGTGACGGGGGAGGATGATTTTGACGTCGTCCTGTTTGTAGAGTTCATCACTGATGTCGATGGTACAGGCTCCGGGGTAGCCGAAGAGGTATTCTACGCCTTCTTCTTTTAAGGCTTTGACTAAGAGTTTGTTGCCGGATATTTGTTTCATATTTGGGTAAACCTCCTTTGGGTATGTGGATGGGGACGCTCGGAAATTTATTTGTTTTCGGGTGCGGTTTCGGAGTCTAGGAACTCTAAGTGTCTGAAAATCTGCTAAAACCGTTCAGAAAAATCTCAAACTCGCCGCGGATGCGGCTCAGACAGTGAGATTTTTCTGAACAACGCAGATTTCCAGGCACTAAGAGTTACTACGACTCCTGCAAATGCACCCGAAAACAAATAAATTTCCGAGCTGTGTATTGGCGAATACAGGGTGGGGCAGAATGGCGCTGCGCTGATTCTGCCGAGTGTGGGGCGGCGGGTTTGATGTGACAGATTAAAGCAAGCACGAACGACTTTTTGACCCTGATATCTAAATATAGTAAAAAACGCCCTGGGCTTGTTTGCCCAGGGCGAAAATGTTTCCGCGGTACCACCTGTATTCAGAGTCTGGCTCTGCACTTTGTCAGTACTGATATACTGTGTTCCTGTAACGTGGAACTGACGTTGAAGCCTACTTGGCATGTCCGTTCAGGTCTTGTGGATCAGACGGGATATGCGGTTTGGTTCACTGCTCGGGGGCTACTTCCACAATTCGTTCACGAAAGCTCGCACCGACCGCTTTCTCTCTGTGCTTCCCGGGGTTGTGTACTCCTCCCTGTCATGGCATTTGGCTGATATAGGGATATTCATTGTCCGAATAGGGTGGACAAATGTTTTCTTGGGTTACATTATACATTTATAGAGAGGAAATTGTCAACCGGGTTTTGGATAATTGCTGTAAAATTTATGTTCCTGAATGAATTTTGGCTACGTTACTGAGAACGGAGTGAACAGTAATGTAATTGACAGATTTCTATATTGCTGATATAAAAAAGAAATAGTACAGTTGTTTGGAAGGAGGAAACATATGGATTATTTATCGAATAATGTGGCGGTGAATCTGAAGAGGATTCGGAAATCCAAGAGTATGAGTCTTGATCAGGTGTCTGAGCAGACGGGGGTGAGTAAGAGTATGCTGGCTCAGATTGAGAGAGGGACTGCCAATCCTTCTCTGGGTGTGCTGGGGAAGATTACAAGTGGTCTGAGGATAGAGTTTCAGGAGCTGATACAGCCGCCGAGAGTGGACTGTTGTCTGGTGACACCGGCAGAACTGGTTCCTACCAAGGAGATAGCAGGACAGTACAGGGTATGGACCTGTCTGCCTTATGAGGATACCCGTTTGGTGGAGGTGTACCGGATCGAGGTGGAACCGGGTGGTGTTTATATCAGTGGCAGCCATGGGGAGAAGACAAGAGAATATCTGGCTGTTATGGAGGGTGTGCTTACTCTGGAATGTCATGGTGAGAAGTATGAAATCCACAGAGATCAGGTGTTTAAGTTTGAAACGGATCAGGAGCATGTCTATCGGAACACAGGGAAGGAGAAAGCCTGCTGTACCTGTTTTTTTCTGGATTATCATTGATGCAGTTGTATCAGGAGTTTTGTTGCTGAAGCGGTCTGCCACAGGCGGAGAATCCTGTTTGCAGGATTCTCCCTTGTATGATTGGTGGATTACCATAGTGTAGAACTGAGTAGTGAAGCAGGTGATTTTATCCGAAGTATGAGTACAAAATATACAATATAATGCACAAAATGATGAAAAAGATACACTAGGAAATGAATATCTGAAAAGAAAGAATGTATGTAATGGTTTGTCAGTCTGCCATTTCATGAAGAGGCTGTGTTGTTATGAATTGTTGAGAAACCTGTATAATATCGCATGAATATGCAGGAAATATTGGATATACAATAAGGAGAACACAGAGCTTTCGTTACTGTTCACTCCGTTCTCAGTAACGATCTTTCTGTAAAAAATGTAAATGTTCAAAAAAACATGTTGACAAATCATAAGGGCAGTGATATTGTAAGGATGTACAAAATAATACACAGAAAAAGTTAAGCAAAGGCGCTTACCCATACGGGTCAGTTTGTCTTTGCTTTTTTTATTATCTTAAGGATGCAGGAGGGCACAGCTATGAAATTAAAAGACACAGGATTAACTTTTCAGGACATTAAGGACAAAGTAAACAAGTACATGATCGAGACTTATGAGAGATTTGATTTCCTTGCAGAGACAGCAGAGGGCATGTACATTTATGATGAGAATAAAACCCCATATCTTGATTTTTATGCTGGTATTGCAGTAAACAGCGCAGGAAACTGTAACCCTAAGGTTGTAGCTGCTGCAAAGGATCAGTTAGATGATATTATGCATACATTCAACTATCCATACACAATCCCGCAGGCGCTGCTTGCTGAGAAGGTCTGTGAAACAATCGGAATGGACAAGATTTTCTATCAGAACTCTGGTACAGAGGCTAACGAGGCAATGATCAAAATGGCCCGTAAATATGGTATTGAAAAGTATGGTCCAAACCGTTATCATATCGTAACTGCAAAGATGGGATTCCATGGAAGAACCTTTGGTGCCATGTCTGCAACAGGTCAGCCGGGTAATGGATGCCAGGTTGGATTCGGACCTATGACTTATGGTTTCTCCTATGCACCGTACAATGACCTTCAGGCTTTCAAGGATGCATGTACAGAGAACACAATTGCTATTATGGTTGAGCCTGTACAGGGCGAGGGTGGTGTACATCCTGCAACAATGGAATTCATGCAGGGACTTCGTAAATTCTGTGATGAGAACGATATGCTTCTTCTGATCGATGAAGTACAGACAGGATGGTGCAGAACAGGTGCTGTTATGTCCTATATGAATTATGGTATCAAACCGGATATCGTATCAATGGCAAAGGCTCTGGGTGGTGGAATGCCGATCGGTGCTATCTGTGCAACAGCAGAGGTTGCCAAAGCTTTCACAGCTGGTTCCCATGGAACTACATTCGGCGGACATCCGGTAAGTTGTGCAGCTGCACTGGCTGAGGTGAATGAGCTTCTGGACAGAGATTTGGCTGGAAATGCAAAGAAGGTTGGCGATTACTTTGCAGCTAAGCTTGAGAAGCTTCCTCATGTAAAAGAAGTAAGACATCAGGGACTTCTGGTAGGTGTGGAATTTGATGATACTATCGGCGGAGTGGATGTAAAACATGGTTGTCTTGACAGACATCTTCTGATCACAGCTATCGGAGCGCATATCATCCGTATGATCCCACCGCTTATTGTTACAGAAGAAGAGTGCGACAAAGCTGTAGCAATCATCGAAGATACAATTAAATCTCTGGAAAAATAAAAATCCGGCAACGGAGTGATACAGTAAGGACAAGGGCGTCACGAATTATATTCGTGCGCCCTTTTATGATATGATATCAGGGTCAAAAAATCAAAAAGTCGTTCGTGTCTGCACGATAAGACTTTTGAACTTGGGACCTGCCAAATATGAGAAAGTAGCGATTTACATAGCAAATCAGTGGATTTCGAATGTTTGAGAATCTGATAAAAATTTGAGTGTGAGAGGGAAGAGCATGAAACATCTGGTAATTACGATTGGCTGCGAATATGGAGCCAAGGGCAATGCCATCGGTAAGAAGATTGCACAGGATCTGGGGATTAAGTTTTATGATCGTGATCTTGTGGATGAGATTATCAAAGAGGTAGGCATCCCTACAGACATTATGGACAGAGTAGAGGAAGGCGGAACCATCGCAGGTAAAGGTGCACAGGGTGATGTGAGAGGTTCCTTTTCCAAATATGCGGATCTGACAGACCGCGCCATTCATGTACAGAAGCAGATTATCCGGAAGCTGGCTCAGAAAGAAGCCTGCGTGATCATAGGACGGTCTGCAGATTATATTTTGAAAGATACAGAAGGAATCCAACTGGTGAGAGCATTTATTTATGCACCTAATGATGTTCGCGTTCACAACATTATGGAAAGCCATAATCTTTCGGAAAAGGATGCAAAGCTTCTGCTGGATGAGAAGGATAAACGTTATCATAAGAGACATCTGGCACTGACAGGAAGTAACCGCGGTGACAGACATAACAGGGATATTCTTATTAACAGTGATTTTCTGGGAATTCAGGGAACAGCAGAATATCTGGAAGATCTGATCGCAAAAAAATACGGAAAAAAGGAGGCCTGACCTATGGAACAAAAAACATCAGAATTTGACAAAGTACTTGGTGCATGGGACATACTTGTAATTGCATTTGGCGCCATGATCGGCTGGGGCTGGGTAGTTTCTTCCGGTAACTGGATTGAATCCGGTGGTGTGCTTGGTGCAGCTATTGCATTTGCAATCGGTGGAATCATGATCTTCTTTGTAGGTCTGACTTACGCAGAGCTTACAGCAGCCATGCCTCAGTGTGGTGGTGAGCACGTATTCAGCTACAGGGCAATGGGTTCTACAGGTTCTTTTATCTGTACCTGGGCGATTATTCTTGGATATGTAAGTGTTGCCTGCTTTGAGGCATGTGCATTTCCCACAATCATCACTTATCTGTGGCCGGGGTTCCTGAAAGGATATCTCTATACAGTTGCAGGCTTTGATGTTTATGCATCCTGGCTGATCGTGGCAATTGTGATCGCTTTTCTTATTATGATAATCAACATTAATGGAGCAAAAACTGCAGCAGTTTTGCAGACTGTTCTTACCTGTATTATCGGCGGTGCCGGAATTATTCTGATCGTGGCTTCTGTGGTTACAGGAAGTGTGGATAACCTTCAGGGACAGATGTTTGTTGGAAACGGTACCGGTGAAGCAATGAAAAGTATTATTAAGGTTGCAGTTATCACTCCGTTTTTCTTTATTGGTTTTGATGTTATCCCACAGGCAGCAGAGGAGATTAATGTTCCGCTGAAAAAAATCGGTAAAATGATGATCCTCTCTGTTGTGCTGGCTGTTGTATTTTACGCACTGGTTATTCTTGCAGTAGGTTATATCCTGAATCCGGCAGAGATTATTGAGTCTCAGCAGGGAACAGGACTTGTAACAGCAGATGCCATGGCCAAGGCTTTCGGGACAAAGATTATGGCCAAGGTTATCATTGTAGGTGGAATGTGTGGTATTATTACATCATGGAACTCCTTCCTCCTTGGCGGTTCCCGTGCCATGTACTCTATGGCAGAATCCTACATGATTCCTCCGTTTTTTGCAAAGCTTCATCCGAAGCACAAAACTCCGGTTAATTCTCTGTATCTGATCGGTGCCCTGACTATGCTGGCTCCTTTTGCAGGAAGAACAATGATGGTCTGGATCTGTGATGCAGGTAACTTCGGATGCTGCCTTGCATACTGTATGGTCTCTGTCTCTTTCCTGATCCTTCGTAAAAAGGAACCGGATATGGCAAGACCTTACAAAGTAGGCCACTACAAATTTGTAGGTTTTATGGCAGTAGTCATGTCAGGGCTGATGCTTCTGGTTTACTGTATTCCGGGTTCCGGTGGAAGTCTGGTATTTCAGGAATGGCTTATGGTAGGTAGCTGGAGTTTACTTGGAGTTGTATTTTATGCGATCTGTAAACGTAAATATAAAGAAGACTTTGGTAAACTTATTGAACTGATCTCTGATGAGGATGCAGCAAGTCTTATGCCGGAGGCTGATGATGAAGAGCTTGATGTGGTAATCGATGCGGCTATTGACAGGGTGCTTTCCTCTATGGCATAACGCTATAAATGACATGACAATTATTGCTAGTACATCGTTTTCGAAATAACTATACCACTCACTTGTCTGCGAATCCGATTGCACAGGTCTAAAAGCCTCAGCGTAGCCCGCTACGCCTGCGTTTTTATACCAGCACACTCGAATCCGCATCCTACGCGATTGGTATAGTTATTTACGAAACGCTGTACTAGGAATTATTTTGGGTAACAGAGTTTTGAATTTATGCAGGGTAGATGCTCTGCACATTGCAATATTGAAAAAATACAGGAAAAGAGGCAGAAATTAATGAATCCATTTGAATTTTTTATTCCTCAGAATATTACAGTCGGTGCAGGTACTCTGGCGAAGCTTCCGGAATGTGCCAAAAAGCTTGGAGGTTCTCATGCAATGCTGATCTCAGGACCAACTCTCCGGAAAATGGGAGTTGTGGATAAGGCGGCGGATTATCTGAAAGACGCCGGAATGGCAGTGGATATTTTTACAGATGTAGAAGCCAATCCGTCTGTCACCACAGTGGAAAAAGCGACAGAAGCGTATAAGGATTCCGGCGCAGATTTTATCGTTGCGCTGGGCGGTGGTTCTCCTATGGATGTGGCAAAAGCAGTGGGAGTTACGGCTAAATATGGCGGCAGTATTACAGAATATGAGGGGGCACATAAGGTTCCCGGAAAAATTGTTCCGCTGATTGCAATCCCGACTACTGCGGGAACCGGCTCAGAGGTTACGGCATTTTCTGTTATCACTGACCACAGCAGAGATTATAAGCTGACGGTATTCAGTTATGAACTTCTTCCTGCATATGCGATCCTGGATCCTGAGCTTCTCACATCTGCTCCGGCATCTGTGGCAGCAGCATGCGGAATCGATGCATTTATCCATGCGGAGGAGGCTTATGTTTCCACAGCAGCATCTCCTTTTTCTGACGCAATGGCAGAGAAAGCAATGGAGTTGATCGGTGGAAATATCCGCCGTTTTGTGGCAAGACGTACAGATCTGGAGGCTGCAGAGGCAATGCTTACGGGATCTCTTTTTGCAGGAATCGCCTTTTCCTTTGCAAGACTTGGAAATGTCCATGCCATGAGTCATCCGGTAAGTGCTTTCTTTAATGTGGCACATGGAGTGGCAAATGCAGTTCTTCTCCCTGTGATTGCAGAATATAATGCTCTGGCAGATCATGGCAGATATCTGAAGATTTATAATTATATCAGTCCGATCCCTGCATATGAGGATGAATTCGAATCACTGATGCTGGTGGATGCCATCAGGGAATTAAACGAAGATATCGGAATCCCGGAAGACCTGACCACAGCCATCCGCCAGGCAAAGAAGGGAGAAGAGATTTCTGATGAGGAGATTGAAAGCAAGATTGATGCCATGGCAGATGACGCCATGAAGAGCGGAAATATTGCAGTAAATCCAAGATCCTCCAGAAAGCAGGATATTGTGGAATTGTATCATAAGGCTTTATAAATTCAGATAAAGAGGAATGCAGTATTTTATGTAATTGCTACAGGTTAACAGAAGGTATTGATTAAAATATCTGCTATTATAAAAAACGTGCAGAAACATTGAAGTCGACAGATAACTTCAGGTTTGAAGATTTATCTCGATTTTAAAATGTATCTGCACGTTGTTTTTTTGAGAAATTTCCATTGTATAACTTGCCTGATAGAAAGAAAGATTATATAGTATTAATCAAAATATAGTAAAGTAATGTGGGTCAAAATATTGATTGTTCAGGAGGATTTTATGGCAAAGAAGAAAATGTATGCAGTACGCAAGGGACATAAAACAGGACTTTTTGCTACATGGGCGGAGTGCCAGAAGGCAGTAAGCGGATATTCAGGAGCTGAGTTTCGGGGATTTACAGAGAAAGAGGAAGCATTGGCTTTTCTGAACATGGAGACAACAGGAAATGTATCCGGTGATAAAGCAAAAGAGGCGGCAGGAATCGTGGAAGTACCTGAAAATATGGTCATTGCTTATGTAGATGGAAGTTTCGAGAAAAGTATTGGCAGATATGCCTTTGGTTGTGTGATCCTTACACCGGATGGACAGGAAATCCGTAAATCCGGCAGCGGCAGTGATTCTGCAGGAGTCGCGATCCGAAATGTGGCAGGAGAGATGCTTGGTTCCATGACTGCAGTAAACTGGGCCATAGAAAACAAATATCCAGCTGTGGAAATCCGCTATGATTACGAAGGTGTAGAGAAGTGGGTAACAGGTGTGTGGAGAGCCAAAACACCTCTGACCAGCAAATATGCTGCTCATATGCAGGAAGCAGGAAAGAAAGTAAAGATTTCTTTTTGTAAAATAGCAGCTCATACGGGCAATCACTACAATGAAGAGGCAGATCAGCTGGCTAAGAGTGCATTGCTTAAAATGGATGAAGAAGTACGAATATAAAAATCTTATCACTGAAAGGCGATTTCCAAAGGGATGAAAAGTTTATGTGGATGACAATTTGAGTGATCCTCAGGGAAATCAATATATGGAAGTGGAAAAATAAAAAGCAGCTGTGTTACCATTGAAACTGTTAGCTGAAATTTTTATCAAGTAACAGTTTCAATTGACAGGTAACGCAGCTGTTTTTGCTTATGAAAGTGTCATATCCCCGTCTTTCACCCATCCAAGCTTACGGATAAACATGTTGATGAGCGGACACAGGATTGCAGGCAGGATAAAGGAAATCAGCAAAAGTCCGGCCCAGTCCCAGCCTGTGACAGCTGTTTTTGTTCCTGCGGCAATATCATTCATCCATCCGGTGTAGACACCAATCTGTCCTACGAAACCACAGGTACCCATACCGGAAGAAACCGGAGTACCGTTCATCTGAAGTTTGAACAGACAGGTTGCAAGAGGTCCGGTGATGGCTGAAGTAAGGATCGGTGCAATCCAGATGCGTGGATTTTTTACGATATTTCCCATCT
>ERZ773186.2781-NODE-2781-length-12519-cov-26.193678_pt1 | contig 12519 bp, 9 predicted proteins | sample MGYA00581000_ERZ773186 | MGnify/ENA primary metagenome ERZ773186 (study PRJEB29015, sample SAMEA2737752) | human gut metagenome | biome: human gut; feature: human-associated habitat; material: faeces | place: China | collected 2012 ... | reverse complement strand
AGCTGATGAAGGAGCTGGCCCACACCGGCATCACCATGCTGGTGGTCACCCACGAAATGGGATTTGCCCGCGAGGTGTCCAACCGCGTGATCTTCATCGACGGCGGCCAGATCCAGGAGGACGAGCCCCCGCAGGAGCTGTTCTCCAACCCCAAGCATCCCCGTCTGAAAGCATTTTTGTCCAAGATGCTCTGATCTGCAAAACAAAAAAAGGAACCGCCGCAGCGGTTCCTTTTTTGTTTTATAAGGGCATCTCACAGGGTCTGGTCCGGGCCCTGGGCCTGCTGCTGGCTGGTGTACAGCATCATCAGGTGGTTGGCGCTTTCCTCCAGCTGGCTCTTGGCCTGCCGCAGGGCCGCTTCCTCGGTCTCGTTCATCTTCTCGGGCTTGTCCTTGCGCAGGCAGCGGCGCAGGTTGGCCACATCGGTCTTGATGCGGTTCTTTTCGTCACGGTCCAGCTCCTTTTTGCACTTGGACAAGGCCTCGTCCACCTTGTAGGCCAACACCTCGGCCTGGTTGTGCAGCTCCAGCCGCTCCTTGCGGCGGCTGTCCTCGGCCTCGTAGGCCGCGGCATCCGCCATAGCGCGCTGGATCTCGTTTTCGGACAGGTTCGTGCTGCCGGTGATGGTGATGTTCTGTTCCCGACCGGTGCCCAGATCCTTGGCCGACACCTTGACCACGCCGTTGACGTCAATATCAAAGGTGACCTCGATCTGCGGCTTGGAGGAGAAACCGCCCCGGATGCCGTTGAGCTTGAACTTGCCCAGGCTCTTGTTGTCGCGGGCAAAGTGGCGCTCGCCCTGCAGCACGTTGATCTCCACACTGGTCTGCATGGGGCGTGCCGTGGTAAAGATCTGGCTCTTGCGGGTGGGGATCATGCTGTTGCGGGTGATCAGCGGGGTGGCGACCCCGCCCAGCGTCTCGATGGACAAGGTCAGCGGGGTCACATCCATCAACACCAGCCCCTGCGCTGCCGCGCCGGTGGCACCCGCCAACTTGCCGCCGCCCTGCAGCAGTGCACCCTGCACCGCTGCACCCATGGCGACGCACTCGTCCGGGTTCAGGCTGTGGCTAGGCTCCTTACCCAGCAGCTCCCGCACCTGCCGCTCCACGGCGGGCATCCGGGTGCTGCCGCCCACCAGCAGCACCTTGCCCAGCTGGCTGGCAGAGATGCCGGCATCCCGCAAGGCGTTCTGCACCGGGGGCACGGTGCGGGACAGCAGATCGCCGGTCATCATCTCGAATTGCGGGCGGGACAACGCGATATCCAAGTGGTGCGGCCCGTCCTTGCCCACCGCGATAAAGGGCAGGTTCAGCTGGGCAGAGGGCGCACTGGAAAGCTCCTTCTTGGCCTTTTCCGCCTCCTCCTTCAGCCGTCCCATGGCGGCGGGGTCGCGGGTCAGGTCGATGCGGTCAGACTTTTTGAACTCTGCCACCGCGTACTCCACGATGCGCTGGTCAAAGTCGTCGCCGCCCAGATGGGTGTCGCCGCCGGTGGCCAGCACCGTAAAGGTGCCGTCCTCGATCTCAATGATGGACACATCAAAGGTGCCGCCGCCAAGGTCGTAGACCAGAATTTTCTGCGCGGCTTCGTTGTCCAGACCGTAGGCTACCGCGGCGGCGGTAGGCTCGTTGATGATGCGCAGCACGTTCAGCCCCGCAATGCGGCCGGCATCCTGCGTGGCCTTGCGCTGGCTGTCGTCAAAATAAGCGGGCACGGTGATGACGGCTTCGGTGACAGGCTCGCCCAGATAGCTCTCGGCGTCCCGGCGGATCTTGGCAAGGATCATGGCGCTGATCTCCTGCGGGGCAAGGTCCTTGCCGTCAATATGTGCCCGGTAGTCCGAGCCCATGTACCGCTTGATGCTGGAGATCGTGCGCCCGGAATTCGTGGCGATCTGGCGCTTTGCCGCGCCGCCCACCAGACGCTCGCCGTCCTTGGTAAAGGCCACCACGCTGGGGGTAGTGCGCTCGCCCTCTGCGTTGGTGATGACCACGGGCTTGCCGCCCTCCACCACCGCCACACAGGAATTGGTCGTACCAAGATCAATGCCGATCACTTTGCTCATACTGTTTCCTCTGTTTCTTGTCCGCCGTGTCTGCGGGCTGATTTTTCTCCAGTCTATCTTACCGGACGGCTGTGACCATTTTTTAGTCCAATTGTAAAGATTCTATGTTATATGCTGCCGGAGCCGTGGGCGGCTCGTGGGTCAGCGCATAGAGCAGCTGCTCGGCCTCCTGTAACCAGCGGTCGGCGTCCGGCTCGTGCTCCCGCTGCAAAATGGTAAAGGCCTGCTTTGCCTCTGCTGCCTGCGCCAGCGCCTTTTTGCGGGAGGTGTAGCGGGTCTCGTACTGCGCCAGCCGCAGGCAGACCCGGGGCGTATACTCGATATCCGGCACCGCTGCCGCGTTCTGCCGCGCCCGGCGGTACCACAACAGCGCCTTGCCGTTGTCGCCCCGGGCGGCGCAGTCATCGCCAAGGTTCAAAAGGGCGATGGGTTCACCGCTTTCGGCTGCGGCCTTCCACAGCTTGCGCGCCTGCGCAGCGCTTTTGGGTACGCCGCGCCCCTGATACAGGCACTCGCCCAGCAGCGATAGCCCGGCAGAACTGCCCTGCTCGGCGGCTTTCTGGTAGCACTCTGCCGCTGCCGCCCAGTGTCCGGCGCGGGCGGCTTCTTTCCCGGCTTCGGCCTCCTCTGCGCCGGGGCCCTCCGGGGTGTGGCCTGCGTGCAGCAGACCGTTGAGCAGCGCACCGTCCAGCGAGGCGGAATTGCTCCACGGGTCCAGCACCACACCGTCGATGCCCGGGGTGTCCAGCGCCAGCTGCATGGCCTGCTCCAAGGTGCGGTCAGCCATGGGGCGGCTGCCGGTGCTGCGGTCCGCACCGGCCGCTGCCACCGAGGTGAACAGCGGCAGCCAGCAGCGTCCCTTATCGTTGCGCAGCGTCCACAAGGCAAGGCCGTCGGCCTTTTCCGCCGGGATGGGATGCTCCATCCACGGGGCGGGCGCACCCTGCGCCGAAAGCGCCGTCTGCAGCGGCACCAGCACATGGGTTTCCAGCTCCAGCGCGTAATTCAAAGCGCTCATCAGGGTCCAGAAGCTCTCCTCGTTCTGCCCCTTGTACAGCCCCTGCACCGCCTGCTCGATGGCCGGGCAGCCGGTGCCGCGCGGGCTGTACACCGGTGCGGTGCGGCTGCGGCGGCTGCCCACCGGGCGGAAGCGTACCCCGCCGTCTGTTCGTCTTGCCATTGTGTTCACCATACTTCCCTATCAATCTCAGCTCTAGTATAACAGGATTTGGCAGCTTGTACAATGCAAAACGCAGCTGCGGCACTGGATTTTCAGTATACATCGCGTTATAATAAGGTGTATTTTGACCCCGAAGGAGGAATTTTTTTGAACCGGATGCTTGGCTACCTGAAGGGCTACGAGCGCGAAAGTGTGCTTGCACCGCTCTTTAAGATGCTGGAAGCCACCTTTGACCTGTTTGTGCCGCTGGTCATGGCGGATATCGTCAATGTGGGCATTGCAGCACATGACCTGCATTATATTCTGGTGCGGTGCGGCCTTTTGCTGCTGCTGGCTTTCATCGGCCTTACCTGCAGCCTGACCGCGCAGTACTTTTCCGCCAAGGCGGCGGTGGGCTATTCCACCGCACTGCGGCACGCCCTGTTTGCCCATATCCAGAGCCTGAGCTTTTCAGAGATGGATACGCTGGGCACCAGCACCCTCATCACCCGCATGACCAGCGATATCAATCAGGTGCAAAGCGGGCTCAACCTGTTTTTGCGCCTGTTCCTGCGCAGCCCCTTTGTGGTGCTGGGCGCCATGGTCATGGCCTTTACGGTCAACGCCCGGGCGGCGATGATCTTTGTAGTCACCATCCCGCTGCTCAGCGTGGTGGTGTTCGGCGTGATGGTGATCACCCGACCTCTGTATAAGACCGTGCAGACCCGGCTGGACCGGGTGCTGGGCCTGACCCGCGAGAACCTGACCGGCGTGCGCGTGGTGCGCGCCTTTGATAAGGAGCAGAGCGAGATCGACCGCTTTGAGGACGCCAACGCCCTGCTGACCGGGATGCAGCTGCATGTCGGCCACCTTTCGGCGTTGATGAACCCGCTGACCTATGTGCTCATCAACCTTGCCATCGTGGCGCTGCTGTACGTAGGCAGCATCGAGATCAACGTGGGCGGCATGGCCTCCGGTGATGTGATTGCGCTGGTGAACTACATGAACCAGATCCTTGTGGAGCTGGTAAAACTTGCCAACCTCATCGTACAGATCAGCAAGGCGCTGGCCTGTGCAGGCCGTGTGCAGGCGGTGCTGGATACCAAGCCCGGCATGACCTTCCCGGCAAAGCTTCTGGGCGAAGTGCCCGCCGACAAGACCGGCGATGCCGTGCGCTTTGACCATGTGGGTCTGACCTACGCCGGGGCGGGTGCACCCAGCCTGACCGATATCAGCTTTACCGCCAAAAAGGGCCAGACCATCGGCGTCATCGGCGGCACCGGCAGCGGTAAATCCAGCTTAGTAAACCTCATCCCGCGCTTTTACGATGCCACCGAGGGCAGCGTGGAGATCTTTGGCCGCCCGGTGGCCAGCTACCCCCGGGACGCTTTGCGCGGCAGGGTGGCGGTGGTCATGCAGAAGGCGCAGCTCTTCGGCGGCACCATCCGCTCCAACCTTTTGTGGGGCAACAAGGATGCCACCGATGCCGACCTGTGGGCGGCGCTGGAAACGGCACAGGCCGCAGACTTTGTGCGTGCAAAGCCCCTTGGGCTGGACGAGCCGGTGGAGCAGGGCGGACGCAACCTTTCCGGCGGACAGAAGCAGCGGCTCACCATCGCCCGTGCGCTGGTGGGCAAGCCGGACATTTTGATTTTGGATGACAGCGCCAGCGCGCTGGACTACGCCACCGACGCCGCCCTGCGCAAGGCACTGGCGGCGCTGCCCGGGGCACTGACCGTGTTCATCGTCAGCCAGCGTGCCGCCAGTTTGCAGCACGCCGACCAGATTCTGGTGCTGGATGACGGCCATCTGGTGGGCATCGGCACCCACAGCGCGCTGCGCAGCAGCTGCCCGGTGTACGAGGAGATCTACGAGAGCCAGTTCAAGAAAGGGGAGGCAGAAGCATGAGTGCAAAAGCAAAAAACAAGCTGACCCCGCAGCAGCGCAAGGCCACCCTGAACCGGGTGCTGCACAAGATCCGTCCGTACAGCGCCTTTGTGGTGTGCAGCCTGCTGGTGGCGGCGGTCAGCGTAGCCGCTCAGCTGTATATCCCTATCCTGTGCGGCGATGCCATTGATAAGATGCTGGGCAAGGGCAATGTAGACCTTGCCGGGGTGCTGCGCATTGCAGTGAGCATTCTGGTGGTGGCTGCCGTAGCCGCCCTTGCGCAGTGGCTTTTGAGCGTGTGCAACAACCGCATCACCTTCTCGGTCAGCCGTGATCTGCGCAACGAGGCGCTGCGTAAAATTCAGACCCTGCCGCTGTCCTATCTGGACAGCCACCCTTCCGGCGATATCGTCAGCCGCATGGTGGCGGATGTGGACACCTTTGCGGACGGCCTGCTGATGGGTTTTACCCAGCTGTTCTCCGGCATCCTGACCATTTTGGGCACCCTGCTGTTCATGCTGCGGGAGAATGTGCCCATCACGCTGGTGGTGGTGTGCATCACCCCGCTGAGCCTTGTGGTGGCGGGCTTTCTGGCAAAGCGCAGCTACGGCTACTTCCAGAGCCAGAGCACCGTGCGCGGCAAGCAGACCGCGCTGGTCAACGAAATGATCGAAGGCCAGAAGGTGGTGCAGGCCTTTGGCCACGAAGCCGAAAGCCTTGCCGCCTTTGACGAGGTGAACGGACAGCTGCAGGACGTGAGCCTGAAGGCCATCTTCTTCTCCAGCCTGACCAACCCCGCCACCCGCTTTGTGAATAACATCGTGTACGCGGGCGTGGGTCTTGTGGGTGCGCTGTACGCCGTGCGCGGCGGCATCACCATCGGCCAGCTCAGCGTTTTTCTGAGCTACGCCAACCAGTACACCAAACCCTTCAACGAGATCTCGGGCGTGGTCACCGAGTTACAGAATGCACTGGCCTGCGCCGCCCGGGTGTTTGAGCTGCTGGACGCCGAAGATCAGGTGCCGGAGGCCGAAAACGCCGCCGCATTGCAGCCGGACGGCCATGTGCAGTTACAGGATGTTTCCTTCCGCTATCTGCCCGACCGTCCGCTCATCGAAGGGCTCTCGCTGGACGTGCAGCCCGGCCAGCGCATCGCCATCGTAGGCCCCACCGGCTGCGGCAAGACCACCCTCATCAATCTGCTTATGCGGTTCTATGATGTGAACAGCGGCAGCATCAGGGTGTCCGGCACCGATATCCGGGATGTGACCCGCGCCTCCCTGCGCGGCAGCTACGGCATGGTGCTGCAGGACACCTGGCTGCGTGCCGGCACGGTGCGGGAGAACATTGCCTACGGCAAGCCGGACGCCACCATGGACGAGGTGATTGCCGCCGCCAAGGCTGCCCACGCCCACAGCTTTATCCGCCGCCTGCCCGATGGCTACGACACTGTCATTGCAGAGGACGGCGGCAATATCAGTCAGGGACAAAAGCAGCTGCTCTGCATCGCCCGCGTGATGCTCTGCCTGCCGCCCATGTTGATCTTGGACGAAGCCACATCCTCCATTGATACCCGCACTGAGGTGCGCATCCAGAAGGCCTTTGCCCGCATGATGCAGGGGCGTACCAGCTTTATCGTGGCGCACCGCCTTTCCACCATCCGGGAGGCAGACGTTATCCTTGTGATGAAGGACGGCCACATCGTGGAGCAGGGCAACCACGACCAGCTGCTGGCGCAGGGCGGCTTCTACGCCAAACTCTACAATAGCCAGTTCGAGGGCGTGCAGACCTGAGGACGCTGTTGTATCCTATCCAAACTGTAATAACGAATGACGAAAATGCGCTTTGTTAAATAAAACAGGCCGAATAGGCACTCGTTCATAAAATATTAATAATATATTAACATTCAGTACACCACTTTCCGGTATACATAGGGCAACAAAGGCGCGCAGTGCGCCGAACCCCCGCCAAAAAGGGCAAAAACGCGCAGACTGCTGTGGTGTGCGGCGGTCTTGGAAATGCCCTTGGTACAGGAAAGGAAACGTTACTTATGAAAATTGGTTTTTGGGAACTTATCGTCATCGTCATCGTGGCGTTTGTGTTCATCGGCCCGGACCAGCTGCCTGTCTACGCAAAGAAGATCGGCAAGATGCTCCGCGAGCTGAAGAAATACACCGGCGCTGCTTCTGAGGAGATTCAGAAGAACGTGGTGGAGCCGCTGAACGAGATTCAGGCTCCCCTGAAAGAGGCTGTTGCCCCCCTGACTGATATCAAAAAAGATATCGACAGCAGCATGCGGGACGTGACCAAGAGCTTTACCGGCATTGGCAAGACCAGCAAAGAGGAAGCCGCCAAGAAGCTGGCTGAGACCGAGGAGGTCACCGACCTGACCGAGGATGCTGTGGAGGAACTGCCCGAGCAGCCCGCCGAAGCCCCGGCCGAAACTGTGGAGGCTCCCGCTGAAAAGCCGGAGCAGGCCGCTGCCGAGGCCGCACAGCCTGCCGCCGAGCCGGTGGCTGAGCCTGTGCAGGAAGCCCCTGCCGCAGCCGAAGAAGCCGCCGAAGCTGCACCCGCTGAGGAAGCAAAGGTGTAAGCGCCCCTACTTATTTATGGATGCACCCGCGCCCGCGGTTGCCAGATACATTCTGTAATACGCCCGCCACGCGGCGCGGCAAGAAAAAGGAGATATTTATTATGCGTATTGGTACTAATGAGCTGCTGATCATTCTGGTTGTCGTTCTGCTGATCTTTGGACCCAAGAACCTGCCGAAGCTGGGCAAGATGTTCGGTAAGACCATCAATGGCTTCAAGAAGGGCATGGAGGACGAGGACGCCGAGCAGTCCGAGGAGACTGTAAAGAAGGCTGATAAGAAGGACGAAGACGAGGAGTAATTGTGGCTACAAACAAAAAGCGCAAAAAGAAAGCCGAAGTCATGGCAGAGGACGGCAGCATGACGCTGACCGGCCATCTGAAAGAACTGCGGAACCGGCTCATCATCTGCGCGGTGGTGTTTGTGGTGGGCGTGGTGGTCTCGCTGGCGTATGCAGACCGTCTGATCGATCTGCTTACTGCCATGGGCCGCGACTATTACCAGTTCGTGTCCATTGCCCCGCAGGAAAAACTGATGCAGTATTTCCGGGTGTCCATTCTGGCCGGTGTGGTGGTAACGGTGCCTGTGGCCTTTTACAACATCTACGCCTTTGCAAAGCCGGGTCTGAAAAAGAGCGAGAGCACCTTTTTCAAGCTGGTCATGCTGCTGGGTCTGATTTTGTTCTGCGTGGGCGTGCTGTTTGCCTATAAGCTCATGATGCCGTTCATGCTGCGGTTCCTCAGCACCGGCATCGAGGGTGCTGAGTACATCCAGACCACCACCAGTATCGAGAGCTACGTCAACCTCTGCCTGACCATGTTCATTATCTTTGGCTGCGTGTTCGAGATGCCGCTGATCACCATCATCCTTTCCAAGATGGGCATCATCAACCCGCAGATCCTCAAGCAGGTGCGCGGCGTGGCCATCGTGATCATCTTCTTCATCGCTGCCGTGGTCACCCCGCCGGACATCGTGTCCCAGTGCATGGTGGCTATCCCCATGGTGCTGCTCTACTTTGTCAGCATCTTCCTGAGCGGCATCTTCTACAAGCCCCGCTCTGAGAGCGATGACGAAGAGGACGCGGAAGAGGAAGACGAGGACTAAGGCTTTTTCATCCGTCGCGAAAGCGCACTCTGCTGCTTGCAGGGTGCGCTTTTTTGCAGCCTGTTTTATGCCATTCTGCCAAAAAGACGGCGTTATTTCCGTCTGATTGCATAAAAACCGGCCCGCCCCCTGCTCTTTTGGTCCGGAGTATGTTATACTGATGTCAAATGATAACCGGCGGGCGACCGCCGCAGAAAAAGGGGTAAATGAGTCATGAAAGAATACGCATTCGGCATCGACCTCGGCGGCACCACGGCCAAGGTCGGCCTGTTCACCACCTCGGGCGCTCTGCTGGAAAAGTGGGAAGTCCCCACCGACACCTCCAACGCCGGTGAGCACATCCTCGAGAATCTGGCCGACGCCATCCACGCCAAGATGGCCGAGAAGGAGATCACCTCCGAGCAGGTGGAGGGCGTCGGCATCGGCGTCCCCGGCCCCGTGCTGGACAGCCGCGTCGTCCCCATCATCTGCGCCAACCTTGGCGGCTGGGGCGAACGGAACGTCTCGGCCCAGCTGTCCGGCCTGCTGGACGGCATGAAGGTGCTGGTGGGCAACGACGCCAACGTGGCTGCTCTGGGTGAGATCTGGATGGGTACCGCCAAGGGCTGCCGCAGCGCAGTCATGGTCACGCTGGGTACCGGCGTCGGCGGCGGCGTCATCGTCAACGGCAAAGTCATCGACGGCGCACACGGTGCCGGCGGCGAGATCGGCCACATCACCGTCAACCGTCACGAGACGGCCACCTGCGGCTGCGGCAAGCACGGCTGCCTCGAGCAGTATTCCAGCGCTACCGGCGTCGTCCGCTGCATGAAGAAGCTGCTGGACGAGAACCCCGACGCAGACTGCGTCCTGCGCGGCAAGGATTTTGAGGCCAAGGACGTCTTTGATGCCGCCCGCAGCGGCGACGCCCTCGCTGCCCGCGAGGTGGACAAGATGACCGACACCCTCGGCATGGCTTTGGCCTCCATTGCCAGCACCACCGACCCCGAGATGTTCCTCATCGGCGGCGGCGTGGCCCGTGCAGGCGACGTCCTCTTCGACCCGCTGGTGGAGCACTTCAAGACCTACGCCTTCAAGTCCTGCCGGGAGACCCCCATCGTGGCGGCCACACTGGGCAACGACGCCGGCATCTACGGTTCCGTGCGTCTGATCGTGGGCGAATAAAACATACCTGATCGCAAAAGAGGCGCTGCCATCCGGCAGCGCCTCTTTTCTTATCCTTTACAGCGTATCTTCTCCCGGCAGCTGGTTCCACAGGCGGTAGTACACGCCCTGCTTTGCCAGCAGCTGTTCGTGGGTACCGGATTCCACAATGCCCTCTTCGCCCAGAACAAGGATGCGGTCGTAATCCTTGATGGTGGTCAGGCGGTGGGCAATGGTCAGGGTGGTGCGGCCGTGGGCCAGTTTTTCCAGGCTCTGGCCCACCAGGATCTCGCTCTCGTTGTCCAGTGCGCTGGTGGCCTCGTCCAGAATCAGGATGGACGGGTTCTTCAGGAACACACGGGCAATGGCGATGCGCTGCTTCTGGCCGCCGGACAGCTTGACGCCGCGCTCTCCGACGTAGGTGTCAAAGCCGTCCTTCAGGGCCAGAATGAACCGCTCGGCACCGGCCAGCCGGGCGGCCTCCACGATCTCCTCGCGGGTGGCACCGGGCTTGCCGTAGGCGATGTTCTGGGCCACCGTGCCGCTGAACAGGTACACGTCCTGCTGCACGATGCCGATGTCCTGCCGCAGGCTCTTCAGGGTGACATGGCGGATATCCTGCCCGTCGATGAGGATGCGGCCGTCCGTCACCTCGTAAAAGCGGGGGATCAGGTTGCACAGGGTGGTCTTGCCGCCGCCGGAAGCGCCCACCAGCGCCAGCCGCTCCCCGGCGTGGATGGCCAGACTGATGTCGTGCAGCACCTTGTTGTGGTCATCCGGGTACTCAAAGCTGACGTTCTCGAACCGGATCGCGCCGGGGCCGGGCTGCAGGGGCACGGCGTCCGGGGCGTCCTGAATGGCCACCGGGGTGTCCATGATCTCGGCAAAGCGCTCGATTCCGGTCATACCGCGCTGGAACTGCTCGGCAAACTCCACGATGCGCCGGATGGTAGCGATGAGGGTGGTGACGTACAGCATGTAGGCCACCAGATCACCGGCGGTGATCCTGCCGTATACCAGCGACAAGCCGCCCGCCAGAATGACCACCAGATACATCAGGCCGTCGAACAGGCGGGTGGAGGTGTTGAAGGCACCCATGGCGTAGTAACCAAGGGTCTTGATCTGCTCAAAATCCTTGTTGCCCTTGGCAAATTTTTTCCGCTCTTCGTCCTCGGCGGCAAACGCCTTGACCACGCCCTGCCCCAGCAGGCTGTCCTCGATGGTGGAGTTCAGTTCACCGATCTGCACCCGCTGCTGGCGGAACCGTGCCCGCAGCCGGCCGTTCAGGTACACCGACACCACCCCCATCAGGGGCACACAGGCAAACACCGCCAGCGTCAGCGGGATGCTGGCCTGACACAGGATGACGAAGGACACCACGATCTTGATGGCCGCGATGAAAAATTCCTCCGGGCAGTGGTGGGCGAACTCGGTCACATCGAACAGGTCGTTGGTGATGCGGCCCATGATGGTGCCCACCTTGGTGTTGTTGTAGTAGGTGTGGTCCAGACGCAGCAGGTGGTCAAAGGCGTCGCGGCGCATATCCGTCTCGATGTGCACGCCCATGATGTGGCCGATGCTGGACATATAGTAGCTGGCCGCGCCGTCGATGATGCGCAGCACGAAGTACAGCGCCGCCAGCCGCAGCACGATGCCCGCCGTCAGGGTGATGCCCACCCCCATGGCGGAGTTGGTGATGGTGCTCATGATCTTGGGCAGCACGATGTCGCACAGAGTAGTCAGTGCGGCACAGAACAGGTCCAGGAACAGGGTCTTTTTGTACTTGACCAGATAGGGCAGGAAGCGCCGGATCAGCGCGCCGCTGCTGGCGTGATGTGCCCCGGGGTCATTGATCTTCTGTTTTGGCATAATACCTCCCATAATAGGCTCCCCTGAGGGGGAAAGTTTCCTTATCCCTTCTTGCTGTAATCCCGCTCGCCGTAAATGGCGGTGCCGATGCGCACAAGGGTGGCACCCTCCCGGATGGCGTTTTCAAAGTCGCCGCTCATGCCCATGGAAAGGGTCTCCATGGACACGTTGGAATAGCCGCGCTCTCCGGCCTGCACAAACAGCTTGTACACCTCGGCCAGATAGCGGCGGTTGCGGGCATCGTCGTCGTTCACGGGCGGAATGGCCATCAGGCCTTTCACCCGGATGTGCTCCTGTGCGGCAGCAGCATCCAGCAGCGGCCAGAGCGCTTCCGGTGCCACGCCGGTCTTGCTCTCCTCGCCGCCGATGTTCACCTCCAGCAGCACGTTCTGCACGATGCCGGCTTTGGCGGCTTCCTTCTCGATGGCGTTCAGCAGATGCTCACTGTCCACGCTTTGGATGAGGCTGGCACGGCCCAGCACTTTTTTAATTTTGTTCGTCTGCAGATGGCCGATAAAGTGGCTGGGCTTGCCGCAGTAAGCACCTGCGTCAAAGTTTGCGCACAGCTCCTGCACATGGTTCTCACCGAACACATCAATGGGCAGGGCTGCGCTTGCAGCCACGGTCTGTGCCGTGCGGGTCTTGCAGGCGGCGCACAGCTGCACCGCCGCCGGGTCGCGGCCTGCCTCGCGGGCGGC
>ERZ773186.2775-NODE-2775-length-12537-cov-3.652460_pt1 | contig 12537 bp, 6 predicted proteins | sample MGYA00581000_ERZ773186 | MGnify/ENA primary metagenome ERZ773186 (study PRJEB29015, sample SAMEA2737752) | human gut metagenome | biome: human gut; feature: human-associated habitat; material: faeces | place: China | collected 2012 ... | reverse complement strand
TATAATATACGTTGTCGTCGGCCAGCACGAGCATCCAGGAGGGATAGCCTGCCGGCTCCCGCTGCCACTTCTGCACGCTCTCTATCCTGGTCACGCCTTCGACCTGCTTGGCATGCAGGTCCTCGGCCATCCACAGCTGGTCGCCCACGCGCACGATGGTGTAGTTGTAGCCGTCGGAATCCTCACAGCGGAAGAAGTCGAAGTGGATGGGATGGCTCGAGCGCGGCGAGTTCATGGTGATGGTGCGCATCTGTCCCGACGTGCCGGTGAGGCGCAGCATGTCGCCCAGTGCAAACTCCATCTCCACGCCACGCGCCTGCCCTTCTGCATCGGCTGCAAAGAGGGGCTGCATGAGGCCAACGGCCTGGGGCTGCTCCCCGGCCGCGGCTGCATCCCAGGTGTGCCCGGCGGCCAGCGTCAGGGCGCTGCCTCCTGCCCACTTCACGCTCTGCTCCAGTCCGGGAGCCGTGGCGCGCACCACATACACACCCTTGGCCAGCGGGGGAAGCGCCACCGATGCCGAGCGCGAGGAGGCCTGCATGCGTGTCTGCCAGGCGAGCCGCCCGTCCATCGTATATACGGCTATCTGCACACTGGAGGGCTGGGGCAGGGCAAGCTGTACGCGCCCGTCGGCTATGCGCAGGTCGCCTGCAGTGCCCGAGTGGAGGCTGCCGATGGCCGTGAGGTCGCCCTTGGCCTTGAGCAGGAGCGTATCCTGCCCGCGCAGGGAGGCGCTCTGGCCGTTGGAGAGATTCTCCACCAGCACTTCATCTACGGTCTTGCTTTCGCCGCGCCCGGCGAATGTAATCTTATACACAGGGTGGCCGGCTTCGGCCCGGACCGCCACAGAGGGGAATGCCAGTGCCGCTGCAGCCATCAGGCAGAGCGAGCGGCGGATGAGAGTAATAGCTTTCTTCATAGGTGTAGAATTTGGTTGAAATGATAGCAAAACTACCGTTTCGTGTGCCGAGGGGCGTTGTTTTTCGTGTTGTTTTTCGTGGTTTCATCGCAAAAACAACAAAATGGGACGGAAAAACAACAGTTTTCCTGTGACAAGGGGACGGTTTTTCTGCAAATGGAGAAAAAGGCGGGCCTGTACCCTGCGGGCGCTTGAGATGACGAAAAAGGGATGCAGGGGGAAGCCTGGCGGCACGCTCCCCGATTTTCACAAAAACCTTGTTCTGGAAAACGCAGCACGCTGCATGTGGCTGCGCAGCACGCTGCGTTGGCTGTCGCAGCGCGGTGCATCGGTCATCGCAGCGCGGTGCGCACGGGTGGGCTACCTTGGTGAGTCTTGTTGCTGAACTGCATGCGCCTCTTTGCGCAGCATGTTTCTGGTCATTCCACACCCCTTCTCACGTCCTTGGGTGTGACGCCATACGTCTTGCGGAAGGCGTGATAGAAGCTCGAGGTATGTTCAAAGCCGCAGCGGCTGGCTATCTCGTCAATGCCCATCCTTGTGTCGTTCTCCAGCAGATGTCGGGCACGCTTCATCTTGATTTTCATCACAAACGAGGCGGGCGAACAGCCCGTTATCGCCACTATCTTGCGATGGAACTGGCGCGAGCTCATGCACAGCTTGTCTGCCAGTGCATTGATGTCGAGCGCCTGCTTGTCGAGCAGCAGATAGATATGGTCTACGGCCTTGGCTACAAACCTCCGCTCGGCATCGGTGAGCCTGCCCTCTTCGTCGTTGTTGCTGCTTGTCATGCCATCGCCAAACTTGCTGCGCAGCGAGCGATGCCTGTCAAGCAGCTTCTCGACCACCGTGCGCAGCTCGTCCACATTGAACGGTTTGGAGATATAGGCGTCGGCACCCGCTTTGATACCCTCGATGCGCTCCTGCTCCGTAATCTTCGCTGTGACGATGACGATGGGGATATGGTTGACCACCTCGTTGGCCCTCACGCGTCGGCAGAGCTCCAGACCATCCATGTCGGGCATCATCACGTCGGTCACTATCAGGTCGGGCACCAGGTCTATCGCCTTCTGCAGTCCGTCGCCTCCGTTGGTGGCATAAGTCACGCTGTAGCGGTCGGCGAGCAACTTGCCTATATAGGCTGCGATGTCGCGGTTGTCCTCGACCACCAGCACCGTGTACTGGCTGTCGTCGCAGTCGCAGTCGGTGAGCGTCTGTTCCTCTGCCGGCAGCACTGGCATGTTGTCCATCGTCTTCTCCGTCAGCTTGTTTTCGCATACGTTGTTGATGGGTATCTCTATGCTGAATGTTGTGCCTTCTCCCACCTTGCTCCTTACGCTTATCTTGCCATGCACCGAGTCTACCACGTTCTTTACCAGTGCCAGACCCACACCCGTGCCTATGTTCTTGGCGTCGCTCTCACCCTGGTAGAACGGTTTGAACGCATTGGCCGCCGTCTCTTCGTCCATGCCTTCGCCCGAGTCGCTCACCTCCACGTGCAGCGTGTCCTCGATGCGCCACATCGACACGTTGATTTTACCGAACTCCGGCGTGAACTTCAGCGAGTTGGATATCAGATTGTTCAGCAGCTTGCTCACATAGTCGGGCACAAAGTCCATCGTCACCTCCTCCTTGACATACAGCTGCAGGTCGATGTTCTTGCTGCGGGCGTAGTCGCGATAGGTGTCTACGAGCATCGTCACATAGGTGGTGATGCTGCCGTTGCGCCAGTCCAACTTGCCCTCCTTCGACTTGAGCTTCGAGATGTCGAGCAGCTGGTTGATGAGTGTCAGCAGACCCTTGCCCTGCCGCTCTATGGTCAGCGCGTGGCTCTTCACCTCGTCCTGCGGGTTCTTCTGCAGTTCCTGACTCAGTCCGAGTATCACGGTGAGCGGCGTCCTGAACTCGTGGGTGATGCTCGTGAAGAAGTTTTCTCGCATCTGCGCCACCCTCTTCAGGTTCATGTGGTTGTGGTGGTTCACGCGCTGTGCGTAGAAGAATATCACCAGCGCACAGCTGAGCAGCAGCACGATGATGACGAAGATGACGCTGCTCACCATCCGTGCCGACCGCTCGCTCTGCAGCGTCATATTCGCCGCGTCCATCATCCTTGCCTGCTGGGTGCGTTCGATGGCGAGTCCCGCGTTCTGTATGCGGTTCACCTTCTCCATGTCTACCACGCTGTCCTGCATCGCGCCCGCCTTCTCGTGGGCTGCGAGCGCCGCACTGTAGTCGCCCGTGCGTTTGTAGTGCTTATAATATAAGGTGTAGACCTCTGCCAGATATTCATACGACTTGATTTCCTCCGCCATCCGCTTTGCCTTGCCCAGGAAGTTAAACGCCCTGGCGTTGTCACCCTTGGTCAGGTTGATGCTTGCCAGCGCGATGAGCGAGTTCAGCGCATGCCAGTCGTCGTGCGAAGCCTTCATCAGCTCGTAGGCTTTCTCATATTCCTCCTCTGCCTTGTCATACCGTCGCTCCCGTTCATACATCGAACCGTAGTAGGTATGGCAGAGCGAGATGCCGAGCATGTTGTTCACCTTCTGGTTCAGCTCCATCGACTTGCGGAAGTACGCCCATGCCGAGTCGTTCATGTTCTGATGGCGGAAGATGGAGCCTATGTTGGCGTAGTTGATGGCTTGCCCCAGTTCGCTCTTCAGCTCTTTCTCGCCGGCGAGCGCCATGCGCAGCGCACTGTCGGCGCGCTCGTAGTTGCCCACGGTGAGGTAGATGTTGCCCAGTCCGTTGAGCGCCACCACGCGACTCTTCTTCGCCACGTGCGAGGTGTCGCCGCTCGCCTTGCTGATGGTCCACGCGCGGTAATGGTAGTCTTGCGCCACGTCGAGCACGCCCAGTCTGCGGTAGTCGGTGCCCAGGTTGTTGAGCGCCTGCACCATCTCCAGCGTGTCGTCCAGGTCTTCGGCGAGCGTCAGCTCTTCGCCGTGGTAGCGCAGCGCCTCGTCAAAGAGGCTCTCGTTGCGCATCTTCCGGCCTATCTCTCTGCACACGATGATGCGCCCTAACACATTGCCTTCCTTCTCCATACGCTTCTGCAGCATACGGAGAGTGTCGATATTGTGTGAAGAAGAGATGAGGCTGTCCAGACTTTTGCGCACGGCCATAGGAGTCGTCGCCTGTCGTTGTCCGCAGGCTACCATCAGCAGACCGATTACCATCATGTACCACAGTGTGGTGGCGTTGCTCTGTCGTGGGGTATTCATAAGCAGCACTTTTTTGGAGGAGTATTAGGTTATGCTTGCAAAGATAATGATTGTTATCGAAATACAAATCTTTTTTCCCCTTTTTTCTTCTTCCCCCCGCGATTTTTATCATTTCATCGCTGGCGATGGTGCACATCATGGTAGCAGGGCCAGTCGCGTCGCCCGAACAGATAGTAAAGACACTCCGAGCCATCGCCCCCATCCGCATTTCCGTCATTGCGACCAATACGGATGGTTCTGATAAAACAGAATTAACCTCCTTCGTCGTGTTCCATATTAATTAGGGCATTCGTAATTAATAACACATCGTAGATGGTACGCTCCCAACGACCATGAGTAGTTAGCCCAATGTGGGAGGTACGCTCCCTGCTGCAATGGATGGTTGGCCCATAGCAGGCGGTACGCACCCCCGGCAACTCTGTAGGAGTTGCGCTTCCCCAGCCCAGGGTTGCGGGCGCAGTCCGCTACCCTGGGTATTGATACAAAAAGGGATAGCAACGCTGTAGGTGTTGCGTTTAGCCGAAGGCGTTATCCACAGCAGGATAATGGGTTGAGATGTGTAGGGGGAGTACTCCTAAACTCAATTTGTAATATCCTCCCCAACCCTTGCAGCCCATCCTGCGCCACGGGCAATGCCCTCGGCTGGCTCGTAACGGCCGTTACGCGGTCACGTATCGTCCGTCACGTGCCCACGTATCAGTTGTCACGTGCCCACGTTTCATCCGTTACGAACCACCAATGATGGTCGCGGGCGATGCACACCGGCCGATAGAAAGCCCCTCCCCAACCCTCCCCAAGGGACGGGGGCTCTTTCCTGCTGTGTCTAAAGCATTTGCGAGGGGCTCCCGCCCCTTGGGGAGGGTTGGGGAGGGGCTTTCGGAGGGCCGGGGAGGGACCTCCCTTCACAAAAAAACGGAGAGCCGACCGTCACGGTTGGCATCCCCGGTTGAGGTTATAGATGTTGTGATTGAGAATATCAATCCTGTCGCATCGCTATTCCTTCTGTCGCAGATAGTCCTCGTATTCGGCTATCTCGCGCTCACCGATATGCGACAGACCATAGTGTTCCTCGTGCTGGGAGAAGTCGAGGCCCACGCGCTCGCTCTGCGCACTCACGCGCATGGGGATGACCTTGTCGATAAGCCAGTAGCCCAGATAACTCATGGCAAACGTATAGACGATGACGATGGCTACGGCAAGCAGATGGTAAAGGAAGACCACCACGCCAGCCCACGTGCCCGAGATGAGGCCTTCCTGGATGAAGATGCCAGTGAGCACTGTGCCGAAGATACCGCCCGTGCCGTGGGTAGGGAATACGTCGAGGGCATCGTCGATGCGGCTGTGGCTGCGCCAGTAGACAGCGATATTGCATATCAGTGTGATGACAAAGGCGATGAAGATACTCTGTCCTACGGAGACGTAGCCTGCCGACGGGGTGATGGCCACCAGACCTACCACGCAACCCACGGCGGCGCCCATGGCCGAAGGCTTGCGCCCACGCAGACAGTCAAAGAATATCCAGGTCATCATCGCTGTAGCCGAGGCTGTATTGGTATTGAGAAACGCCTTGACTGCCTGGCCGTCGGCATGCAGCGAACTGCCTGCATTGAAGCCGAACCATCCCAGCCACAGCATGGCTGCTCCCAACAGTACAAAGGGGATGTTGGCAGGCTGCGACTGGCGCGTCTGGGCAGCCCTTCTGCCCAGGAAGATGGCTCCCGCGAGGGCTGCCACTCCCGATGAGGCGTGGACCACGATACCTCCGGCAAAGTCGACGACGCCCCATTTGAGGAAGAGGCCGTCGGGGTGCCATGTCATGTGGGCCAGCGGACAGTAGATGAACACCATAAACCACATCATGAAGAACAGATAGGCCGAGAAGCGCACACGCTCAGCAAACGAACCCGTGATAAGCGATGGGGTGATGATGGCAAACTTCATCTGGAACAGCGCGTAGAGGGCGAGGGGTATTGTGGCGCCGCCCAGCAGCTTGCCCGTAGGCGTGATGTAGGTGTCGGCACCCACGTGCTGGAACATCAGAAAGGTGGTGGGGTCGCCCAGCACTCCGCCGATGTCGTCGCCAAACGCCAGGCTGAAGCCGAAGACCACCCATAGCACGCTCACCAGACCCATGGCGATGAAGCTCTGCAGCATGGTAGAGATGACATTCTTGGCTCCCACCATGCCGCCGTAGAAGAACGACAGACCTGGCGTCATCATCAGCACGAAGATGGTGGCGGTGATGAGCCATGCCACATCGGCACCATTGATTTTGTTGAAGTCGCAGACGAACGAGGGTTCGGTGGCAAACAGTCCGGCGAAGGCTATGACCGTCATGCCCGCCATGAGGATAATCCATTTCTTGTGTACTTTCATTTTCTTTTCTCTTTATAGGATGATTATTTGTGTGAAGTCTGTCGGTGACGGGCTCAGCCCCGTCTTCGGGACGGCAGTGTCAATAAGCCTGGGTATGAACGTCGTGGACGGCACGGCCACTGGGGTCGTTCTTGCCGCTGAAAGTGGCATACCAAGCCAGCGCTTCGGGGGTGGAGCAAGCCACGCTGGGCACGCTGGGCACACTCAGAGCCGCGCTGTCGCTCGGGAAATGTTCCTCGAAGATGCTGCGGTAGAAGTATTCCTCCTTGTTCTGCGGCGTATGTATAGGGAAACGCTCGTGGGCATGTGCCATCTCGTCGTCGCTCACCGCCTCGGCAGTAATCTGCTTGAGGGTGTCTATCCACGAATAGCCCACGCCGTCGCTGAACTGCTCCTTCTGCCGCCACGCCACCTCGTGGGGCAGCATGTCGGCAAAGGCCTCGCGCAGAATGTATTTCTCTATCTTGTCGCCGGGACACATCTTGGCAGCGGGGTTGAGGCGCATCGCCACATCGATAAACTCACGGTCGAGGAAGGGCACGCGTCCCTCCACGCCCCATGCCGCCAGACTCTTGTTGGCACGCAGACAGTCGTAGAGGTAGAGCTTGGACAGCTTGCGCACCGTCTCCTGATGGAAGGCGCGGGCAGAGGGAGCCTTGTGGAAATAGAGGTAGCCGCCGAAGATTTCGTCGGCGCCCTCGCCCGAAAGCACCATCTTGATACCCATCGACCTGATGACGCGGGCGAGCAGATACATGGGCGTCGAGGCACGCACGGTGGTGACATCGTAGGTCTCGATGAAGTAAATCACGTCGCGCAGGGCGTCAAGTCCTTCCTGTATGGTGTAGTTGACCTCATGGTGCACGGTGCCGATATGGTCGGCCATCATGCGGGCCTTGACCAGGTCGGGCGCCCCTTTGAGTCCTACGGCGAAGGAGTGCAGCCGGGGCCACCAGGCTCTCTGCCGTCCGCCGTCTTCGATGCGGCGCTCGGCATACTGTGAGGCTACGGCCGAGACGATGGAACTGTCCAGTCCGCCGCTGAGCAGCACACCGTAGGGCACATCACTCATGAGCTGGCGGCGCACCGCGCCCATCAGCGACTGGCGCACGGCGTCGGCGCTGGCATCGTTGTCGTTTACGTTGTCATACTGCATCCAGTCTCTACGGTAATAGCGCTTCATGCCAAGGTTACGGCTCCAGTAGTAGTGGCCTGGGAGAAAAGGCTCGTAATGGTCACATTGACCCTCGAGGGCCTTGAGCTCGCTGGCCACGTAGACACGACCGTCGCCGTCGTAACCTATGTAAAGAGGTATCACGCCGATAGGGTCGCGGGCGATGAGAAACTCTTCGCGCTGTTCGTCGTAGAGGGCAAAGGCGAAGATGCCCGAGAGACGCTCGAGCATGGCAACGATGTCTTCATTGCTGGGGTCGCGGCCGTCGGCAAAGAGGTCGCGGTAGAGGGGGAGGATAGACTCGCAGTCGCTGCCTGTGGCGAAGGTGTAGGAGTCGGCATACTGGGCGCGTAGGTCCTGGTGGTTGTATATCTCACCATTGACGGCGAGTATCTGCTTGCGGTCGCAGCTGAACAGAGGTTGGCGACCGGATTGGGGGTCGACGATAGACAGGCGTTCATGGGCGAGGATGGCGGTGTGACCTGTATAGATACCGCTCCAGTCGGGACCACGGTGTCTTATCTTCTGACTCATACGCAGTGCTTTGTCACGGAGCTGGCCCATAGGGCCGCTAATGTTGAAAATGGCTACAATTCCACACATATTATATATATTTATAAGGTTGGCTGTCTCTGGACGATAGCCGGTGTGTCGTCGTCTGATGCTGTTACCCTGTAGTGTAGCATCCATAACGGACGAAAAGCCGGAAATAAGTAAGTTTACCCCTGCAAAAGTAATCACTTTTGTCATGATAACCGCCAGAAACAGAGCAATATGATTTAATGAAATCGCAATAATCAACAAAGTGTAAGATAGAAACTCCGCAAACCTTACACTTTCTCACATAATCACCGCGATTTGATTACAGATTGTTACCATTGTCCCGATGGATGGGGAAAATGTAAGGAGGTTTGCCCAGGTCTTCCTCTCCAGTCCCGAATACAATGCAATAGGCGTGAGGATAATATAGCCCAATGTGGAAGGCTTGCTCCCACCGACCATGTATAGTTAGCCCAATGTGGAAGGTCTGCTCCCACCGACCATGTATAGTTAGTCCATTGTGGAAGGTACGCACCCACCGACCATGTATAGTTAGCCCATTGTGGAAGGTGTGCTCCCAACGACCATGTATAGTTAGCCCAATGGGGAAGGTGTGCTCCTAACGAACATGTATAGTTAGCCCATTGTGGAAGGTACGCACCCCCGGCAACTCTGTAGGAGTTGCGTTTCCCCAGCCCAGGGTTGAGGTGCGCAGCGCCTCTACCCTGGGTGCTATATATAAAAGGTGGAGCAACGCTGAACCGAAGGTCACCGGCGCGGCGCTTTGCGACGCGGAAAGGTAAAGTGTTGCGCTTAGCCGAAGGCGTTATACTCAATCTGATAATACCCATCAAAAAATAGCAGCCCATCATCCTGCTGCGGGTAACGCCTTCGGCAAAGCACAACATCCACTGCGATGCCCCACCTTATTATATATTGTTGTAGGCCTCAGTTGGAACTTCTTCCCCTTGGGAAGGTTAGGATGGGGCCTGTTGGTTGGAACTTCTTCCCCTTGGGCCTATTTACAAGTTACAGAGCTTCCAGCACGCGCTTGAGCACCACCTCGGCGCTTATCTCGCGGTTGGCGGCTTCGGGGATGACGAGCGAGTGGTCGCTCTCTATCACATCGTCGGTGACGATGAGACCACGTCTTACGGGCAGACAGTGCATGAAGTATCCGTCATGAGTCCAGCTCATGTGCTCCGAGTCGATGGTCCACGACATATCCTTGCAGAGTATCTTGCCATAATCCTCTTTGCAGCTTACGCCGGGGCAGCTCCAGTTCTTGGCATACACGAAGTCGGCGCCTTCGAGCGCGCGGCGCTGGTCATACTCCACATGGGCATTGCCCACAAACTTCTCGTCCAGTTCGTAGCCTTCGGGATGGGTCACCACCAGGTCTACATCGGCAGCGTTCATCCATTGGGCAAAGCTGTTGGGCACAGCCTGTGGCAGCGCACGGCAGTGGGGAGCCCAGGTGAGCACCACCTTGGGACGCTCCGTCTTGCGGTGCTCGTCGATGGTGATGAGGTCGGCAAAGGCCTGGAGCGGATGCACCGTGGCAGTCTCCATAGCCACAACGGGGCGGCCGCTGTAGCGCACAAACTGGTTGACGATGGTCTCGGCATAGTCGAAGTCACGGTCTTTGAGCCCGGCAAACGAGCGCACGGCGATGATGTCACAGTAGCTTGCCATCACGGGGATGGCTTCGAGCAGATGCTCGCTCTTGTCGCCGTCCATGATTACGCCACGCTCGGTCTCCAGCTTCCATGCGCCGGCATTGACGTCGAGTACTATCACGTTCATTCCCAGGTTCATGGCTGCCTTCTGGGTAGAGAGGCGTGTGCGCAGACTGTTGTTGAAGAATATCATCAGCAGAGTCTTGTTCTTGCCCAATTCCTGAAAGGCAAAGCGGTCGCGCTTTACCTCCTGTGCCTCGGCGAGCGCCTGACGGAGGTCGCCCAGGTCTTCTACATTGAAAAATGTCTTCATCTCTTTCTTCCTTTATTTGATTTGTCAGCGCCGGACAAATAGCCGATGCCGGCATCGATTGTGTGCGGGATGCTGTTGATGTCACAAAAATACGCAAAAAACCTGACATGCACCGCTATTTTCCCCATTTTTTTGCCTGCCGTTTTTTTTAGACGCACCCCATCCAACGCCAACGGCGGAGCCAGACATCCGTTGATGTCCTGCTCCGCCGTGGAAATTGTTTCTGGGTCGTCTGTACGGTTAACGTGCCATAACCTTGTAGGCGCGGCCACCGGCCTTGACGATGTATACCTGTCCGGCAGCGAGGGTCAGCGTGTTGGCGCCAGCCTTGCCGCTCAGAGTCTGCTTGTTGCATCCGTCGAGGGTGAAGACATAGATGGGAGCAGCCTGCGCCAGCGTCACGGTCACGGTGTTGTCGCTTACGCTTACCTTGGGGTCGCCGTTGGCTACCACGTTGTCATCGATGCCTGCAGCGATGCTCAGGTCGGCATATACAATGGGTGATGTGCCTGAGATTACCTCGCCACCCACGTCGTTGTGACGCCATCCTGTCACCTGGTAACCATACTTCTTGTTCTCCTCGAGACCAGAGAAGTCGTAAGAGGTGGTCTTGCCGTCGGTGAGTTTCACCAGGTCATACTTCACGGTGATGATGTCGCCCTTGTAGAGACCCTGGCTTACAGTAATCTCATCGATGAAGAACTTCTTGAGTCTTTTATCCTCAAATGAGAGCATGGTCTCAGAGTCGCCGTCGTTCATCTCCCACTCTTCATCGATATTGCCATTTTTGTCGAAGGTTGCCGTGTGCATGTTCAGTTTGCCGTCTACCATATATCCCACGTGGTATACGTTGAGGGCGTCGCCGGCAGTACCATGGGCCTTGAGGTGTATTTTGTACTTGCCGCCGTTGGCCGACAGGTTCATGATGGGCGAGTGCAGATAAGACATGTTCATGGGGAAGCGGCCTGCATCGGCACCTATCATGCCTTTGGCCATCAGCACATTGCGTCCGCTCCAACCTGTGCAGTCTGTATACTTGTCCAGGTCTTCCGAGTTGATGCTGATGGGAAGCATCGTGGTGCCCTCGGTAGCCTTGGAGAACTGGTCGTCAAGGCGCTTGTCTATCTTGGTGTCCTCGACCACGTCGAAGCGGTATGGCTGCACATAGTAGCCCAGCGCCTTGGGCAGATACTCCCAGTTGGCGGTGTACGAGGTACTCTTGATGTTGCTGGCGGGCAGGGTGTTGACACTCAGGAAACCATCGACATACATGATGGCCGACATGTCAGAAACCTCGCTGCCATTCTTTGCCTTTACATAGTAGTAATAGACCTTCTCGGCATCCAGGTCGGTGGGAACGATCCATGTACCCTCGACCTCCTTGTCGCGCATCACGTATACGGGGGCCTTGTATTCATACTGTATGGAGTTGATGGCGATGTCGCCCACGTTGTGGCTGTCGTCCTTGACAATCTCAAAGACCACCTTGCCGATGTTGGAGCGGATTCCGCCGAAAGCATCCTCCAGGTCGAAATCTTCCTTGATGTAGAAATAGTAAGCCTCTACCTGACCCGAACTGATCATGTCGCCGGCCTTGTCGTAGAGAGTCACCTTGAAACGGCTCGAGTTTTCCTTGGTGATGCCCTGCGCATTGATAAGGTTGGCGTTGAAGATACATCTGGAGAGGTTGCCGCCCACCATGAGGGAGGTAGACACCTTGTCGTCGTTGGCGTCCAGCACGATGTGGTCGCGGTCGTTGTAGTAGACCACGTCGGTGGTGCCGTTCTTGGAGATGTCAACGCTGAAACCAACAGGAATATTGGGGTTGGCTGTGTTGATTTTGCCGCCACTGTGGTTCACGTTGGCAAAGGTCTCGTCGAATTTCATCATGTTGTCGCCCAGAGTGTAGAGGCTGAACAGATAGGAGTCGGCGCCGGCGTCTTCCCACGTAGCTTTGAATTGGGTACCCAGATAGTTGTCGGGGAAACCGATGGTGGGTGGGTTTACGGCAGCATACGCCGATGCCACTGTTGTGGTCAACAGTGATAGGATGATGTAGATTTTCTTCATTTTGTAGGTTTATTTATATAGCTCCCGTATGAATAAAACTGCGCCCCGAGCCGGGAGAAATAACCACAGGGCGAAGCCGAATCTCTCTTTCCGAGCGCAAAATTATAAAAAAAATGATGAAATCCGACACAAAAACTATGTTTTTTGTACTTTCCGTAGCGAAAAATGGCAAAATGATAATCCTGTCCACACACCCCGCCATGTCTTCTGAGGCCCCTCCCCAGCCCTCCCCAAGGGGCGGGAGT
>ERZ773186.2766-NODE-2766-length-12551-cov-5.854593_pt1 | contig 12551 bp, 10 predicted proteins | sample MGYA00581000_ERZ773186 | MGnify/ENA primary metagenome ERZ773186 (study PRJEB29015, sample SAMEA2737752) | human gut metagenome | biome: human gut; feature: human-associated habitat; material: faeces | place: China | collected 2012 ... | reverse complement strand
CTGGTCGAACAACGACAAACTGTCGCCGTATACCAATAACATCATTCAGGTGTGGCGTAGCGGAACAGGCGTTAACAAAGACCAGGAAGAAAATGGTTACGCATACATCAAGAAACAGTGCATGCACTGTGTTGATCCGAACTGCGTTTCCGTTTGCCCGGTCTCCGCGCTGAAGAAAGATCCGAAAACCGGCATCGTCCATTATGACAAAGATGTCTGCACGGGCTGTCGTTACTGCATGGTCGCCTGCCCGTACAACGTGCCTAAGTACGACTACAACAACCCGTTTGGTGCGCTTCACAAATGTGAACTGTGTAACCAGAAAGGCGTTGAGCGTCTGGACAAAGGTGGTTTACCGGGTTGTGTTGAAGTGTGCCCTGCCGGTGCGGTGATTTTTGGTACGCGTGAAGAGCTGATGGCTGAGGCGAAAAAACGTCTCGCGCTGAAGCCAGGTAGCGAATACCACTATCCGCGTCAGACGGTGAAAGCAGGCGATACCTATCTGCATACGGTACCGAAGTACTACCCACACCTGTACGGTGAGAAAGAAGGCGGTGGTACGCAGGTTATGGTACTGACGGGTGTTCCTTACGAGGATTTGGATCTGCCGAAGCTGGATGATCTTTCAACTGGTGCGCGTTCCGAACATGTTCAACATTCCCTGTACAAGGGCATGATATTACCCCTGGCTGCGCTGGCGGGCTTAACCGTGCTGGTTCGTCGTAACACGAAAAACGACCATCACGATGGAGGAGACGATCATGAGTCATGATCCTAAACCGCTGGGCGGAAAAATAATCAGCAAACCGGTCATTATTTTTGGGCCGCTTATCGTCCTGTGTATGCTCCTGATCGTGAAACGTCTGGTCTTCGGACTGGGCTCAGTCTCCGATCTGAACGGCGGTTTCCCATGGGGTGTATGGATCGCGTTTGACCTGTTGATTGGTACTGGCTTCGCGTGCGGTGGTTGGGCGCTGGCGTGGGCGGTGTACGTTTTCAACAGAGGACAATACCATCCATTGGTTCGTCCGGCGCTGCTGGCGAGCCTGTTTGGCTACTCGCTGGGTGGTCTGTCGATCACCATTGACGTCGGTCGTTACTGGAACCTGCCGTATTTCTACATTCCGGGCCACTTCAACGTGAACTCGGTACTGTTCGAAACGGCGGTCTGTATGACCATCTATATCGGCATCATGGCGCTGGAATTTGCTCCGGCTCTGTTTGAACGTCTGGGGTGGAAAGTTTCCCTCAAACGTTTGAATAAAGTGATGTTCTTTATTATTGCCCTCGGCGCGCTGCTGCCAACCATGCACCAGTCTTCAATGGGTTCATTGATGATTTCTGCGGGTTATAAGGTGCATCCGCTATGGCAAGCTTATGAAATGCTGCCGCTTTTCTCGGTATTAACCGCCTTTATTATGGGCTTCTCGATCGTCATCTTTGAAGGCTCGTTGGTACAAGCCGGTCTGAAAGGTAACGGTCCGGACGAGAAAAGTTTGTTCATCAAGCTGACGAATACCATCAGCGTGCTGCTGGCGATTTTCGTCGTCCTGCGCTTTGGCGAACTGATCTATCGCGACAAGCTGTCCTATGCGTTCTCAGGCGATCTTTACTCCCTGATGTTCTGGCTTGAAGTCGTGCTGATGGTCTTCCCGCTGGTGGTGCTGCGCGTCACTAAGCTGCGTAATGACTCGCGCATGCTGTATCTGTCTGCGCTGAGCGCGTTGCTGGGTTGTGCAACATGGCGTCTGTCCTATTCGCTGGTGGCGTTCAATCCTGGTGGTGGCTACCACTACTTCCCGACCTGGGAAGAGCTGTTGATTTCTATTGGTTTTGTGGCTATTGAGATTTGCGCTTACATCGTACTCATTCGTCTACTGCCGATACTTCCTCCTTTAAAACAAAACGATCATAATCGTCATGAGGCGAGCAAAGCATGAGCCAGAGAATTACTATTGATCCGGTAACCCGTATTGAGGGGCATTTACGCATCGATTGCGAAATCGAAAATGGCGTCGTTTCGAAAGCATGGGCTTCCGGTACCATGTGGCGCGGCATGGAAGAGATCGTGAAAAACCGCGATCCGCGCGATGCCTGGATGATTGTGCAGCGTATCTGTGGCGTTTGTACGACCACTCACGCTATCTCTTCCGTTCGTGCAGCAGAAAGTGCGCTGAATATTGATGTTCCGGTGAACGCACAGTATATCCGTAACATCATTCTGGCCGCGCACACCACGCATGACCACATTGTTCACTTCTATCAGCTGTCTGCGCTGGACTGGGTGGATATCACCTCTGCCCTGAAAGCTGACCCAGCGAAAGCGTCTGCCATGCTGAACGGCGTGTCCTCCTGGCACCTGAACAGCGCAGAAGAGTTCACCAAGGTTCAGAACAAGATCAAAGATCTTGTTGCCAGCGGTCAGTTAGGCATTTTTGCTAACGGTTGCTGGGGTCACCCGGCAATGCAGCTGCCGCCGGAAGTGAACCTGATTGCGGTCGCACACTACCTGCAGGCGCTGGAATGCCAGCGTGATGCCAACCGCGTTGTGGCACTGTTGGGCGGTAAAACGCCGCACATTCAGAACCTGGCGGTAGGTGGGGTTGCTAACCCAATTAACCTTGACGGCCTCGGTGTGCTGAACCTTGAACGCCTGATGTACATCAAGTCCTTCATCGATAAGCTGAGCGACTTCGTTGAGCAGGTGTACAAGGTTGATACCGCGGTTATTGCTGCGTTCTATCCTGAGTGGCTGGAACGTGGTCAGGGTGCGGTTAACTACCTGAGTGCGCCGGAATTCCCGACAGACGGTAAAAACGGCAGCTTCCTGTTCCCGGGCGGTTATATCACCGATGCCGATCTTTCGACCTATCGTCCGATCACCTCTCACTCAGATGAGTACCTGATCAAAGGGATTCAGGAGAGTGCGAAACACGCGTGGTACAAAGACGAAGCGCCGCAGGCTCCGTGGGAAGGCACAACGGTTCCTGATTACACCGGTTGGTCAGACGACGGCAAATACTCCTGGGTTAAAGCACCGACCTTCTACGGTAAAACGGTTGAAGTGGGTCCGCTGGCCAACATGCTGTGTAAACTGGCGGCCAAACGCGAGTCTACCCATGCCAAGCTGAATGAAATCATCGCGATTTACACCAAGCTGACCGGTAAAACTATCGAAGTGTCGCAGTTGCACTCTACGCTGGGCCGTATTATTGGCCGTACCGTTCACTGCTGTGAACTGCAGAACGTTCTGCAGGATCAGTACAACGCGCTGATTGTGAACATCGGTAAAGGCGACCACACCACCTTCGTGAAACCGGATATTCCGGCAACAGGCGAATTCAAAGGTGTTGGTTTCCTCGAAGCGCCACGCGGTATGCTGTCTCACTGGATGGTGATTAAAGACGGCATTATCAGCAACTACCAGGCGGTTGTACCGTCAACCTGGAACTCTGGCCCACGTAACTTTAATGATGAAGTGGGACCATATGAGCGCTCGCTGGTAGGTACGCCGATTGCCGATCCAAACAAACCGCTGGAAGTGGTTCGTACCATTCACTCCTTCGACCCTTGTATGTCATGTGCGGTGCATGTGGTGGACGTTGACGGGAACGAAGTGGTCTCAGTTAAGGTTCTGTAATGCGGATATTAGTCTTAGGGGTCGGCAATATTTTGCTGACCGACGAAGCCATCGGGGTACGTATCGTTGAGGCATTAGAGCAACGGTACATCCTGCCAGACTTTGTTGATGTTCTGGACGGTGGTACGGCTGGGATGGAGCTTCTCGGCGATATGGCGAACAGAGATCATCTGATCATTGCTGACGCCATTGTGTCGAAGAAAAACACGCCAGGAACGATGATGGTCCTGCGGGATGAAGAGATCCCGGCGCTGTTTACCAACAAAATCTCACCGCACCAGCTTGGCCTGGCCGACGTATTGTCGGCCCTGCGTTTTACCGGCGAGTTTCCGAAAAAGCTGACCTTAGTCGGCGTTATTCCGGAATCGCTGGAACCGCATATCGGGCTAACGCCAACGGTTGAAGCGATGATTGAACCTGCGCTGGAGCAGGTTCTTGCCGCGCTTCGCGAATCAGGCGTTGAAGCGATCCCTCGGGAGGCGGCTCATGTCTGAGGAGTTTGTCGGTTTTCAGACGGCCCCGAAGACGCAGATTCAGGCAGCGTTTGAAGAGGTTGCCCGGCGTTCGATGCACGATCTCTCTTTCTTGCATCCGAACATGCCGGTATATGTCTCTGATTTTACGCTGTTTGAAGGACAGTGGACGGGGTGTGTTATCACACCCTGGATGCTCAGCGCACTGATTTTCCCCGGACCGGACCAGATCTGGCCGGTGCGTAAAGTCAGCGAAAAAATCGGGCTGCGTCTGCCGTATGGCGAGATGACCTTTACCGTTGGTGAACTGGAGGGCGTATCGCAATACCTTTCCTGTTCACTGATGTCGCCGCTTTCGCACAGTATGTCGGCGCAAGAAGGTGTGCGTCTGACTGACGATTGCGCGCGCATGCTGTTATCGCTGCCGGTGAGCGATCCGAATGCGCCGCAGCTAAATCGTCGCGCGCTACTGCTGGGTCGTCGGAACTGCGAAAATGCATGAGCTGTCCCTTTGTCAGAGCGCGGTTGAGATTGTTCAACAGCAGGCAGAGCAGCACGGTGTCAAACGTGTAACCGGCGTTTGGCTGGAAATCGGAGCGCTCTCGTGCGTTGAAGAGAGCGCCGTCCGTTTCAGTTTCGACATCGTCTGTCAGGGCACGCTGGCGCAAGGGTGTGAGCTGCATATTGATTACAAACCAGCCCAGGCATGGTGCTGGGATTGCAGTCAGGTTGTGGAAATCACCCAGCATGATGCGCAGTGTCCACTATGTCAGGGCGATCGTCTGCGGGTTGATGCAGGCGATTCACTGAAAGTGAAAAGTATTGAAGTCGAATAACCCATAGGTTGCTATGGGGCGGAGTCAGATATGTGTATTGGAGTCCCTGGTCAGGTTCTGGCCGTTGGTGAAGATATTCACCAGCTTGCGCAGGTTGAAGTGTGCGGCATCAAACGTGATGTCAATATTGCCCTGATTTGTGAAGGTGATACCGCTGAGCTGGTCGGGCAATGGGTGCTGGTGCACGTAGGGTTCGCCATGAGCATCATTGATGAAGATGAAGCTAAAGCCACGTTAGACGCACTTCGCCGCATGGAGTACGACGTCACCAGCGCGTGACAATCGGTTAGTGCCTGATGGCGTTGCGCTTATCAGGCCTACGCCTTCGATGTAGGCCGGATAAGGCATTTATGCCGCCATCCGGCATCTTGCGTTAACCCTGGCGCTTATCTTCGGTATTGGTGTCGAAGTCGCTGGCGTCATGACGTTCATGAAGCTGCTCGTTCAGCGGCCCGTTAGTGCGGTTTACAATACGACCTCGCTTAACTGCCGGACGCGCGGCAACCTCTTTTGCCCAGCGCTGCACGTGCTTGTAACTTCCTGCATCGAGGAACTCTGCCGCGTCGTACACGTTACCCAGCACCACATTGCCAAACCATGGCCAGACCGCCATATCGGCAATGGTGTATTCATCTCCTGCCACAAACTGATGCTGTGCTAACTGCTTATCCAGTACGTCGAGTAAGCGTTTGGCTTCCATGGTGAAGCGGTTAATAGCGTACTCAATTTTTACCGGCGCATAGTTATAGAAGTGACCAAAACCACCGCCGAGGAACGGCGCCGCACCCTGTAACCAGAACAACCAGTTCAGTGTTTCAGTACGTTTTGCCAAATCCTGCGGCAGGAAATAACCATATTTTTCCGCCAGATAGAGCAGAATTGCGCCAGATTCGAATACGCGAACCGGTGGGTTTTGCGAGTGGTCGCGCAGCGCCGGGATCTTCGAGTTCGGATTCACCTCAACAAAGCCGCTGGAAAACTGATCGCCATCGCCGATGCGGATAATCCAGGCATCGTATTCCGCGCCCTTCACGCCCTGCGCCAGTAACTCCTCCAGCATAATCGTCACTTTCTGCCCGTTTGGCGTACCCAGCGAATAGAGCTGTAGCGGATGCTTGCCAACCGGCAGCGTCTTCTCGTGGGTGGCGCCGGAAATCGGGCGGTTGATATTGGCGAATGCGCCGCCGTTCGACTTTTCCCACGTCCAGACTTTCGCGGGCTGATAGGTATTGTCTGACATATTGACCTGCCTTCTGAGTGGTTGTGTTGATGCAGTGTAGCAGTTAGGTAGAACTCAATTTAACAGATTGGGACTTTATGTCGCTTTGTGCTGAAAGGGGAAGATAAATCTAACCCGTTCATTGTACCTGGCCCGTACTCCATGAAGAGGAAATCAATGTTGGACGGAAATTGCTACCGTATTCACCATCAAAAATTGGCGGTGAATAAGCAGTAATAATGAAAAATGGTGTTCCAGGAGTAAGCGGTTATCAGGGCCCTGCGGGTGGGTGGGGCGCGGTAAAAGCCGTCACTGCTTCGGTGTTTTCGCAAAAGGCTGTCGCGCGCGACATTATCGCGATGTTCAAAATGAACCAGGTGAAAGGGTTCGATTGTCCGGGCTGTGCGTGGCCGGACCCCGGGCATCGTGCGCCAATGGAGCTGTGCGAAAATGGCGTTAAGGCGGTTTCCTGGGAGACAACCAGTAAGAAAGCGTCACCGGAATTTTTCAGCCGTCACCCGGTTTCCACACTCTGGCACTACAGCGATTATGAACTGGAAAACATTGGTCGTTTGACGCATCCAATGAAATACGATGCAGTGTCAGACACCTGGCAGGCGGTAGATTGGGATTTCGCCTTTCGGGAGATCGGCGAGCGTCTGCGCAGCTATGATTCAGCACAACAGGTTGAGTTTTATACCTCCGGCAGAACGTCAAATGAGGCGGCGTTCCTGTATCAGCTGTTTGCCCGCGAATATGGTAGCAGCAACTTTCCTGATTGCTCAAACATGTGCCACGGACCGACCAGCGCAGGGCTAACGCCGGCCATTGGCCTTGGGAAAGGGACCGTTGAACTTGATGATTTCGACCACTGCGATCTGGTGATTTGTATCGGGCATAACCCTGGTACTAACCATCCACGCATGCTGACCACCTTACGCGACGTTGCCAAACGTGGAGCCAAAATTATCTCCATCAACCCGCTGAACGAAAGGGGGCTTGAGCGCTTTAGCTTCCCGCAAAGCGCGAAAGAGATGTTCACCGGTCAGGCGACGGAGCTGAGCAACGACTACTACCAGGTAAAAATGGGCGGTGACGCCTCGTTGCTCAAAGGCATAATGAAGGCGCTGATCGAAATGGACGAAGCGCGGATCCTACTGGATCAGCAGCCGACGCTCGATCATGCGTTTATCGACCAACATACCGCGGGATATGCAGCGCTGTATGACGACTTACGTCAGCATAACTGGGCGGAGCTGGAACAGGACTCGGGCCTGACGCGCAGTCAGATGGAAGATCTGGCGCACAGCTACAGTAAATCCAGCGCCACGATTGTTTGTTATGGTCTGGGCATCACTCAGCATAAAAACGGCACCGAGAACGTCCAGCAGCTGGTAAATCTGTTGCTGCTGAAAGGCAATATGGGTAAGCCGGGGGCGGGGATCTGCCCGTTACGCGGTCATTCTAACGTGCAGGGCGATCGTTCTGTAGGGATCAACGAAGCGGCGTCCGAAGACTTCCTGCAACGACTTGAGAAGCATTTTTCTATCCGCGTTCCGCGCAAGCATGGACGCTCCAGCGTGGAGAGCATTCGGGCCATCGAGCGGGGAGATGCAAAAGCGCTCATCTGCATGGGCGGCAATCTGGCGGTAGCGATGCCCCAGCCGCAGCGTACCTTTGCGGCGATGAAAAATCTGGATCTGCAGGTCCATGTGGCGACCAAACTGAACAGATCGCATCTGCTGCTGGCAAAGCATAACTACCTGCTACCTGCATTAGGCCGAACGGAGCGCGACATGCAGGCGACGGGGATCCAGTCGGTGACCGTCGAAGATTCTATGTCGATGGTTCACGCTTCCTGCGGCGCGCTGAAGCCGGCTTCCCGCTGGCTAAAATCGGAGCCCGCGATTGTGGCGGGCATGGCGCGTGCCACGCTGCCGCATTCTCCGATCAACTGGGAAGCATTTACCGGGGACTACGCGTTGATCCGTGACGCCATTGAAGCCGTGATCCCGGCGTTCCACGATTACAACGCACGTATTGCCGAGCCGGGCGGATTTCGTATGGATACGCCTGCTTCGCGCCGTGAATGGCAAACGGCGAATGGCAAAGCCAACTTTATCGTCAGTAATCAGCGGGCGGTGGAGCGGGAACATCAGCCTGCCGATGCGCTGGTGCTGGCGACGTTGCGTAGCCACGATCAGTACAACACCACGATTTATGGGATGAACGATCGCTATCGTGGCATTACCGGTCGTCGGGATGTGGTGTTTTTAAGCGCCGAAGAAGCAACGAGCCGCGGTCTGAGCCAGGGTGATGTGGTCAACGTTCAGGCGCTGGACGACAACGGTCAGCCCTGCGCGGATCGCATCATGTACGGCTTAACGGTGGTGATTTACAACATGGCGGCTGGCTCAATTGGCGCTTATCTGCCTGAAGCGAATGTCCTGCTTTCGCTGGATGCAGTAGATACACAAAGTTTGACTCCGGCGTATAAAAGCGTACCGGTCACCCTGACCAAAGCGTAGTTCCTGCTGTGAATTTTTCGCCTCTGAGCGCCAGCCGCTGCGTTGAGGTGTATGATGATGTCGACCTCTGTCCGGTTAGTGTCGCAGAGCAGGCAATCAGAGCGAAAAATTCACGCCAACCTGCTCAGGCTGTATTGTTTTGAGGTAAGGTGCATGAGCAAAGGAACGACCAGTCAGGATGCCCCATTCGGGACATTATTGGGCTACGCCCCAGGTGGCGTAGCAATCTACTCTTCAGATTACAGCTCCCTCGACCCACGGGACTACGACGATGATGCGGCATTTCGCAGCTATATCGACGATGAATACATGGGCCACAAATGGCAGTGCGTAGAGTTCGCACGCCGCTTTCTCTTCCTCAACTATGGCATGGTCTTCACCGATGTGGGTATGGCCTGGGAGATCTTCTCCTTACGCTTCCTGCGCGAAGTAGTGAATGACAACATCCTACCGTTACAGGCATTTCCGAATGGTTCGCCCCGCGCGCCGGTAGCAGGCGCTCTGCTTATCTGGCAAAAAGGCGGCGAATTTAAAGATACCGGGCATGTGGCGGTCGTCACCCAGTTGCTGGAAAACAAAATCCGTATTGCCGAACAGAACGTGCTCCATACGCCGCTGCCTCCCGGACAGCAGTGGACCCGCGAACTGGAGATGGTGGTTGAGAACGGTTGTTACACCCTGCGTGATACCTTTGACGACACGACCATTCTTGGTTGGATGATCCAGACCGATGATACCCGTTTCAGCCTACCGCAGCCGGAGATCGCCAATGACTCGCTGAAAATTGGCGGCGCGCGACTGGAAGATAACGGGCAATTTGATGGTAAATGGCTGAATGAGCAGGACCCGCTTCAAAAAGCCTACGTGCTGGCGAACGGCCATGTGATTAATCAGGACCCGCATCAGTACTTCACCATTACCGAAAGCGCCGAGCAGGAGCTGATTAAAGCCACCAACGAGCTGCACCTGATGTATCTGCATGCGACCGACAAGGTGCTGAAAGACGACAACCTGCTGGCGCTGTTTGATATCCCGAAAATCCTCTGGCCGCGCCTGCGCCTTTCCTGGCAGCGTCGTCGGCATCATATGATTACGGGGCGTATGGATTTCTGTATGGATGAACGTGGACTGAAGGTGTATGAGTACAACGCCGATTCCGCATCGTGCCATACCGAAGCTGGCTTGATTCTCGAAAGATGGGCCGAACGGGGCTACACAGGGCAGGGACACAACCCGGCTGAAGGGTTGATCAACGAACTGGCGGGGGCCTGGAAGCACAGCCGCGCACGTCCGTTTGTCCACATCATGCAGGATAAGGATATCGAGGAAAACTATCACGCGCAGTTTATGCAGCAGGCGCTGCGTCAGGCCGGGTTTGACAGCAAAATTCTGCGAGGTCTGGATGAACTGCGCTGGGATGACGCCGGTCAATTGATTGACGGGGACGGCCGTCTGGTGAACTGCGTCTGGAAGACCTGGGCGTGGGAAACCGCAATTGAGCAGGTGCGCGAGGTCAGCGAAACGGAGTACGCCGCGGTGCCAATTCGTACCGGGCATACGAATCAGGAAGTGCGCTTAATCGATGTGTTGCTGCGCCCGGAAGTGCTGGTCTTCGAACCTCTGTGGACGGTTATCCCTGGCAACAAAGCGATTCTGCCGATCCTCTGGCAACTGTTCCCGCACCACCGTTATCTGCTTGATACGGATTTCACTGTTAATGAAGAGCTGGCGCAAACCGGTTATGCGGTGAAACCTATTGCAGGACGTTGTGGCAGCAACATCGATCTGGTGAGTCATCAGGAAGAGCTACTGGATAAAACCAGCGGTAAGTTTGCCGAGCAGAAGAACATTTATCAGCAGCTTTGGTGTCTGCCAAAAGTTGCCGGTAAATATATCCAGGTTTGTACCTTTACCGTAGGTGGTAACTATGGCGGTACCTGCCTGCGTGGTGACGAGTCGCTGGTGATTAAAAAAGAGAGCGATATCGAGCCGCTGATTGTGGTGAAGGAAGACTAATCTTTCTGCTCGCTCATGAGTGAGATATGAAAAGCCGGAGTATATCTCCGGTTTTTTTTATTTATGATTAGATTGATAGCACTTATATTTAAATGAGTATCTATATTTATATAAATGACAGTAAATATTCTCATGGTAAATGATATTTAATGATTAATGCATTCGTTAAATGAATGCATCAATCATTAAATAATTATTGTTGTTTGTATTAGATAAATATCTTCTTGATTGTCATTTTAAATATAAAAACATAATGTGTTATTCGATTAATTAATGACATTGATCATGTTTTTACCTATGGAATATATCGGATTGCATTAGCGTGATAATTATAATAGTTAATTGTCATCAACAGCCATTGTTAACTGCCTGCAGAAATGACGTTGTAAGAAACATGTTGAGCGATTGGAACGTGCTCCATTAGGAAACGCAAAATACCGGCAGGAGTCGCCGGTCTGAGAGGGACGTATGGGTGACAGTTTTCAGAATGAAGTGCCGACGGCACGCGTTAATATTAAGTTAGATTTACACACCGGAGGCGTTCAAAAGAAAGTTGAATTGCCTTTAAAACTACTAACTGTCGGTGATTTCAGTAATGGCAGAGAGCAGCGACCATTATCTGAGCGTGAAAAGATAGATATTAATAAAAATAACTTTAACGATGTGCTGGCCAAGTTTTCACCAGTGGTTAATTTAAGTGTTAAAAATACGTTAGCTGATGATGACAGAAAGGACGATATTAACCTTACCTTTAAGAATATCCGCGATTTTGAACCTGAGCAGGTCGCACGAAATATCCCACAATTACGTGTTCTGTTGGCTATGCGTAACTTACTACGTGACCTGAAATCTAACTTACTCGATAACGCTGCTTTTCGTCGCGAGCTGGAAACAATCCTTAAGGATCCAGCCCTGAGTCAGGAATTGCGTAATGAGCTGGCAACTATGATGCCAGAAGAGATTTAACGCTCTACAGGGTTTCCTCCGCTAAATCGGCAGGAATAGTAAAGGAACATAAAAGGAATATGTTGATGTCTGTTCAGGAACATACCTCTTCAGCCGCGACCACCACGACCAGTGAACGCAGTGTTTATCAGTCCCTCTTTGACAAAATTAATCTTTCCCCCGTCGCGTCATTAAAAAATGTAGATGCGTGGCAGAGTGATGAAGCGCTTTCTGATGCCGCTCCGGCGGAGCGTGTGACCGCTGCTATTCAGGTTCTGGTCTCATGTCTGGCTGATGCCGCACAACCCTTAGAACGCCTGGATAAAACGCTACTCGATGAGCAGATTGCTCGTCTGGATAAGCAGATTAGCGATCAGGTTAATGAAGTTATGCATCATGCTGAATTTCAAAAACAAGAATCGCTCTGGCGTGGTTTGCATTCAATGATCTCTGGCATTGATTTTCGCCGAAATGTCCGTGTCGAAATGATGGATGTCAGTAAGGATGCGCTGCGTGATGATTTTGATGACGCGCCGGAACTTATCCAGAGCGGATTATATCGTCATGTTTATATTGAAGAATATGATCAGCCAGGCGGCGAACCCATTGCGGCAATGATTTCAGCATACGAATTTGATAACAGCCCGCAGGATATTGCGCTACTGCGCAATATTTCTGGCGTATCGGCAGCCTGCCATATGCCATTTATTGGTTCAGTTGGGCCGAAATTCTTCCTGAAAGAAAATATGGAAGAAGTCGCGGCCATAAAAGACATCAATGATTATTTCGAACGTGCTGAATACATCAAATGGAAAGCATTTCGTGATAGTGATGATTCACGCTATATCGGATTAACTATGCCGCGTGTACTCGGGCGTTTGCCGTACGGCCCTG
>ERZ773186.2757-NODE-2757-length-12572-cov-15.970280_pt1 | contig 12572 bp, 11 predicted proteins | sample MGYA00581000_ERZ773186 | MGnify/ENA primary metagenome ERZ773186 (study PRJEB29015, sample SAMEA2737752) | human gut metagenome | biome: human gut; feature: human-associated habitat; material: faeces | place: China | collected 2012 ... | reverse complement strand
GGCAGGGAATCAAAAAACAGAAGTGGAAAAGAGGCTTTGCCACCAAAAAGGAAGCCTTAGGATTTGAAAGGGACTTTCTGGAACAGCAGTCTGCCAATCCTGACATGACATTTCAAAACCTTTATGAAATTTATATGGAGGATATGGCTGCAAGACTTAAGCAGTCAACTCTTCTGACAAAAAAGGCAGTACTACAGACGCATATTCTTCCATTCTTCGGTAGCAAGCCGATAAATGAAATCAAAGCCTCTGATGTACGAAGATGGCAGGCGAAGCTTATGAGTTCGCCGAATAATTACTCCCAGACCTATCTGAAAAAGATTAACACGGAGCTTAACAGCATCATCAATTACGCCAAGCGATTCTATGATCTCAACACCAATCCCTGCGGCAAGGCAGGCACCATTGGAAAAGCGAAAGCTCAGGAAATGGATTACTGGACTTATAATGAATATATTGCTTTCCGTGAGGGCGTAAAAGACAAGCCGCTATCGTATATCTGCTTTGAAGTCCTGTACTGGACTGGTATGCGAGAAGGTGAATTGCTTGCTCTCTCACCTGCTGATATTGACATTGATAACAAGCTAATATCCATCAACAGAACATATCAGCGGATAGGCGGAAAAGATGTATTTACATCACCTAAGACAAGAAAAAGTAAGCGAACGATTCCAATTCCGGATTTTCTCTGCCAGGAGCTATCAGACTATATTCAGTCAAGGTATATGCTTGACGTAGATGAAAGGCTGTTCCCGGTAACAAAATCATATCTCTCACACGAGATGATAAGAGGTTGCAAAAACACAGGTGTAAAGAAGATACGAATCCACGATATCAGGCACCCGTATGTCAAGCCCACGACAAAAAAATTTATAACTTTTTTTGAAGTTTTTCGGGCAGCCTCATAGCTGCCCATAGCTGTTTCAAATGGGTGTTCACGGTTATACTTCCTTTTCGGATTCCTTAGTTTCTAAGAAATCCTGTGTTGCATATTCAATCTCAATCCGATCTCCTGGAAAGACGTAAACTTTATTGATAAGCCGGTCAATCAGAGCTTTTGTCAGCATGTTGGCGTTTCCGACTTTCTGCACAATTTCCTGTTGTTTCAGCTTAATCTCATAATCACTTTTTATCTGCTTTGTCTGTGCAGTGATGACAGCATGAACATTTTTGGCTTGTACCAGTTCCGTGTCATAAACCGCTTTTCGTGTCCGATAGGTTTCCAAATCAATCTCTCCGAGTGCATACTGCTCATAAAGATACCGCTTGCTATCTTGAATAGAACGGAGTTTTTCTTCATGTTCGGTCTGCTGGACTGTCTGCAAATCCAATTTATCCTTATTGCTATCAATTCCCAATGCCGGACACATTTGAGCCCGAATTGTTTCAAATACAACCTGCTCCAGATCTGCCATCTTTATGCGCACACCATGACAAGGAAGCGTTTCAGCCACCTCGGAATGACGGCAATAAAACCACGCACCATTTCGTAGAGACATTGCATGATCGCAGCATCCGCAGAATACCTTACCACGGAGCAGATAATCACGCGGCTTTTTATTTGACAGAGAGAAACGCTTAATTGAAGCATTGGCTCTCTCAAATAGATCCACACTTACAATAGCCGGATGATGGTTCGGGATTTTGAACCACTCACTTTCATCCTTTAACTGTGTATGTCGGCTGCCAATCTCTTTTACCTTTCTCTTGCCAATTACATAGGTACCGATATATCTTTGATCTTCTAAAATACGCAGAACCGTTGATGTACTCCAAACGCCGTTTGTTCGGGAAACATTGTAATAGGCCTTGCCTTTAAGTTTGCGATATTCCCCAGGGGTGGGGATATTCATGGCATACAATTTTCTTGTGATCTCGGCTGCGGTGTTGCCTTCAGACGCCCATTGAAATATCATCTGCACATTCGGGGCAACATCCTCGTCCGGTTCCATACGTCCGTCTGCACTCTTGCGATAGCCGTAAGGACAGATGACACTCTGATATTCCCCACGACGCATCTTTGCGTATTTTGCACTTTTGGTTTTCATGGACATATCCCGGCTATACCACTCGCTGATAAGATACTTGAAAGCAATATCAATCCCTCCGGTATCACCTTTGAAATTAGCTGTGTCAAAATCATCACTGACGGAAATAAAACGGGTGTGATAAAGAGGAAATACCCGCTCAATAAAATAGCCGGTTTCAATGCTGTTACGTCCAAATCGGGAAAGGTCTTTTACAATAATACAGTTGATTTTTCCGGCCTGAACCATTGTTAAAAGTTCCTGCACCGCCGGACGCTCAAAGTTTGTCCCCGTATGACCGTTGTCAATAAATTCCAAAATCTCGCTGTCATCCCATTCCGGCAGAGACATAGCTTTTTCACGAAGAATCAGTTTTTGATTTGGTATGCTCAAACTTTCAGTTTTGAAATCTTCCACAGAAAGACGGATATAAAGGGCAATCACATAGTTGCGCACGGTTCCACCGCCTTTCCCTGAAATTCATTTTTGAAACGGAAGGTCACATGAATATTCCGCTCGTGGTCTATCTCAATTCGTTCAATGAGCCGTTCGATCAGTTCTACAGTCAGTACGTGATCCTGTGCCAGTGTTTTTGCATCCTTTTCCATTGCACGGTATCTGGCAAGCTGGTTGTCCAGAGAGTCCATAGATTTTTCAAATACTTCAATCTCACCAGACAGAGCATTGATAGCATGTTCATAATCCGCTTTCAATTCAAAGTATTCGTCATTTGTCAAAATACCCTGCACAAAATTTTCATATAGGCCACGGATCAGCCGGCGTGTTTTTTCAATTTCCTGCCGTTTGGCCGACATCTGAATTTTCAGCTTATCTTTTTCCTGTTTTTGTCTTGTCTCCAACTGAAAGAGTGGCAGCGACATTCCCAGCGCAACTGTCAGCTCTTTTTCAAGAATAGCCGTAACAGTAGAAATCAGTTCTTTCTCTTGTATCATCGCACCTTTGCAGCTATCTTTTTCTACCCGGCTGTTTGTAAGGCAGTGGAACCAGTAAGTGTCGGGTCCTTTCCGGCGCTCGGCGCGTTGCCTGTGAAGGCTTCTGCCACAATCAGCACAGAACACTTTACCTTTGAAAATGTTTGGTGTGTAGGGACGTTTTGGAGTTGCTTTGCTTTCTTCACAGATCTGTTTTCTGTATTCCTGAACTGCATTAAACAACTCATGGCTGATGATCGGTTCATGGGTGCATTTTGCAATAATCAGATTATCTTCTCCAGCCTTGACCTGCTGATGATCTACAATCTTTGTTTTTCCTTGCACCAGATCGCCTGTATAAACTTCGCTTTCTAAGATTTTCATCACTGTGCGGGTCTGCCATTTGCCACTTCCGATCAGTCCCGGACTGGTAATCTCGCCAGTGGTCTTTTTATAATGGCTCGGTGCCGGAATTCCCATCTCATTTAGATTGCGGACAATCCGGTTCAGTGCCACATGCTCATGTGCCCATTCAAAAATCTGTTTTACCACAGGGGCAGTATTTTCATCAATCAGAAGTTTATGGCAATTATCCGGGTCTTTCCTGTAACCGTAAGGCGCCCGTGCACCAATATAGTCGCCATCTTTCATAGCCTGCCGCGCCTGTGCTTTGATTTTTCGTCCAATGTCCAGAGCATAGGCTTCATTGATCATATTTTTCAAAGGCAGCATGATACCACCATGAAGATTTCCGGAATCCGCTGTGTCAAACTGATCCGTAACAGCAATGAAGCGAACATTATGAGCATGGAAATACTGTTCGATATAATAACCTGTGTCAATAGAATTTCGCCCTAATCGGGAAAGATCCTTAACAATCACACAGTTAATGTGGCCTGCTTCAATATCAGATAGCATTTGCTGAAATCCAGGGCGGTGAAAATTTGTCCCTGTCGCTCCGTTGTCGATATAGGTATCATACACAACGAAGTCCGGTTTATCTGAAAGAAAGTCATTCAGTACCAGCTTTTGATTTTCTACTGAGCAGCCCCGCTTTTTGTTATCCTCCACAGAAAGACGGATATACAGAGCTACATGTACATATAAAGATGGTGCCGGCATAGGTGCCGCCGTCTGTTTTCTGCTTTTTCTTGCCATTTAGCCCACCATCCTTTCTTCATTTTTTGTAGCAATCTGTTCCGCCAAAGAGATTGCTTTCTGATATTCATCCTGGTAATTAAATTCAATATGCAGTTCATCTTTACCCATTACCCGTATGCTTCGGATAAGCTGCATGACTGCCCGGCGGTCAATATCCTCCATAGTAGAAAATCTCATAAAATGGTTGATCCAACGATTTCGTTCGCTTCGGTTTTCCAATACATCTGTAAGTTTATCGTTCCATTCAGCGATTGCCTTTTGGAACAGTTCAATATCTGCATTGTATTTTCGCTTATAAGAGAGAAATTCTTCCTTTGTCAGAATTCCACTCACCAGATTTTCATAGAGTTTTGCCTTAAAGCCCTCGGTCTGTGCTACACGCTTTTCATTTACTCTGATCTGTGCGGCATATTCCTGTGCCAATTCCCGGTTGATCCGTTCCTGACTGATACTGGACAGCAGGGCATCCAGAGAAGCAACATTTTCAATATGTCCTTTCAAACTGTCCTGCACACATTCAATCAGATCCGACTCTTTCAGCATGACCGACGATGTGCAGCCATTCTTTTTGCCGGTCGGGCAGTAATAATAGTGATACTCTTTATCTTTATAGCGGTTCGTCTTGCGGGTCATACGGCAGCCACAGCAGCCGCAGATCAAAATACCGGAAAAAAGGTAAACCTTATCCGATTTGGGAGAAGTCCTTGTGTCAATCCTGCGGAGCCGTTGCACCAGATCAAAATCGTGCTTTTGTATGATCGCTTCATGGGTTCCCTCCACACGAATCCATTCCGAAGAAGGTTTGTCCTCACGCTCTTTTAATTTGAAATGGGGCGTTGTCTGCTTGCCCTGGACCAGTGTTCCGGTGTAAGTTTCATCCTGTAAAATGCGGATGATTGTAGTTGCAGACCATTTGCAATCCTTTCGGTCTGTATAGCCACCTTTTGCATGAGGCATTCCGTGATTGCGCTTATACGCCAAAGGTGAAAGAATTCCTAATCGGTTCAGTTCATCCGCTATATGGGAAGCGCTGAATCCTTCCAGCCGTTTTCTGAAAATATCCCGCACAACATTGGCAGCATATTCGTCTACTTCCAGGCTCTTGTGTTTATCGCCGACTTTCACATAACCATAGATGGTAAAAGCACCTACAAAATCCCCGCTGCGCCGTTTTACTTCCAGGGCGCTCCGTGTCTTAACAGAAATATCCCGACAGTAAGCCTCATTCATAATGTTTTTGACAGAAACCGTGAGATCATCGGCAGCGTCATTTTCTGTGTCCACATTATCGTTAATTGCGATAAAACGCACTCCATAGGCTGGAAATACCCTGCGCATATAACGGCCTGTTTCTATGTACTCACGACCTAAGCGGGAGAGGTCTTTGACAATCACGCAGTTAGCTTCGCCTTGTTCGATCATCCGCATCATTTCCTGAAATGCCGGGCGATCAAACAAAACACCACTATAACCATCGTCAATTTTTTCTGCCACAACCTCAATTTCCGGGTGTCGGGCTATGTAGTCATCGATCAGGCGCCGCTGGTTAGCAACGCTGTCACTTTCTACTGTTTTATCATCCGTATAAGAAAGACGGATGTACTTAATCGCTTTGTAAACCTGCATAAAAAAACACTCCTTTCGTTGCACAGAAAAATCCCCGCAATTCAAGAAGTGTGGTTATGCCATATTCAATTCCTTTTCCGATTCTTATTCTACCATGCTTTTACGGAAAAGTCAGCCCCTTTCTTAAAATTGCAGCTATCGCAAAATACCTTTGATACATTCTTCCAGGGTAGCACCTTCAGCAGAAAAGCTGGCCTGTACAGTAAAACGCCCACACTTAAAATGGTATGGATTTTTGATTTGCTGAACGAATTCTGCAATTCGTTCATCACGGGAAAGTTCTTTGTTGACAGAGACATCCCGAATGTCTACCAGTGTACCCACTTCACTGACAATGGTATTCAATTCCATAGTATCAACTCCCTTCTGAAAACTGTGTTATCAAAACCACATGAATAGGTCGGATCTATGGTTATTACACACATAAATCCGGCCCATTATATCTGATTTCGATTTTACTGCCGTATTTGCCACGCACCCCGGCAAGTCCTTCTGTTATAAGGACGGGGCTGTTACAGGCTGCGGATAGCGTCACCGCATCATAGTCCCGCATACGCCGCCGCTTTGCCAAAGCAAGCAAACGCCGCAGGAACTCTCCCCAAGTCTTTAGGAAGCTGTGAAGAAGTACCATTATGATCTGCGTCGTTATCGCGTCCGGCCTGCCACAGCCGGTTTCGTAGGTTGCGTTTATCGCTCGGACAGCCTGGATCCATCACCTCCTTAGGCCGCCTGTCACCGCGCCGCCCCATCTGCCGCTCGGAACACAGAATGAAGTACCTGTAACAGCGTATATTCGGTTGTCAAGGAACAAGCAAGGGGCATGGCAGACAAATTGATATTGCAGTTGGGGTGGGAGGATGTATATGCTTCCTTACCACACCCGTCCAGCTTGTCCCGCCGAATATGTCCCTCTACTATTCAGTACATTTTTAGGGGCAAAGTTGCCGTCTGTTATAAAATTTCTTTGAAATATTTTTCCAGACTACGCAATCCGGCTTCGATAGAACGGGTGATCCGGCTTTTGTGTGTTCCTTCCGCTTTGGCAATATCTGCTTTGCTCATGCCAAGAAAAAAGTGTGCATAGATTCGTTGGCGCTGCTTTACCGGAAGTTTGGAAAGACCTTTATAAATCAACTCCGTCATTTGGCGCTGTTCCCAAATTTCTGCCGGGTTAAGAGGCTTTTGCAATATCTCACGCTCAATACCTTCGTCTCGATCCAGAGAGTAAAATGCTTTATAGCGGTATGTACGAATCCGATAGGCTTCTTCCAACAACATATATTCCCGAAGCAACAAAGCAACTTCATCCGGCACCTCAACGATCATGTCCTGTGTATAATACGGGTAATAATCCCGAAGATTGATTTTCTTCATAGTAATTTCCTCCAATTTCGATGTTTGAGTTGATGGCAAAAATCGAAATCAGAGGGTGGGCTGCGGCAGCGATAAGGTCTAAGTCTCTTTCTGATTAAAAAAAGGGTACAAAAAAGCGCGCCCGTACAAAGAACAGGCGCGCCAAAGCAGCAGTATAAAATTTTTCCGGGAGGTTGACAGCGAAAATGCTCAAACTTTGTCGAAACCAAAAACGCCGCAATCCATACGAGCTGGACTACGACGTATAGGTGACTGAATGTAAAGCAGTTTATCTGCAGATCTGTGTTGCATAGACGCATAGGCATTTCCTCCCATCAAGGAGGAACCTGAATCGGCTGCTTGATACCTCCTTGGGAGAAAATTATATCGGTTATGTTTCCTTTATCAGTCCGCAGATATTCGCTTTTTACTCTTTATATTCGCAATTTTCTACATATTCCGCTCTTAGAATATATGCTGCAAAAAGCAAGCCCACAAGGGGAAACAACACCTTGTGGGCTCATGTTATAGATGTTCAAATTTATAGCCGATCCCGGCGACACTCTCAATATAGTTTGGAAGATCCGGTTCAAAGCGCAACTTCTTACGCAGCTTACTTATATGATTATGAATCGCTTTTCTCGAATAGAAATCACAATCCTCTTTCCAAACCAAATCGGTAATCAGTTCGTAAGTAAAAACACGTTTGGGATTGGCAATGAGCAATGCCAGTATATCAAACTCCTTACTTGTCAGGTTGATCATCCGTTCCCTAACCCTGACAGTGCGGTGTTCCAGGCATAGATAAAGCTCGCCTTCTTGTATTTCTGTCAGAGGATTTTTCTCTGCTGTGGAAGAAGTGTGACAGGAATTGAATACCGTTCCATGACAGACTCCTTGTTCCAAAATATATTGCATTAGAGCATTCTTTTGTTCCTCGTTAAGAAGCAGAAATAACTTTTCTCCGATCTGCTTGCCGGATTCTTCTATATCAAAAACAGCTAATGTCCCATCACATCATCACCTCCGTATTTTAATAAATTTATTGATTAGAGTTCAATTCTTGCTTTCGATGGCTTATCTTCACAATAGATAACTTTAATCGTTGTTCCCTTGTCAGGGACTTTGTTTCCTGCGCCAATCCATTTTCGGCAGATGTAATCTTTTCCGTCTATCGTATATTTGACCTTGATAGTATGCGGAAAGGCTGCGCCATCCATCGCATGAACGCGGGCAGGTTTACGATTCACTTTTAACCACCATTGTTTTGTAACTGAAATTACAGTTCCCATTGTTTCTTTTTCCATAAGTTATACCTCCAATGATATTTTTGATTGATGATACCTATTTTCTACTCAGCCTTTTCTTTGTTTGTAGTAAAAGCGGAACGCTGCTGCGCCGGTGGCCGCCAACTGCACCAGAATCAGCACAGCGAACAGGCCGAAGCTCTCATAATAGAACAGCTCATCCCTAAATAGAAGGACATCACAGAGCGCAGTAAAGATAAGTGTCACAAAGTAAATGATATAATCTCGCAGGCTTCTGCGGATATTTTGAATTGCTAACTTCCAGTACATATCTTCCTCCCATCACCTTACGCTATCGGAGTTGCTGCGAATCGAACGCTGGAACAGCAGCCATGTACTGAGAAAGTAGCAGCTCAGCAGCAAAGCGAAAATCCCGACAATGATACCTATTTGCCGCATCAAGACTCCGCAGCCAATATAAGCTGAGATTTCAGCAGAAACACTTTGAAGAAAATAGACAATCACAATCATTGCTACAACGATTGCCGCTGTGATCGGCATCCCAAACCAAACACCAAGCTGTTTTAGAACCAAAGTATGCAGGTCCTTCTCTTCCACTCCCATTTTTCGCAGAACCGAAAATCTGTAGTTGTTTTTTTCTGCATCTAGGAGCTGCTGAAGAGCCAGCACGGTAAGACACATCACCATCAGCACAATTGCACCATAGATCAAGGACGCTTTTAGGATAAAGTTAAGGGCGATTATACGGTTCACTTCCGTAGTACGGACAGTTGTACTGTATCCTGCCAGATTGTCTTTATCAGGATCTTCTGGATAAGAACGCCCAAGAAGCTGTTCCAGCATTTCTGCCGTTTTGAAGGGAAGCGGATATTGGGTCATCACAAATCGGTTGCTCTGTACCGGAAGCAAGACTTGCGCTATCTCGTCCGGTATGATATACACTACATCTGTATATAGATTATAGATGGATTCCCCCACAGGTTCCTGAAACACTGCATTCTCACTGAGTTTCAGAGTGCCTGCGTCCGTTTCCAGTAAAGTATGCTCAGCGATGTAGTTTTCAATATCCTTGTCCTCTGCCGCACTATGCCAGTGGGTAGCAAATTCATCCGTTTTTAAAATAATAGGTTCATATCCCAACATTTTCCGAACAGCGTTATAATCCTTCAGTGCAATCGCCAAGGGAGGAAAATCGTACTTTACCCGCTGGTAAAAGTCGCTTTTTTGAGGAAGATATTCCGAAAAAGTCAAATCGTCCTTTATCTCTATGTTGTTTTGTTCTATGAACGCAGTAATTTCCTCATAGTCTGTATCCGGAAGATTTTCCACTTCATAAACTTCGTTGTAGCGGCTTGAAATTTGAATGTCATAGACTGCCCGACTATCCAAATAGCCCAGACTCCATCCTGTCAAAACTGGCGCAATGACAAACAAGCAGATAGAAAAAGTCAGGGTCACACAAATGATCGTCATCGTTTTCGTATTGGTAGCCAGCTTAGAGGAAAGCTGTCCAAACAGAAATAAACTCGTATTGTGATATTTGCGGGACACTTTAGACTCCTTCCAGTATAGGAGTGCCGCATTCGATAAATATATGACTGCGGAAATGATAAACAAAATATCCGCAACCCCAAACAGCAAATATTGATTCAGAGTTGGGGCGTCAAATCCAAGGAAGTAGGCTTTTTCCAGTTCTGCGATGGAAAAAATCGGGATAGCGGTCAATACAGCACCAGCCAGAAGCCCGCAAAGATATGGGGAAAATCCTATTTTTCTGTGTAAAAAAGAAACTGCAATTGCCCAAAGCAGCGTCACGGCAGGGAAAAGGACATTCCCCCAATACATGAGCTTTACAGGAAGTGGATGTCTGGGATCGAAGTAAAAATGATATTTTACAGCACCTACCTCCAGCATCCACAGCAGCATAATGCCATAGAAAATACAGATCATCGGCATCCATCTGCTTTTATGAAGCGGTTTTTCATTCTGACGGTTTGCCGTCATAAGCTCAATAATCCTACTTTTATTGAGAATTCTGACATTCCCGACTCCAACCAGAATCTGGCAAACAACAAAGAAGCCCACGGTCAGCAGCACGGTATCTGGAAAAAAAGACCAAGAAAAAGCGTAGGGTTCCCCAAAAGAAGCAAGCAGCATAGCCGTAATGACCTGAGAAACGACCATCCCCAGAAGGATTCCCACCGACACAGAGAATATGAGTAGGAAAAAAGTCTCTCCAAAAAAGAGCAGTCCTATGGTTTTTTGCTCCATTCCCAGGGTTGCCTCAACTGCAAACTCCGATTGTTTTTTTCTCAGCATGAAACGATTGACATAGTGGATCAGAAACAACAGAAGCAGACTAATCCCGCAAATCGCCAGTTTCATACCTCCAGCCAGCAGGGAAATATTATATTCCGCACCAATGGTCGGATGATAATGGGTGCTGCTGATAGACAAAAACGCATAGAACAATGTGACACAGAGTGTCATGGTCACAATATAAATCAAATAGTCCTTTCCTGACCGCTTTGCATTTTTGAAAATGAGTTTAGTGTACATCATTCACACCCCCTCCCATCATGGTGAGGACATCCAAGATTTTTTCAAAGAAAACCCTACGAGAATCACTGCCTTTGAGAATTTCCGCGAAGATCGCACCATCTCTTAAAAAGAGAATACGATTGGCATAGCTTGCCGAAAAAGCGTCGTGTGTTACCATCAGGATTGTGGCGTCAAGGCTTTCGTTAATACTCTGGATTGTGGAGAGCAAGGCTTGTGACGAGTGACTATCTAACGCGCCGGTAGGTTCGTCCGCCAGAATCAACTTTGGCTGGTTGATAATAGCTCTGGCACAGGCACACCGCTGTTTTTGACCGCCGGACACCTGATAGGGATATTTATCCAGAATATCCGTGATATTCAGCTTTCCGGCCATTTCCCGCACCCGCCCATCAATCTCACCTGCAGGAACCTTGTTGATAGTCAGTGCCAAGGCAATGTTTTCCGAGATTGTCAGAGTGTCCAGCAGGTTAAAATCCTGAAATACAAATCCAAGATTCTCCCGACGAAACCGGGCAATCTGTTTTTCGTTGATTTCCGTCACATCGGTTCCGTCCAGATAGATATGTCCCGCACTGACGGTATCAATGGTGGAAATACAGTTGAGCAGGGTAGTCTTGCCGGAACCGGATGCTCCCATGATTCCTACAAATTCCCCCTCCTGAACGGAAAAGCTGATGTCCTGAATTGCTTTTGTAACATTCCCGCCATTTCCGTAATATTTTTGGATATGATCCAGTTTCAAAATTTCTTTCATTGTTATATCCATTCCTTTCGCTTCGCTCAGGCACAAAACGTAATGAAAATGTTTCCCTGAGCTTATTTTTTCTTTATAATTCTTCTTGTAGGGAACTCGGTATACTACAAATCACGAGGAGGTGAGTGGGCTGTCCGGCTTGCCGGATGACCGTATTGTTATATGTGTAGACTGTCTTTTCAGGCACAAATAAGTGTGACACCAAGCACGAAATCTTATCTCTGTTTAAACAACTTCGTTTATGGCTTAGACAGTCAGTCAATTCCGTCTCTCCCTATAATCTTTAGCGAACCGCTCCGGTTCTGAAAGGAGTCCCTATGGCTTTAAAAATCGTGTACAAAATCTGTTGTGGCATTGATGTCCACAAGACTTTTGTAGTCGCCTGCATTGCTTCTACTGACAAGCACGGCGTTACCTCTTACGAGCGCCACCGTTTTTCTACCTACACGAAGGGTTTGAAAAATTTGTTACAATGGCTGCTCGAACATAATTGCAAGGATGTCTGTATGGAATCTTTGAACGAACCGGCCGGCAACATAGGCATGGCTTTTTCTCCCCGGTAAAGGATCGCCTGGTTGAAGGAATAGCCTGCCCCGTTGTTAGGTGCTATCCGAACGTCCAAATTGATGGAAGGAGAAACGGACTGGATACCGATTCCACCGATTCCAACAGGACATTTCTTATTGGCTTGGATACAGCGTCCCGTCACCCATTCGCGGACGGAAGAAGATATGAAATAATCGTCCGGTTCATTCGTCTTGCTCAACTTGAAAGGGGCAATCCATCCACGTCCGGCATTCCCAAACTGCGCCTGCAAAAGGCGCATCACTTTACCGGAATAATAACCGGCCTGTATGTGAGAATCGCCTAAATGGACGATTGTCAATAC
>ERZ773186.2754-NODE-2754-length-12580-cov-17.742275_pt1 | contig 12580 bp, 16 predicted proteins | sample MGYA00581000_ERZ773186 | MGnify/ENA primary metagenome ERZ773186 (study PRJEB29015, sample SAMEA2737752) | human gut metagenome | biome: human gut; feature: human-associated habitat; material: faeces | place: China | collected 2012 ... | reverse complement strand
CCGGCCCGGTTTTACACATATATTCAATCGCGTCCTGGTCACCGATATAGTCCGAACCTTTTACGGTGTCGTACATATGCCATTCCCAGTTATCTTCATGGGTATTACCCAGCGCAACGGTAATGCCGCCTTGCGCAGAAACGGTATGGGAACGGGTCGGGAAGACTTTAGAGAGCAGCGCACAGGTTTGACCGCTCTGGGAAATTTGCAGCGCCGCGCGCATACCTGCGCCACCGGCACCAATCACAACTGCATCAAATTCTCTGACTGGCAATTTCATCACACACCCCACACCACAACGAATCCATAAATCACGTAAACCACCAGAGCAACGACAATCACCAGTTGCAGCATCAGGCGCAAGGCCAGCGGTTTAACGTAGTCGGTCAACACCTGCCACATGCCGATCCAGGCATGGATCAAGATAGAAAACAGCGCCAGCAGGGTGAACACTTTGGTGAACGCAGAGGCGAAGAAACCGATCCAGACTTCATATGTCAGCTCGCCACTGGTAGCGAAAAAACCGACCATATAAATGATGTAGAGCGTCAGGACGATAGCGGTAGCGCGAACGAGGATGAAATCATGTACGCCATTGCGTCCTAATGCGGAGGCGTTGCTTACCATACGAGGACTCCTGCGAGAAGTGAAAGCACGACAGTAATAACAAAGGAGATTTTGGCGGAGCGTTTACCCGCTTCGAATGTTTCTTCCAGATAGCCAAAATCCATCATCATGTGGCGAATACCTACGACGACGTGATACGCCAGAGCGGTAAGGATGCCCCACATGATAAATTTGACGAAGAAGCTGCCCATAATCGCGGAAGCTTGCTCGAAACCTTCAGGGGAAGAGAGGCTGGTACCCAGAAGCCACAGCAGGATGCCCACTGCAACAAAGGTGATCACACCGGAAACGCGATGGAGAATGGACGCTATCGCCGTGATGGGGAACCGGATGGTCTGTAGGTCCAGATTAACAGGTCTTTGTTTTTTCACATTTCTTATCATGAATAACGCCCACATGCTGTTCTTATTATTCCCTGGGGACTACGGGCACAGAGGTTAACTTTCTGTTACCTGGAGACGTCGGGATTTCCTTCCTCCGGTCTGCTTGCGGGTCAGACAGCGTCCTTTCTATAACTGCGCGTCATGCAAAACACTGCTTCCAGATGCGAAAACGACACGTTACAACGCTGGGTGGCTCGGGATTGCAGGGTGTTCCGGAGACCTGGCGGCAGTATAGGCCGTTCACAAAATCATTACAATTAACCTACATATAGTTTGTCGGGTTTTATCCTGAACAGTGATCTAGGTCACGATAACAACATTTATTTAATTTTTAATCATCTAATTTGACAATCATTCAACAAAGTTGTTACAAACATTACCAGGAAAAGCATATAATGCGTAAAAGTTATGAAGTCGGTATTTCACCTAAGATTAACTTATGTAACAGTGTGGAAGTATTGACCAATTCATTCGGGACAGTTATTAGTGGTAGACAAGTTTAATAATTCGGATTGCTAAGTACTTGATTCGCCATTTATTCGTCATCAATGGATCCTTTACCTGCAAGCGCCCAGAGCTCTGTACCCAGGTTTTCCCCTCTTTCACAGAGCGGCGAGCCAAATAACAAACGGGTAAAGCCAGGTTGATGTGCGAAGGCAAATTTAAGTTCCGGCAGTCTTACGCAATAAGGCGCTAAGGAGACCTTAAATGGCTGATACAAAAGCAAAACTCACCCTCAACGGGGACACAGCTGTTGAACTGGATGTGCTGAAAGGCACGCTGGGTCAAGATGTTATTGATATCCGTACTCTCGGTTCAAAAGGTGTGTTCACCTTTGACCCTGGCTTCACTTCAACCGCATCCTGCGAATCTAAAATTACTTTTATTGATGGTGATGAAGGTATTTTGCTGCACCGCGGTTTCCCGATCGATCAGCTGGCGACCGATTCTAACTACCTGGAAGTTTGTTACATCCTGCTGAATGGTGAAAAACCGACTCAGGAACAGTATGACGAATTTAAAACTACGGTGACCCGTCATACCATGATCCACGAGCAGATTACCCGTCTGTTCCACGCTTTCCGTCGCGACTCACATCCAATGGCAGTCATGTGTGGTATTACCGGCGCGCTGGCGGCGTTCTATCACGACTCGCTGGATGTTAACAATCCTCGTCACCGTGAAATTGCCGCGTTCCGCCTGCTGTCGAAAATGCCGACCATGGCGGCAATGTGTTACAAATACTCTATTGGGCAGCCATTTGTTTACCCACGTAATGACCTCTCCTACGCCGGTAACTTCCTGCACATGATGTTCTCCACACCGTGTGAACCGTATGAAGTCAATCCTATTCTGGAACGCGCCATGGACCGTATTTTGATCCTGCACGCTGACCATGAGCAGAACGCTTCTACTTCTACCGTGCGTACCGCTGGCTCTTCAGGTGCGAACCCGTTTGCCTGTATCGCAGCAGGTATTGCTTCGCTATGGGGACCGGCTCACGGCGGCGCCAACGAAGCTGCACTGAAAATGCTGGAAGAAATCAGCTCGGTTAAACACATTCCGGAATTTGTTCGTCGTGCGAAAGACAAAAATGACTCTTTCCGCCTGATGGGTTTTGGTCACCGCGTGTACAAAAACTACGACCCGCGCGCCACTGTAATGCGTGAAACCTGCCACGAAGTCCTGAAAGAACTGGGCACCAAAGATGATCTGCTGGAAGTGGCGATGGAACTGGAAAACATCGCGCTGAATGACCCGTACTTTATCGAGAAGAAACTGTACCCGAACGTTGATTTCTACTCCGGTATTATTCTGAAAGCGATGGGCATTCCGTCTTCTATGTTCACCGTTATCTTCGCCATGGCGCGTACCGTTGGCTGGATCGCTCACTGGAGTGAAATGCACAGCGATGGTATGAAAATTGCCCGTCCACGTCAGCTTTACACCGGCTACGCGCAGCGTGATTTTAAATCGGATATTAAGAAGTAAAATGACGCCCCCAACCCCCTGCGTTTTTACGCAGGGGGTTTTCTTTTCTACAGCAGCAACAAAGATATTGCCGGGATATAGGTAATTACCAACAGCAATAAAATCAGACTTATCAGTAATGGCACCGCTTCTCGCATAAATTGCCCGACAGAAACCTGCACGGTATTACATACCAACAGCATCACCGTTCCGACAGGGGGTGATAACGTTCCTAGCGATAGGTTGAGGATCATGATGATGCCAAAATGCACCGGATCAATGCCAAAATGAGCCACCACTGGTTTAAGTAATGGAACTAATATTAGCAGGATGGCACTCCCTTCAAGGAACATGCCAAGCACCAGCAGCAATAGATTGATAATCAATAAAAAGACGTATTTATTATCGGTCAGAGAGGTCACAAACTCCGCAACCGTTATACCGGCCCGCTCAAGAGAAAATATCCATCCCAGCGCGGCACTCGCCATAATGATTAACATGACCGATGCCGTGGAACGCGCCGTTTCAGAGAGCGCAGTAAATACATGGCTGATTTTCAGTTCGCGATAAATCACAAAACCAATAAACATCACCAATAATACCGCTACTGCTCCGGCTTCTGTTGGTGTGAAGATATTTGCCCGGATGCCACCGATAACCGCAACGATTAAGAACAGTGCTGGCCAGGCCTGCGCCATAGCCACTGACACTTCTTTCGGTTTTGGCCAGTGTGCGCTGGAAGGTTTTAAACCGCGACGAATAGCCACCAACCATACAGTGACAATCAACATAGCTGAACACAATAGACCAGGCAGGATCCCGGCCATAAACATGGAACCGATGGAGACATCCGCCACCAGTCCGTAAAGAATCAGCGCAATACCCGGTGGAATAATCGGCGTAATCAACGAACCACTTGCCGTTATCGCTGCCGCAAAGCCACGGGAATAACCTTTCTGTTCCATTTCCGGCACCATCATGCGCGATAACATCGCGGCATCCGCCAGGTTAGATGCACTGACGCCGCCCATCATGGTACTAACCAGAATATTAGCCCCACCCAGACCACCGCGCATTCTGCCAATCAACACGTTGGCAATTTGCAAAATACGCGCGGCAATTCCCGTATAGCTCATTAACGTGCCTAATAAGATAAAAAATGGAATAGCTAACAGCGAAGGGGTTTGTGTCGTGGCAATCAAACGTTGAATTGCCACCATTAACGGCACGTTTGAATAGCAAAAGAAGTAGGTCAAAATACCGCAAAACATCGCCAGCCATACTGGCATATTGATAAATAAACAGATGAACATAAGCGGAATGATCATCAGCCAGTTATCCAGCCAGCTACCCGCCAGTAATTCACTCAATGCTGTCATTATTCACTTTCCTTGCGCGGAGTTTTCTTGATCAGGTGTAAGGCAGTAAAACAGGTGATACCGATTGCACCAACCGTGACCGCAATGTCGATCCAAAACCAGGATATTTTTAATATTTGCGTGGTTTTAAATGCTGTTCCGGCAGCTAATTTCCATGCTGACCAGGCCATAACAATCAGCAAAATAATAGATATCAGAGAGACAAAAAACGTTAAAACACGTTGCCAGCGTGGTGTCAGTGCGTCAGCTAAAAATGGAATCGACAAATGGGTATTATCTCGTTCGGCAACAATTGCACCAAACATTACCACCCAAATCATTAATAAACCGGAAACCTCTTCTGTCCATTGTAATGGCATATGAAAACAGTAGCGCTTATTACCGCAGTAATGGTCATGATTACCAATATAAAGAGCGTTAATACCGCAGCAACTTCAATCAATTTCCCTAAAAGACGCATAAACACCTCTGCTCTTAACGGTCGGCGCCGTAACACCGACCTGTCCTTATGCCATGAAGTTATTTCAGCTGTTGCTGAATAGTGTCATATAAACCAGGGGTCCATTCCGGAAATTGTTGATAGACTTTTAAAGCTTTTTCTTTGAAAGGGGCCACATCTGGATAGATAATTTCCACACCCTGCTCCTGCATGGTTTTCAACATTGCCGCATCCTGCGCAGTGGTGATTTTCTGGCTATATAACCCCGCTTCATACGCTGTCTGGTGAATAATATCCAACTGCGCAGGTGTCAGGGTGCTGAAAAACGCTTCCCCCCCAACCATAATGATGTATTGGTCAGATAGTTAACCATTGACAAATATTTCGCCTGCTCATGCAGTTTTTGTCCATACAGAACAGAGACCGGGTTTTCCACACCATCGATCATCCCCTGAGTCAGCGCCGGATAAACGTCTCCCAGCGGCATTGGCGTTGGGGTAGCCCCCATTGCTTCAATGGCTTTAATCTGCATGACGTTATTTGGCACGCGAATCTTCATCCCTTTCAGGTCTTCTGGTGTACGAATTGGTTTTTTAGCAATGATCTGTCGAGTGCCGTACAGATAGTTGCTCATGACAATATGAACACCTTTTTCCCGTAGTTTCTGTTCTTTTTGTTTAAACCAATCACTGGCATAAATCGCAAATAGTTTCTGCGGATCTTCGGTTAAATAAGGACCAAATAATATTCCCAGGTCTGCATCATAATCAGTTAAAAACCCAACATCACTGATGGTGATAATATTCATCCCCATCAATGCTTGCTCAGTAATATCTTGTTTAGAACCTAACTGTGAACTTGGGTAAAGTTCGAAAATAATATCTCCATTGCTTTTTTTCTTCACAAGATCTGCCCAGTACTTCACTACTGTATCCGCGGGTTCGCCTGGGTTACTTTCATAGGCGATTTTGATAGTTACCGGTGCGGCATTCAGCATCGGACTTAATAAAGCGAAAAGAAATAAAAATGGTGCCAGTAATTTTTTCATTATTATTACCTGTAAGAGCTTTATCGATTAACGGGGATCTGCCCGACAGACTGCACTTTTGCTGTAATCAAATGCTTTATATGTTAAAACAAACTCCTGATGCCCCAGTCGTTCTGCGGCACAATATTGGCCGTTTGCGACATTCTCAATCACCTGCATAATATCGTCTGCAATATCGCCGAGCGTTGCGCCTTCGCTAATTACACGACCGGCATTAACGTCCATATCGTCAGATAAATGCTCCCACGTCTGCGGGTTATTACACACTTTAATAATTGGTGCGATCACTGAACCAATAACTGAACCGCGACCCGTGGTAAATAACACCATATGACAGCCAGAGGCGATAAGTTCCAGTGCTTCTGATGAGTCATTGATATTCGGATAACCAAAACGAGGTTCACCATCAGGCACAACATCCATCAACCAAAGCCCTGGAAAGTGTGTGTGTTGTGTCGGTAATATAACGCCAGCAATCAGTGCATCACCCGATTTGGTATATGCCCCGAGGGATTTTTCTTCCTGAGTGGTTAAGCCACCTTCGGCATTACCATTGGAAAAACTCCCCAGTCCCATCAAACTGTAATAACGCTCTGCTTTTGTCATTGCCGCTTCAATGGCATCACGTGCCTGCGGGCTACCCGCACGCGACATCATATGTTGCTCACAACCAAGCAGCTCACCACTTTCTTCAAAAATGCAGGTAGCCCCTTTCTCCAGCAACTGGTCAAAGGCGCGCCCTACTGCCGGGTTACCCGTGATACCACTGGTGCCATCTGAACCACCGCAAATTGTGCCAACAACCAGGTCACTCCAGTTCAGGGTACAACGCGGTGTATGCGCTAACTGCTCCAGCATTTCTGTGACCAGTTGCTTACCCAGCGCAATGGTGTTGGTCGTGCCTTTATTTTCCTGAATGACCAGCGTATGGCACGGTCGCCCACTTTCTCGTACTTCTTGCTCCAGCCGACGGCGATCAAAATTCTCGCACCCGAGCGAAATAATCAGTACGCCGCCAACGTTGCTATGAGTCGCCAGATTTTTCACCAGCCGATAGCCGTAATCGCTGGGATAACAACCTGAAAAGCCAAAATACTGCACATCGTGACAAGAAAACCCATCGACAACCTTTTTAGCAACATGGCTGGCACACTCCACCATAAAGATGACCTGCACAGTATTACGAATACCCGGTCGGCCATTTTGCCGTACATAACCTTCCATTATGCTTTTTCCTCTGGCTGATAGCCGGCATCATCATGATGAAAAATGGCGATGGCATTGCTGACAAGATTATGGGAATGCACATGTTCACCCATGGCAATATCGCGAGTGGCATGTCCGATAATGGCACCGTATTTCAGAATCGAATCCCCGTTTTTCACTGCTTCGCAGGCCAGCTTATGCCCTAAGGTTGTGCCATTGCGCGCCACCATTTCGCCGTCGTCCCACCAGACGATATCGCCACTGGCGATGTCATTCAGCGCGACTACGCAGTTATCTCTGGCATGAAGCTTTAACGCTCGTTTGCGCATAATTCCTCCGTACATCAGAAGCCGATCAATGCGCCGCCATCCACCACCAGCACCTGACCACTGACAAACGCCGCTGCATCTGAGGCGAGATAAACCGCTGCCCAACCGATATCTTCCGGCCTGCCGAATTTTTTCATTGGTGTACGACCGAGGATTTTGTTGCGGCGTTCATCATCACCTTCAATGGCCTTACGCAACATCGGTGTATCAATCCAGCCAGGCGCAATACCGTTGACGCGAATCCCGTGTCCAGCCAGCTCCGTAGTCATACCGCGAATCATGCCGAGATAAGCTGATTTCGCAGCGCTGTAGCCAGTAACCAGAGGCTGCCCAAGAAATGAGGTCATCGAAGCAGTAAAAAGCACACAGCCTTGACCACGTTGTTTCATATGCGGCACCAGCGCTTTGGTTAATGCAAATGCGCCGACAACGTGAACGTCGAGCACTGACTCAAAATCACTGACGCTCATCTCTTCAATCGGTTTTTTGCAGTGATTGCCCGCATTATTGACCAGGATATCGATCGCCCCGTGTTCGCTAATGAGCGCATCTACTTTTTCCTGCGCAGTTGCAGTATCGCCGACATCCATTTGTATCCAGCTAGCCTGCTCGCCCAGCATTCCGGCTGTCTTTTGTGCCAGTTCACCGTTCAGGTCAGCAATAATGACTTTTGCGCCGCTGACAAGCATACATTTCGCCATCGCCAGTCCAAGCCCGCTTGCCGCTCCTGTAATCAGCGCTGTTTTATTTTGTAAAGAAAAAGCATTCATGAAGTCTCTCCTTAAAGGTCAATGAGGATTTTGGTATACGCGCCGGGATCGTTTGCCCAGTTGTTAAAAGCACGATCAGCCTGTTCCAGCGGATAGTGAGCGCTCACCAGATTGCTGACCGGATAGCGCCCGGACTCCATCAATGCCAGCACGGCGCGAAAATCGGCCACTGTGGCATTTCGGGAACCACGGATATCCAGCTCTTTCATCAGGAACAGCGCACTCTGATAACTCACAGGCTGTTTGGCGTAACCGACATAAACCACACGACCGCTAAACGCCACCAACCCTGTAGCCTGTTCAATGGTTTGTTGATTACCCACCGCTTCAATTACTACTTCCGGACCACGACCGTCATTTAACAGCGCCAGTTCTGCCGCCACGTCACATTGCTGTGAATTAAGAAAACGTTGCGCACCACACTCCAGGGCAATGTTCTGCTTGCGATCATCAATATCGATAGCAATTACGCGCGCGCCCATGGCGGATGCCGCGGCGATCGCACCAAGGCCAATCACCCCACAACCGATAACAGCGACCCATTCACCCACATTAATTTGCGCTCGTCTGGCAGCATGTAGACCCACCGCCAACGGTTCTACCAACGCTAACTCATCGACGCTTAAGGCATTACAGACAATGACTTTATGTGCAGGCATCGTCAGTTGTTGCGCCATCCCACCCTGACGTTGCACACCGAGAGTTTGGTTGTTCTTACAGGCGTTAGGACGACCGCTCAGACAAGAGCTGCACACGCCACATTCCGTGCATGGAAGCACAACCACCCGGTCACCTGGTTTGACAGCTCCCGCCAGATCGCCAGTTGCCAGCACCGTGCCACCAATTTCATGCCCCGGAATACAGGGGTAATTAACCAGCGGATTCAGCCCACGCCAGGTATTGAGGTCAGAGCCACACAGCCCGACACGCTCAACATTGATTAGCACTTCTCCTTTACCGCAGACCGGTTCGGGGATATCCACAAATCGCGCCTGACTTCCCTGCTCTATTGTTAATGCCTTCATTCGTTGCACTCCTTACATTACGCCGAAGGTTTCAAAGGCCTGTACCGTGCTCATGCCGTCGCTGATGGCTTTGCGCACTTCGCTTTCGGTTGCCACTTTTTCCAGAGCCTGAGTAATGACTTCTTTCTCAACGGCCTGAGGAATAATCAGTAATCCATCACGATCGCCAAAAACAATATCGCCCGGATTCACCCTCACACCGTGAAATTCAATGGGTACACCGAAGTCGATAACCTTGCCGCGCGGACCTTGATCCTGTGCGTAAGTACCATGGCAAAAGGTGGGAAATTTCAGTTTAAGAATTTCAGCAGAATCACGGGCATAACCATCGAGCACCGCCCCCGCCGCTTTCAGGTGCATGGCGCGGGTAGACATCAACCCACCCCACAATGCATAACGCAGTGAGCTACCGGTGGTGATATAAACATCGTTCTCTTTGAGGGCATCCAGCGCTTCAAACATGATGCCAAACGGTCTTTCGCCAATCGTCGTCTTGCCCGACGAAGATTTGGTTTCGTAAACGTCGGACTCCAGCACCGGCATTGCCCGGCCTGCCACCACCATATTCACATCCAACGGCTTGATCGCTGGCGAAACAAACTGATGCATATATCCCAGCGTATCGAGAATATCGCCAACCACAGCTGTAAATAGCCGGGTTTTCATCAAAGCAAAAAGTTCGTGATCACTCTTCCACATCATTTTTCATCCTGTAATCCTGTTTGACAGGTTTACAGGATAAGGAGAAAAAACCCCCTATACTGCGAAGGAGGTCACGAAAAAATTGTGTATTTGCTATTTCTTCGCCACGCTTTGACGCAATATGTCAATAATTCGTGCATCATGGCGAGCAAACCATAACGCCAGCCTATTGATCTCCAATGGATCTGGAGGAAAATATGAAAGATACGACCCAGGTATTGTGGATGTCACCGGCCAGAAAAAAGCACAGCAGGAGTAAAAATGAGTGAAAGCCCGTTATTGACCAACGTGACGTTGTCGTCACAGGTCAAAAATCACATTCTGAATCTGATCGCTGAACAAAAACTGACTCCAGGTATGCCTGTTCCCAGTGAAGTCCAGTTGATTCAGAAACTGGGCGTCAGTCGGGGTATTGTGCGTGAAGCTTATCGTTCACTTGCCGCGCTAGGAATTCTGGAAACGCACAGCGGGAAAGTACCAAGAATCAAAAAGTTTGATGATGAAGTGTTACGTGTAGTGTTTGGATTTGCCCTTGCAACTGAACAGGTGACAACAGCGCAAATTTTGCAAGTACGCCGCTGGCTGGAATTGGGCGTTGTGGAATCTGCTGCCCGTAACGGCGAAGAGGAAGATTTTGCCAGTCTGCGTGCCGAAATGGCGCAAATTCGCGAACAATTCGACGACGTTGAAAGCTTTATCACTCATGATATTCGTTTCCACCAGTTACTGGCCGTTGCCTCAAAAAATCCGCTATTTATGATGTTATTGCAGGCATTACATCAGCAGTTGCGGCAATCCATCCAGGAAGGTTTAAGTGCGCAAAGTGACCAGAAAGAGTACGGCAAAAAAATCATCAAACTTCACCAGAGGATCTGCGATGCGGTATGTGCCAGAGATGTCGAAACCGCTACCCAGGCAATGAAATCACATTTTGACAGCCCGGTAAGTGCATTGATTACCCATTCCGCTTTATAAGGCACGTACGCGACTGCCTCACGGCCTGTCTGAATTGCCCCATTTCTCAGGCCACAATCGTGTGTCTACATCATCCTTCATTTTTGAATTATTTCTCTCTCCCTTAAACGGAGAGAGAAATAATTATACAAACATTTTACGTCGACAATGCATTGTCAATGCCTGAATGATTTAATTAAAATCCGAAACCGTACAATTAATGACAATCATGGAAATCAATAAAAAAATACGCATAAATAAAATCAACATATTGATATAATGAATTAATGACATGCTTTATGATCTATTTTTTCACCAGAAAAACAACATTCTTAACAATTACTTCTGCTCAATTTTGCATTTCAGGCAACAGTGTATATTTTTAATAAAAATTATTTATTCATTGCATGAGAAATATAAACACATAAAGTTAAAAAATAAGATAGATTTACAGATACGCTTTTTCTTCTATTGTTAAAAAAGGACTCGATTATGATAAAAGGACAAAAAACCCTTCTCGCTATGGTTGTGACGCTGTTGATTTCTTCATCAGCATATGCTGCCGATGAAGGCTCCGGTGAAATTCACTTCAAAGGGGAAGTCATTGAAGCGCCTTGTGAGATCCACCCCGACGATATTGATAAAGAAGTTAATCTTGGTGAAGTAACAAAGTCGCACATCAACCAGGCCCATCATAGCGACGCTGTTGCTGTTGATATTCGTTTAATCAACTGCGATCTGTTGAATTCCGATGACGGTACAGGAAGTATGTTGTCAAAAGTTGCGGTAACCTTTGATAGTACCGCGAAGACAACAGGGGCAGACCCCATGCTCAGCAACACCAGCACCGGGGAAGCAACAGGTGTCGGCGTGCGTTTAATGAATAAAGACCAAAGTAACATCGTTTTGGGTACCGAAACGCCATATATTACTCTGGATGCCAATGCAACAGAGCAGACACTTAACTTCTTTGCCTGGATGGAGCAACTCGATCAGGCAATCCCCGTAACTGCCGGTGCAGTAACGGCTAACGCAACTTATGTGCTGGATTATAAATAACTAATATACAGGCGGCTGCCCAGCCGCCTTTTTCAAATATTTATCAGGTATGGATACCGTGAATATTTATCGACTCTCTTTTATTTCCTGTCTGGTCATGGGGATACCTTTTGCCGAGGCAGTAGAATTTAACCTTAACGTGCTCGATAAGTCGATGCGCGATAAGGTTGATGTATCATTGCTAAAAGAGAAAGGAAGCATATTACCTGGCAATTATTTTGTTAGTGTTGCCGTTAATAATAATCAGATCAGTGGTGGGCAACAAATTCATTGGCAAAAAAGTGGTGATAAAACAATTCCGTGTATCAATGATTCACTGGTTGATAAATTTGGCCTTAAAAAAGACTTCAGCCAGACATTACCGTTAATCAATCAATGTGTTGATTTTAGCTCCCATCCTGAAATCATTTTCAACTTCGACCAGACGACCCAACAACTGAATATCACTATTCCCCAGGCGTGGCTGGAGTGGCACTCAGAAAACTGGACGCCACCTTCAACATGGGATGCGGGTGTTTCCGGCGTATTGATGGATTACAATGTGTTCGCCAGCACTTATCGCCCACAAAACGGAAACAAAAGTACCAATCTGAACGCCTATGGTACCGCGGGTATAAACACAGGGGCATGGCGCTGAGAGATCCCCTCATAATTTCCCCAAAGCGTAACCATGTGTGAATAAATTTTG
>ERZ773186.2749-NODE-2749-length-12601-cov-4.161406_pt1 | contig 12601 bp, 10 predicted proteins | sample MGYA00581000_ERZ773186 | MGnify/ENA primary metagenome ERZ773186 (study PRJEB29015, sample SAMEA2737752) | human gut metagenome | biome: human gut; feature: human-associated habitat; material: faeces | place: China | collected 2012 ... | reverse complement strand
CTGGTATTGAGTTTGAGTTTCGAGGCGGCAGATGAATATTTTGAATCTTTGACCAGTCTGGCAGAAGGACTGGTGCTTGATATTGGAGAATGTCTTCGGGAACAGAATGTTGCGGAGAAAACGGTAAATGACTGGATCAGCCCTCTTTCTGAAAAGTTTCCAATGCGTTCGCTTGGAATGAAAATCACATCATTGTGTAAATCATGTGGAAAAAAGATAGTTTTGATGATAGATGAAGTGGATAAAAGTTCTGATAATCAGATTTTTCTTTCTTTTCTCGGACTGCTGAGAGAGAAATATCTGAAATGGCAGCAGGGGAAGGATTCTACATTTCAGTCAGTGGTTCTGGCAGGTGTGCATGATGTAAAAACTTTAAAACTAAAACTGCATCCACAGGAGGAATCGAAGTATAACAGTCCATGGAATATTGCGGTAGATTTTCGCCTGGATATGAGCTTTTCAGTTAAAGATATTGAAAGCATGCTGAATGAATATGAGCAGGATCATCAGACGGGAATGGATATTCGGAAAATCAGCCAGCTGATTTATGATTATACAAGTGGTTATCCGTATCTGGTTTCGCGGATGTGCCAGATTATGGATGAGCGGATTTTGGGAACGGATGAATTTTTGACAAATGTGTTGGTATGGACAAAAGAGGGAGTTCTGGCAGCAGTGAAATTGTTATTAAAAGAGCCAAACACATTGTTTGATGATATGACGAAGAAATTGCTGGATTATCCTAAATTGAAAGAGATGATGCAGAGTATTTTGTTCTCAGGAGTAAGTTTTCCGTTTAAGAGAGAAACTCCGTTAATTGATCTGGGAGTGACATTTGGATTTCTTAAGGATAATCATGGAATTGTTGCGATTTCTAACAGAATTTTTGAGACACAGTTGTATGATTTGTTCTTAGCTGAGATGGCAATTAATGATGCGATGTATGTGGCGTCGGTTTCTGACCGGAATCAGTTTATTATTTCCGGAATGCTTCAGATGGATCTGGTTATGAAGAAATTTTATGAGCATTTTGAAGAAATTTATTCCGATAATGATCAGAAATTTATTGAGGAAAATGGAAGAAAATTATTCCTGCTGTATTTAAAACCAATCATTAATGGGACAGGAAATTATTATATTGAGGCGAGAACGCGAGATAATAAGAGAACAGATATTATTGTTGATTATAGGGGAAAGCAGTTTATCATTGAGCTGAAAATCTGGCATGGTGATGAGTATAATAAACGTGGGGAAAAGCAGTTGTTTGAGTATCTGGAAGCTTATAAGCAGGAGAGAGGATATCTTTTGAGCTTTAATTTTAATAAGCAGAAGAAGACAGGGATTCATGAGATAAGATACAAAGAGAAAAAGATTCTTGAGGTTGTGGTGTAGATGTCGGTTTGGTAAGTTTTATGTAGAAAGATTTGGAAATAAAATGCCTTGAAAATTTGAGAGGATATATTATATATACTCTTATATTCAAGGCATTTTGCTACTTTATACTTCTGATTACATTCCAGAAGGATTCAGAAATCGATAGCAGATTTGTCTGTTCCATAATTCTCCTGCTTTTGTAATGTGATATGGAAAGTCAAAATTGCCTGGGGCATCCAGGTAACTTTGAAATTCAAATGCAAGAGCACAGCTTGGGCTTGTGAGTTGATTATCTTTCAGCTTTATTCCGTTTTCAAAATAACCTCCAGAGTATATAACTGCGCAAGGAGCGTCAGATGTAATCTGAAGTTGAATGGAATTGTCTGGGGAAGTGCATGTCAGGTCAGGCGTATTTGGTGAAGACAACGGCATTGTAATTCTTTCATTTTTATCATGATTTGGACTATCATGGTTTAGGATAAATTCGTGATTAAATCCTTTGTTTCGTTTCAGCTGTATATCGTCCGGATATGCTTGCATCTGTTCCAGAAGTGATATGGACCGACGAAAATCAAAAGGTGTGTTTTTAACTGATACAATGCTTTCAGGAATGAATTCAGGTGTATTGCATATATATTTGTCTGCCTGAATTTGCAGTTTATGAGTTAATGCAGAACTTGAGTAATCACCGGATAGGTTGAAATATGTATGGTTTGAAATATTAAAATATGTATCTTTATCAGAAATTGCCTCATATCGTAAGGTGAGAGTATGATCTTCTTTTAGTGTATAGATGGCTTTTATTTCCCGTTTTCCGGGAAATCCATCCAGACCGTCTTCTAATATGATTCTAAAAACTACAGTAGCACTTTCTACTAAAGTATGGTTATGTTGAGCGGGACATATATCAGTGGTAGTTTCGATAGAAAAGGCATCGGTAGCATTAGTGTGAGTGGAATATTTATCGGAAGAAATCAGCCTGTTATCAAAGTTATCTTTAGTATCAATCTCAGCAGATACAAGTTCCCAGTTTTTAAAAGATGCATTATGAGATCCACCATGAAGAGTATGAGTATTATTTTCATTAAGAGACAAAGAGTAAACGCTGTCATTTATAGAAAGTTTCCCATGTGAAATACGTCCTGCGCATGGGGCAAGTGTGGCACCGGCATAGAGTGAATTGGAAAAATAAGCGGTATCCTCATCAAAAGCAAGCGCAATATTTTTTAATCCACCATCAGAAGCAGGGAAAAGAATTTGACGTATGGAGGCTCCGATGGAGCATAAGGTTACAGAAAAACCGTCATTACAGGTCAGTCTGACAGTGATATATTGCCTGCATATATCAGAAAATGGTGATTTTTTAGTACTTTGACTGATTAACATATCAAATATTCCTCACTTTCATATTACAATTCAGATTGTACTTTTTTATTATGGTACATAGCCATACTGTAACGTAAAAACAGTATTTTTTCAAGAAAAAATAAAATGACAGTTATAAAAATGACGGAGAAAGATAAAAAAAACAAGGGAGAAACAGATAAAGAAAACATAATTGCACAAAATATAAATCTATAAAATGTAAAAAGTGTATAAAAACGAAAATCATTTCGTGAAATTATAAACAAGCTACACAAAAATAGCAATTTTTTTAAACTCCATAGCAATTTCAAGTAATGCAATACGGAAGCATCACGTCTATAATAAAACTCAGATAGGGTTACTGGTTACAGAGTGAACGGTAATCAGATAAGAGAAGGAGGGAAAGCACATGAGTAGTGTACTCGAGTTTAAAAATATCTCAAAGTATTTCCCTGGTGTAAAAGCGCTGGATAATATATGTTTCAAAGCATATGGCGGAGAGGTACTTGCATTTCTTGGAGAAAATGGTGCCGGAAAATCCACATTGCTGAAAGTACTTAATGGAGATTATCAACCGACAAATGGAGAATATCTTCTGGATGGTGTACAGAAACATTTCAGTTCCCCCCACGAAGCAATTCAGGAAGGAATCAGCGTAATATACCAGGAACGCCAGATTCTGCTGGAACTGAGTGTGGCTGAGAATATTTATCTGGGACGTATGCCATCAAAGAAATTTGGAATTATTGATAAAGCTAAAGCAAATCAGATGGCACAGAAAATTATTGATGATTTTGGGCTTCCAATATCGCCGACAACCAAGGTTAAAGATTTAAGCATTGCATATCAGCAGATGGTAGAGATTATGAAGGCATACAGTCGTGAAAATCTTAAAGTTATCTGTTTTGATGAACCTACAGCCAGTTTAAGTGATGCAGAGATTGACAGCCTTTTTGAAGTTATAGCGAAACTGAAAGCTCAGGGCAAGATTATTATTTATGTATCTCATCGAATGAAAGAAATTCAGCAGATTGCAGATAAAGTAGCAATCTTTAAAGATGGTCATTATGTAGATACAGTAATTACAAAAGAAGTTCCGGAACAGCAGCTGATCAAGATGATGGTTGGACGTGATCTGGGTGATATCTTTAAGAACCTGGACAGAAACGATAAGATTGGTGATGTTCTTCTGGAAGTTAAAGGCGTATCTTCAGATTATGTAAAAGAGAATTCCTTTGTACTTCATAAAGGAGAGGTACTTGGTTTCTCAGGTCTGGTAGGAGCCGGAAGAACAGAATTGATGATGGCTGTTTTCGGAGCGGCGAAACTGGAAGAAGGTGAGATTGAAATAGGCGGAGTTCCTGTCAGAATACAAAGTCCGAAAGATGCAATCAGGCAAAAAATAGCGCTTGTGACCGAAGATAGGAAACGTTACGGTTTGAATTTGACGGCATCAGTCGAGGATAATGCGGTTTCTGTAATTGAGAGCAGTCTTTCCAAATTTGGATTTTATAGAAGAAAGTTGGGAAGAAAAGCTGCGGAGGAAATGATCAGCCGTATGAACACAAAAGTTACGGGAATGGATCAGATTGTCGGAAGTCTTTCGGGTGGGAATATGCAAAAAGTTGTTCTTTCAAAATGGCTTTTAAATGATCCTGATATTATCATTTTTGATGAACCGACAAGAGGAATTGATGTTGGCGCAAAAGCAGAGATATATAAGATTATAGAGGAATTAGCCTGTAAGGGAAAGGGAATCATTATTATTTCGTCGGAAATGCCGGAGTTGATCGGGTTAAGTCAAAGAATTATTGTGTTGCATGAAGGAGAACAGACCGGAGAATTGCGAGGAAAAGAGATGACGCAGGAAAATATTATGACTCTTGCATCGGGATACAGAAAGGAGGAAAAAGAATGAAAGTTTTAAGTAAAAATTCTGTTATGGAATTTGTAAAAAAGACGGCAATACTCTGGGTTATGATTATTCTGATCCTTATTTTATCTGTTATCAGTCCAAGCTTTTTCAGAGGGCAGAATCTTCTGAATATTATAAAGCAGGCGTCTATTACAGGGGTAATCGGCGTAGGGATGACATTTGTTTTGATCACAGGAGGGATTGATCTTTCCGTCGGATCTGTAATGGCGTTATCGGGAACAATGGCTGCATCTGTAGCTGTGGCAGAAAAAAATATGCCGATTGCTCTGGTTATTTTAGTTGGAGTCGGACTTGGGGCGCTGTGCGGACTTATAAATGGAATCGGTGTATCATACATTGGATTTCCGCCGTTTATTATGACGTTGGGCATGATGACGATTGCAAGAGGGATTCCCCTTGTTTTTACAAACGGAACTCCGATCTTCGGACTATCTGAAGAGTTTAATATGATTGCGAATTCAAGAGTTTTAGGAGTACCTTCACTTGTGATTTTCCTTGTGATCACTGTTTTAGCGGGACATATTATCCTGAGTAAAACTGTTTTGGGAAGACGGATTTATGCAGTGGGAGGAAATGAAGATGCAGCGAGGTTAAGCGGTGTGTCCACTGCAAAAGTAAAGTTGTTTGTTTATGTTTTTTGCGGAATTTTATCGGGAATTGCAGGAATTTTGATTTGTTCAAGAATTACGTCGGGGAATGGCACTGTGGCGGAAGGGTATGAAATGAACGCTATTTCGGCGGCAGTAATCGGCGGTGTCAGCATGACCGGAGGATCGGGAAATGTTCTTGGCATGGTTGTCGGGGCAATGATTTTAACGATTATTCAAAACAGTTTTGATATTATGGGAGTAAATTCGTTTTATCAAAATATCATTAAAGGAATTATTATTTTACTCGCCGTATTTTTGGATTTAAGAGGAAAGAAAAAGAAAAATTAAAAAATGAGTTTTAAGGAGCTTCCTGTATAATAAAAAATGTGGATGTTGAAAATTGAAAATACCTCAGAGTACAATAAGACTACTGACTGGCAGGTTAGTAAAAATCTTATTATACAGAGAGGTATCTACAATGAAGTCTAACACACAGAACGCAAAAATTGAAGCTATTACAGAAAAAACTTTGGTACTCGGAATCGATGTCGGAAGTGAAACGCATTATGCCAGAGCTTTTGATTACAGAGGAGTCGAGTATTCGAAGAAACCATTCAAATTTAGTAACACGGAAGCAGGATTCGTGACATTTAAGGCATGGGTTCTGGATATCAAAGAAAAGCATGGGAAGGATAAGGTGATTCCAGGGATGGAACCAACTGGTCATTACTGGTTTAATCTTGGAAAGTTTCTTCAAGATAATGAAATGAAACCGGTTCTTGTAAATCCTCACCATGTGAAGAAATCAAAAGAACTCGACGACAATCATCCGACAAAGAATGATCGTAAGGATCCAAAAGTCATTGCAGGATTAGTTAGAGAGGGACGATACATGATCCCATACCTGCCAGACGGTGTTTATGCTGATCTTAGAACGGCATCAAACATCAGATTTCAATTACAAGCGGAGCTTACACGAATTCAAAATAGGATTAATCGTTGGTTCAATATATATTTTCCTGAATATAAGACGGTATACGGTAAGCCGGATGCCAAAAGTGGAATACTGATTCTAAAGGAAGCACCACTCCCAGAAGATATTCTGACGTTGGGTATTGATGGAGTGAACCAGATTTGGCGGGATGCAAAGTTGAGAGCAGTTGGAAAGGCGAGGGCAAAGACCCTGATCGAAGCTGCTGAGCACAGTGTCGGAAGCAAAGAAGGTGCAGTATCTGCAAGAATGGAAATCCGAATGCTTCTGGAGGACTATGAATCCAGAAATATACGTCTTCAGGAAGTGATGGGTCTGATTGAAGGATTGGTAAATCAGATTCCAATGGCTGAAAAGCTGTTGGAAATCAAAGGTGTAGGAATCAAGACAGTGTCTGGATTTCTTGCAGAGGTAGGCGACATCAGACGCTTTAATGACCCGAAAGAACTGCAGAAACTTGCAGGTTTAGCACTGGTTGAAAATAGTTCTGGAAAACACAAGGGCAAGACAACAATAAGCAGACGAGGTCGAAAGAGACTTAGATACCTGCTCTTCGAGGTTGCAATGTCGCTTGTAGCGAAGAACCCAGAATTTAGGGAACTCCATAATTACTACACAACTAGAAGGCTAAATCCATTAAAGAAGATGCAGTCACTTATGGCAATAGCAGCGAAGCTGCTTCGTGTTTTTTATGCCATACTGACAAAAGGCGTGGGCTATGATCCCAAGAAGATGGTCAATGACATCAGGAGACCGGCGGCTTATGCGCAGGCTGCGTAAGAAAAACAAGTAACTATAGTGGAGGCTGTCATCTGGGCAGCCACCGAATAAGCAGAATGTAACAGATAACGTCCACTGAACACAGTGCTGGAACAGGAAGCGAGTCAGTAATCAATAATACAAAGAATGAGCCAGTAGTCGGCAGGAATATTTTCCATGGGGCATGACCCCGTTAGGGAGCAAAGCTGACACCTTGGTTATGGGCAGGCAGTACGAAGGAAGTTAGGACCTCTGGAGACAGAGATGATCCTGGTGGATATAGGAGGTTAGCTGCCATAGAGGGAAGGGTATACACAAGGCCAGTAAAGCGAAAAACAATGACGTTTTATTTCGTATACCCATTAATCACTATTTCAGTACCCGATACACGGAAATGCTTGTAGCTGAGGCCTATTCACTGAGATATAAAAGGTTGAAAAACCTTGAATTTTCAATAAAAAACACTTGATTATATGAGGAGGTATCTATGTTACCATCGGTAGTGAAAAATAAAATAGAGCAGATATGGCTGGATGTGATTGCGGGAGGAGTTTCTCAACCGACAGAAGTAATAGAACAGTTGACGTATCTGATGTTTGCAAAGCAGATTGATGAAAGAGAAGCAGATATTGAAATGGCGGAATTGCTTTCGGGAGAAAAACAGAGTCATATTTTCGGAGAATCAAGAGAAGAACAGGCTCTTCGCTGGAGAAACTTTAAAGGAATGGAAGCTCGTGCGCTTCACAAGCATTTCGTTGATAGAGTATTTATTTTTTTGATCAATCTGAATTCAAATGAAAATTCAGCTTTTTCAAGATATTTAAAACATGCAACATTTAAGATAAATGAACCGTTAGCGTTACAGAAAGTTGTTGCCGGTTTAGAAGATTTGTTTGAAAATGATATTAAAGATTTAGATATGCAGGGCGATCTGTATGAATATATGCTTGGAAAATTGAATTCAGCCGGACGCTTGGGAGCATTTAGAACGCCGAAGCATATCCGGGATATGATGGTAAAACTTATGATGCCGACACCGGATATGAAGATTTGTGATCCGGCTTGCGGAACTGCCGGATTCCTTATTTCTAGCGCCGAATATATAAGAAGTGAATATGGAAACAAGATGACTGCCGAACAATGGGAAAAATATGGTTCAGAAACATTTACAGGTTTTGATACAGATGAAACAATGTGCCGTTTATCATGTATGAATCTGATGCTGCATTCTGTTATAAATCCACAGTTAAATAAACAGGATAGTGTTTCTAAAGATTATCAGGTGAAAGATGCCTATGATTTGATTTTGGCAAATCCACCGTTTAAAGGAACGATTAATAAGGAGAATATCAATGAATCCTTATTGGCAATTACAAATACAACAAAGACAGAGTTGTTGTTTGTTGCATTGTTTATCAGATTGCTGCGTGTAGGTGGAAGATGTGCATGTATTGTGCCTGACGGCGTTCTTTTCGGTTCGTCAAAAGCACATAAAAACTTACGGAAAGAGTTGATTGAGAATCAGTACTTAGAAGCTGTAATATCGATGCCTTCGGGAGTATTTAAACCATATGCGGGAGTATCAACGGCAATTTTGATATTTACAAAAACAAATGGGACAGGAACGGATAAAGTTTGGTTTTATGATATGAAAGCAGATGGTTATTCGTTAGATGATAAACGTCAACCTGTTCAAGAAAACGATATTCCTGATATTATTGAAAGATTTCATAAGAAAGAAAACGAAGAGGATAGAGAGCGGACAGAACAAAGTTTTATGGTTGATAAGCAGGAGATTATAGATAATGGATATGATCTGTCAATCAATAAATACAAAAAAATAGAATATGTTCCTGTAGAATATCCACCGACAGAAGAAATTCTTGCTGAAATTGAAAAGTTAAACGAGGAAATTACGAAGGAAACGGCAGAATTGAGAGCATTGCTTAGAAAATAAAATAGAGAAGACGAAAGTTGATAAGAAAGACATTTGTTATTTTATTGAATCGGACTTTCAAACGTTGGATTTATGGTCTGACTTTTGAGGGGGCAAAATAATAGGTGTCTTTTTTGATTTCGCATGTTCGTGATGCGACTGGCATTTTCTTTCATTATAGTTATAATTGTTGTGATTTTATTACTATATTTGAAAACTTATGTAATGGGTATTTGATTGAGTGGATAAATCTTGTATAATGAGGAGGACAATAAATTAAGATTTGTAGGGATGATAGAATGACAAGAATAAGAGTGCCATTAGGGAAATTCATAAAGGAATACTCGGAGCGAAATAAAGGGAACGAAGATATTCCAGTGTACAGCGTGACAAATAGTCAGGGATTTTGTACAGAATACTTTGGCAAAGAGGTTGCTAGCCAAGACAAAACCACATATAAGATTGTTCCGCAAGGTTATTTTGCATATAATCCTTCGCGGATAAATGTCGGCTCTGTTGATTGGCAGAGGTATGAAAAACGTGTTATCGTAAGTCCTCTCTATAATGTATTTTCAGTATCAGAAGGGATTGACCGTCAGTATCTATACTATTTTCTTAGAAGTGATTTGGGCAGACAGATGATAAAGGCTAAGGCATCTGGAAGTGTTAGAGATAATTTAAAACTGGATATGCTGAAAGAAATGACTATTCCAGATATTTCTGTAGAGCAACAGAAGTTTTGTTCTTCTGTGTTGGATAAGCTTCATAAGTTGATTCAGATGCGCCAACAGGAATTACAAAAACTTGACGAATTTATCAAAGCCCGATTTGTCGAACTGTTTGGTGATCCGGTTTCAAATTCTTACGGTTTACCAGAAGCTACATTACCTGACTTGGGAGAATTTGGTCGAGGAGTATCTAAACATAGACCAAGAAATGATATTAAGTTGTTAGGTGGTAAATATCCATTAATTCAGACAGGAGATGTTGCAAATGCTGGACTATATATTACATCTTATAGCAGCACATATTCGGAACTTGGATTAAAACAGAGCAAAATGTGGGATAAGGGGACTCTTTGTATTACGATTGCTGCTAATATTGCTAAGACGGCTATATTGGAATTTGATGCTTGCTTTCCTGATAGTGTGGTTGGATTTATTGCAAATGAAAGAACAAATAATATTTTTGTTCATTATTGGTTTTCTTTCTTTCAAGCAATTCTGGAATCACAGGCACCTGAGTCTGCTCAGAAGAATATCAACTTGAAAATTCTTAGTGAATTGAAGGTAATAGTGCCAGAAAAAAGGAAACAAGATCAGTTTGCTTCTTTTGTTAAATTAACCGACAAATCAAAAGTTGCAGTGCAAAAAGCATTAGATGAAGCACAATTATTATTTGATAGCTTAATGCAGGAGTATTTTGGATGATGGGAAGGAAAATTATGGGAGAAACAGGAATAAAGCCTATAGTAATAGAGGAAATATGTGATCTTGCCAAAAAGTATAATGTAAAAAAAGTAATTCTGTTTGGCTCAAGAGCAAGAGGAAGCTTTAAAGAAAAAAGCGATATTGATTTGGCTGTGCAAGGCGGCAATTTCGTGCATTTTATGTTGGATGTAAATGAGGAGACGAGTACCCTTTTGTGCTTTAATATTATTAATTTGGACGAAGAAATACAGAGTGAATTAAGAGATTCTATCAAAAAAGAAGGGAAAACAATATATGAAGAAATTTGAGCATTTTAAATCAAACTTGAAAGTGCTTGTGACAGCAGAAAATGAAGACTTATCAAATGAATTTATTGTGGGTGGTATTATTGATAAATTTTTTGTGCAGTTTGAGTTGGGCTGGAAAGTGTTAAAGGAATTGTTAAGTTATGAAGGACAATCTATCTCTGCGACAGGTTCTCCTAAAATGATTCTGAAAACTGCATATACGATTTTTGATTTTATTGATGAGGATATTTGGCTTGGAATGTTAAAGAGCAGAAATGATTTAACACATATTTATGATGAGTCGTCAGCAAGAAGATTAGTTGGCGTTATTTTAAAAGACTATATTCCGGCATTTGTAAAAATGCAGAAGGGGATTGAAGAGTATTACGGTATTGAGTTAGAAAACATATAAAATGAACAGATTTTTTGAAGTTTTCGTATATTTTTATTAAGAACGTGAGGCAGAAAGAATTATAGGGAAGTTTAGCTATTATTTGATAGTATGACACAGAATTATTTGGGATAGAAGGGGAACGGATAAATGGCAAAAATGACAGTATATCACGGAGGGTATATATCAGTTGAAAATCCCCAAGTTCGTATAGGAAGAAATACAAAGGATTTTGGAACAGGGTTTTATTGTACCGTTATCAAGGAACAGGCTCAGAGATGGGCAAAACGCTACGATACAAAAGTTGTTTCTATTTATGAAGTAAGATTAAATTTGGATTTGAACATCAAAGAGTTTCAAGAAATGACGGAAGAGTGGCTGGATTTTATTATTGATTGCCGGAGTGGGAAAAGTCATAATTATGATATTGTAATTGGAGCGATGGCTGATGATCAGATTTATAATTATATTTCAGATTATATAGAGGGAGTTATTACAAGGGATCAATTTTGGAGTTTGGCAAAATTCAAATATCCGACACATCAGATTAATTTTTGTACGGAAAAGGCATTAAAATGTCTTGAATACCGAGGGTTTGAGGAGGTTGTGTAATGCAGGATAATATTGGCAGAGAATCTTCAAAAGATAACGATTTGTTTTTTACATGCAGTCTGATCGACTATATTGCAAGGAAAACGAAAAATACAAGAATGGATGTTGTAAATACGTTAGGGAAAAAACGTATTGAAAAAATTTATGATTTGGCAGATGTGTACCATAGTGACAATATAGATCGTGTGAGTGATGATTTCATAGTGGAATCAGGAATGAAAGAAGGAAATTTTGACAATGTAAAAGCATGTGGTTATGCAATACCATCGCATTGGGATATCGGTAAAGTTTATAAAAGGCTGATAAAAGGAGTCGCTGATAGGGAAAAGACAGGAGTGATTGACGCGCTGTTTCATGTTTATAATTCTTTTGTAAGTGCCAAGATAGATGATTATAATAGTAGTATGTATTATGAAAATCCATCTTACTTACTGGAGTGTTATTTGGAAAATAGAGTGATTGAATAAAAGATGCATTGCGCTGGCATTAGGTTGCGTAGTTTTGGTTGAAGGATGTTGGTACAAGTCGAAAGGGGAGTATCAACATGGAAGAAAAAATTGTACTTATATTGAACGAGATGTCAGAGTATCTGTCGATTGCACAGATGAAAAAATTACAGGAAGTTGTGTTAAAAACATTTTCGGAAAATGAAGCTGATAAACAAGAAATATCAAATAATGATTTTTTGCAAATGTTTTTGGATGCTAAGCGGATTGAAGGGTGTTCGGAAAGAACAATACAGTATTATCGGGTCACTGTGGAACATTTATTTTCAAAAATGAATCAGAGTGTAAGGAGGATTACCACGGAAGAGATTCGTACTTATTTATCAGATTATCAGAAAATAAACAGGTGTTCAAATGTGACGATTGATAATATCAGACGAAATATATCCAGTTTCTTTTCATGGCTAGAAGAGGAAGATTATAT
>ERZ773186.2739-NODE-2739-length-12620-cov-2.453323_pt1 | contig 12620 bp, 19 predicted proteins | sample MGYA00581000_ERZ773186 | MGnify/ENA primary metagenome ERZ773186 (study PRJEB29015, sample SAMEA2737752) | human gut metagenome | biome: human gut; feature: human-associated habitat; material: faeces | place: China | collected 2012 ... | reverse complement strand
GGAGTGTAGAGTTGGTGCGCGGAAAGAGGTAATATATGTTTAAAGTAATGATTGTATCTAATTTGGATGGAAAAATAATTGGAGAAGGGATTTTAACAGAAGATTTTAACAACATTAATGAAGCGGTTGAAGCGGCAAAGGTTTATTCTAGTGTCTGGACGCAACCAATGTATGAAATCCGGGAATATAATGACGAAAACGATGCTAATATCATCAGTTTTGATAAAATGGATACGGGGAAAATTTGTTGTCGAAACCAAAGCGATCATAAGACAAAAGGAGATGACACGATTGAAATGGAAATGAATATAGAGAAATTTTGTGGAATTAATCTTTTTACCTAGAAAGAATGGGATATGATGGATGGTGGAGGTTTCTATTTTTACGACGTAAGTTTTTGTATAGAGTCTATGAAAAAATATGATGGTTACGATGTTCTTCGGCAGATGGATGGGACGATGGTGATTTATGCAGAAGAAGGCGAAAAGGTCGTATGGACAGGTTATGTTACGGATGTTGCAGAAGTGGCGGCGAAATTATCCGGCAGGGAAGATGCAATGTGCCAAAGGAAGGTAGGATAAGTTTAAAGTGCTGAGCCGCCTGCATTTTATTCCATATGAAGAATCGCAGCATATTATCATTGGGGTTTTCGATGAACAGCATATAGGGGCGGAGGCTGAAACGGATAAAAATATCCTGAAGACGACTTTATGTGTGACGAACATACTCTAAATGAGTTATGTAAATAATATAACAGCAGGCATCGACAAGAAAATGTTTAACAAGTATAATGTAAAAAAGGGGGGCGATAAAATGTTTTGGCTTGTGGCGTTGCGCGCATTGTTTAGTGTTAAAAATTCAGTTGATTCTAAGGTCGCAGATGAAACTCGATTAAGACAATCGAAGACTGAATTTTACTATCATGGTGTTAAGGTTGTTGAGCAGATGGATGCTCACGGGCGTCGGTATTTTAACGGAAAGGAAATCTGTGTTGATTCCATCCTTAATAAATATGGGCGCTACGAAGACTGGTATGTTGATAAGAAAAGTGGCGAAAAATTGTTTCCGGTTGACTGGGAGATGATGGAGCTAAGGGAAAAGCAGCGTAAGAAGATGGCGCAGGATGCCAAGGAATATGCTGAAGCCTTTGATGAAATAGCATATCGCGTTGAGGACCGGCGCTTTGGAGATTGTTCGAATGAGGTTGCCAAAGAAATCGCGACGGAAGCGATAATACGCGGCATAATTGCGGTGCAGGATTTCAGAATTCCATGTGGTCCTCCGACGGTTGACAGAAAGTATCCGCCAAAATTAGAGGTGGAGTATTATAAATTTTATCTGGACGATGAAATGTTGAAAAGCCGGGGGCAAATGGTCGGCACGCGGTTATATTTTCCAAGGGAACTGGAGCACGCCGTCGATCCGATTAGGATAACCAAGAACGAGTATGACAAGCTAAAGTTTAATTGTAAAATTGCCGACGCCTGTTATTACTCCGACTCGGTTCAAAACGCGCAGGACTATGATTGGTGGCGGGAGATGCATCCAGATTGGGATTACAATTATAAAAGGTTTAATCCTCTAAAGGGAGCTATGACGCCATTTTTTAAGAATCAGATAGAGCCACGTCGCAACGAGGAAGCAGACGCTTTGGAACAACGCGCTTCGGAGGAAGAAGAAAAGCGGGGCTGGGCGGATGAAATGCTGGAAGAGAACACTCATATTATGATGACGCCGCCGTTTGATTGGCTGGTTACGGGTTGGTGTTATCAATATCAGAAAGATGGATGTCTGTGGAATCATAAAGATGAATTCGGGAATTTTTACGTAGAGGATGTGTTTTTAAGAAGTTGTAAGGCGTATGGAGTTAATGAGCTGGAAATGCGGCGCTTGTTCAGAAAGTGGCGCGAAGAATTAGGAATATGGAGTTAAATCGCAACGGAAATTGGAGCGAGATGTACAGAAATGTATGTCCGCTCTTTTTTGATCTTTTGAAAATTTAAAAAGAGAAGTAATTATACGAGGAGGAGATCTTATGAAGAGCGAAAGCAAGAGTCGTTATGCGACGAAGAAACCGGGTAAAACAGAGGTTGAACCACTGCGTCGGTACGAAGACATGTATAATCTGATGGAGTATTTCAAGTCGCGAAAGATGTGGGATAGTTACCTGACGTTTATGTTTGGGCTGTTGCTGGGACGCCGGATTGGGGACACCGTGATGGTAAAGTGGTCGGATTTCTACTATGAAAACGGAAGACTGAAAACGGAAATCACAACCATTGAAGAGCAGAAAACCGGAAAGACAACAATTATCCCGATCAGCCAGGCTGTAAAGGGAGCCATCGCTGTGTATTGTCGGGAAACCGGTGTGGTTCCACAGGAACATCTTCATGAGTATGTGTTTAATACGCCAACAAAAACAGAGTGGTTATCACGTCGCGACGATCCAATCTACCAGGAAAAGAGTTTCAATTTGAATGCCTGGTGCGAAAAAATGGGAAAAGATTGGGGTGTACAGCGCAAAATTTCGATTCTGGAAGCGTTTGAAAAACAGAAGAAATATTCGTCGCTGGGAGAATACCTTTATTGGGTCGTAGAGTATGCGGACATCGTGAAGTGGCAGACGGATGGTTTCCGGCGGAAATTTGCGACGGCGGTTGAGGTGTGTAACGTCGAAGGGAGAGTATCGTGTCATTCGTTGCGAAAAACCTTCGGTTGGATAGGGAAAATGATTCATCCAGACGATCCGAACGCAATGGAGACTTTACAGGAAATCTTTAACCATGTAGACGTTGCGACGACGGCTCGTTATATTGGCTTAAGCGAAGAGAGAAAGCGCCGGTATTTTGATGATATGGGCGAAGTTGTCGAAAGCATTGAGTCTGGGAACATGGATATTCGGGTTAATAATTCTCCAATCGTATCACTAAAACATGACGATCTGAGGGAGGTTCTGATGTTCGTGCTGCGGGAGCGCGGCGGCGATGACATCGAAGTGTTTAACCGGGCGATGAACATGATCGAGGAAAAGAAATTGAGAATGATTTAGGGAATCATAGCCAAGATTACTGTTTCGACGGTTCTTCAGTAGTCAATGCACGTTGTAACAAGGATGGTTTTTAATGAAAATTTGGGTCACAAAATATGCCCTGTCAAAGGGAATTTTAAAGATGAGCGCCGGAATAGAAATGACAGACGGCGGCATGATTGTCCCGGAATTTAAGGTTCCGTTGAAAGCGGGCGAATGGTTTCCGGATAAATATGAAGCACTGTATGATGCCGAGCGGCGGCGGGACGAAGAGTTGGCGCGACTGTCCAGAAAAATTACAAAAATCGAACAGATGGATTTCAGCCTGGATTTATAGTCGCGACGAGTTGTTGTAATCTACTAGGAAAATGGGATTATAATAGAAATAAGTTGTATATTGTGCCAATTTTAATGCCAAAAATTACCAGTAAAAAACGAACGAATGTTCGAAATATTGTCTTGACATAATATGGCAACGGCGGTATACTCGAAATGTAAGGACAAAAAAACCTGTCTGCTCGGTGCTACCAACACCATAATGAGCAGACAGGTCAATCCTTACATCGCCACGATATAGGGATAATTCTATTATATCATCAAAAGGGCACCGGTCAAGGTATGTCCAGATTTTTTTCTAGTAGAAAATTCCCTAAAAAATAACTGAATAACAAGGTTTTTGCATCTAAACAAAGGATGTCTTGTTAAATTTACCCTATTTCAAGAAAAAGTCGGGGTATTTAAGCAGAGGAGGATATGCAGAGATGAAAACACAGGCATTGAAAAGGGAAAATGAACATTGTCTTGACCTGGAAGCGGAGCTGCGGTTGTTGTCTCCGTACTATGCGAATAATGCATGGAAGTTGCGGGGGATTATCAACAATGCGCTTAAAGGAATCGGCGGATTAACCGGCGCAGACTATGATGAGTTCATGAGCGTCGCAGGAGAGGCGTTGACGAACGCGTTGATGATTTTTGATGAGAATACAGGAGATTTCGACGGTATCGCGTATGTGATGATTACTAGAAAAGTGTATACGCAGCTTACGGCGATGAATCGCATTAAGCGTGGAGGTGCCGGGGAAGACGGGCAAGGAGAGAAAAAGGTATCTGTTCCTATCGACGATTTGGTTGGCGGCGATCTGGTGAAAGCTGGGACAAGTCAAAGTGCCGAGATGGAAGCGCTAGAACATATGAAATGCTATAGCGAGTGCATGACGCTTTATTTAGAGCGTATACCATCAGATTCGAGAAGAATTTTGTTCTTGCTGGCAGATGGCTATTCCGAAAGGGAAATTTCGCGGATGTTAAATATGGATAATGCTCGTATAAAATCGGCGTTGAGCACGGCGCGGCGATACGAAAACACGAAATTACTGCATAGATAGAAAGAGGGAAACACAATGGCAAAGCGGGCAAAAAAGGTAATGCCTAAAACATATAGTATGAAGGCGTTTATTGAGCAGATGACTGATGAGACAATCCGTTGTGATGCGGATACGCAGAGATATTCGGAACAGTGGTCGGCAGCGGAGAAGAACGAATTGATTGTTACAATTTTAACAGACGATCATGTGCCGGAGATCATTTTGGGAGAAGAGAAATTAGAAGAGGGGGTGGCGCAGCTCTGGCTTATTGATGGACTGCAGAGAGGTTCGGTGTGCTCGGAATTTCGTAGCGATGGATACAAGATTACCTCACAGATTGAAGATTCTATCATTGAGTATCCGGCGAAATGCAAAGACGAAAAGGGGCGCATCCAGCGAGATGATGATGGTAATGTGATTTGGGAGTTAAGGACGTTCGATATTAAAGGCAAACGGTTTTCGGAGCTTCCAAAGGAATTGCAGACTACGTTTGACGGTTTTCAGTTGAACACGGTTATCCATCAGGATTGTACAAAGGAAGAAATTTCAAAGCTGATTCGTCGGTACAACAACCATAAGCCAATGAATGCGACGCAGAAGGCATTTACGTTCATCGACCGGTTCGCGCGAAAGATCAAGAACATTACGTCGCAGCATAGATTTTTCCAGGATTGTATCGACCACAAAGATAAGGAAATGGCAAAGGGAGCTTATGAACGGGTTGTTTGTGAGGCGGTTATGGCGATCAATCATCTGGATGCGTGGAAGAAGAACGGCAAGGCGATGAGTCAGTATCTTAACCAGAACGCGACGGACGAAGAGGTTGAAAATTTCTCGGCGATGATGACCCGGCTGGAAGACGCTGTTGGCGAGAACTTTAAAGAGGTATTTGCGATGAAGAATCTGTTTGTCTGGCTGGCTGCATTTGACAGATTCGAAGAGTTTGGACTTCCGGGTGAGGCATTTGCTAAATTTTTGGATGCATTTGAGGGCGGTCTGAACACCAAAGTTGTCGATGATACGTCCTGGCAGGAGATAGATAAGAGTCGCGACACGAAGAATAAGAACATCATCAAGGCAAAACTGGATCTGCTTTATGCACTGATGAAAGATTATTTTGAAGAGAAGTATGGTGATGGACCTGAGTTGAATCTGAATGCATGGGTTAGAAACATCGTAAACATGGAACTGACGGACGAAGATGTGTCATTCGCGGAAGAAATGTTGGATGACTTGACCCTGAACGTAGACAATAATTCGATTTTAATGGAAAAGGAAAACAGACCGTCGCTGATTGCGATTGTAGCGTTTGCGACAGCCAAGGACATTGATCTGGATACGTGGATTGTGGAGTATTTTAAGAAAACTCATTTATATCTGCCAGATCAGGCAAGAAACTACCAGTTAATGAAAGAGGATTTGAACGCGTTTCTGAAAGGTAAATCGCCGGATGAAACGAAGAAGAATATGGTAGACGAAAATAATGCGGCGTAAAGTCGCTTTATATATAAAGAAAGGAAAGTTGAATGATGGAAAGACGTTGTGAAAATTGTATGTTTGAGTATCTGTGCGACTGGAAACCCGCGGGCGACGAGGACGCCTGTGGTAGATGGGTTAATGAAGGGAAAGTTGCAGATGGAAAGGAGAGTAAATGCTAGAGGTTTTCGATCTTGTAAAAGAGATAAATCCGCGCACTGGACTGGGCGAGGGCGTGCTTTATATGGTTATAGAGGTCAAGCCTGGGTCGCCGACGCTTTATGGGATTGGTGGTGCAAATGCAAGCGATCAAATTGAAAAGTGGTTGCCAGAAGAGAAATTGGAAAAGTGGGTTGTTGAAGCGGTTCGCGCCGGAAGAGATAAACCGGTTAAGTTGGATGCAGTTGTTGTCGCAGATGATAAAACCGCGTTTAGTGGAATTTGCCCGAAGTGTGGACGAATTGTGTCGTTTGATTTTGACGTTGTTGGATACTGTAATCGCTGCGCCCAGTGTATTGATACTGAGCCGGAGCATTATTTGGGTGGAAAATATACAACTTTAGAGGAGGCAAAAAGTGACATCAGAAGAACTGAAATTATTAAGGAGCTTTCCGGGAAGCGTAGTAAATAGCAAGGGAATGTTTGTCCCGGAGCCGGATGATATCGCGGGATTTTCGCTGATGGAAGAGTGGATGGGACCAGAAATTAAGTGCCGCGTGCTGGAGCGTTTGAGTTGGGCGGCGGCGTTCGCCATGCCATACGGAGACCGGCAGAAGGATCGGGAACTGCGGGAGTTCTACCGAAAGGGAATTAACACATACCTCGGAACGGAATTTACCCGCGACGATTTGAAACTGGTTTGCAAAAAGCTGGGGAATGCAATCAATCACGGGCTGACGCTGCGTTTCGTGATGCATGGATATGACTTGACATTATTGGAGGAGGACAGATGGTAGATTTCAGAAGGGAGATTGAAAAGCCGGAATACGACTTCTTACGAGAGAACGATCATCTTGGCTCAAATGTGTGTCTGCTTACGGTCGGCGGCAGTCATGCTTATGGCACAAACGTGGAAGGGTCAGACATCGACATTCGTGGTTGCGCGTTGAACTCGGTAATGGAAATTCTTACCGGAACAGGGTTTGAGCAGGTTATCAACAATGAAACGGACACGACAATCTACTCATTCAATAAACTGGTGTTTCTGTTGACCGGATGCAATCCGAATGTTTTGGAGTTGTTGGGGTGTCTGCCGGAACATTATCTGGTTCTTGACCATATCGGAGAGATGCTTATTAAACATTCAAAGCTGTTCTTATCGCAGCGGGCGGCATATACATTTGGCGGCTATGCCAACGCGCAGCTTCGGCGGCTGGATAATAAGGCGGCGCGAAATGTAGGACAGGCAGCGAGGGAAAAGCATATTCTGAACAGTATTAATAATATGTCGGTGAAATTCCGGGAGAAATATGCGGAATATCCGGACGATGCGATCAAACTTTATATTGATGCGTCGCAGAAGGAGGAGATAGAAAGAGAAATTTTCATGGATGTTACGTTGCACCATTACCCACTCCGGGATTATAAGTCGCTGTGGTCTGAAATGAATAATGTTGTTAGGGACTATGCGACGATCGGCAAGAGAAATGCGGTTGCAATCGCAAAAGGGAAACTTGGCAAACATATGATGCATTTAGTCCGGCTGTATTATACCTGTTTCGACATTTTGGAGCAGGAGAAAATCATTACATACCGCGAAAAAGAACATGATTTACTGATGGATATTCGTGCCGGGAAATATCTGGACGAGAATAGTCAGCCAATCCCGGAATTTTTCGAAATGGTCGATGAGTTGGAAAAGAGATTGGTATATGCAAGGGAAAATACGTCGCTACCAGTAAAGCCGGATTTTCGGCGGATTCAGGAGTTCACAGCGGATGTCAACCGCGACGTGGTCACAGGGAGGGCAGAATATTGGAGGTAAGCAAGCAGATTATCGAAGTGTTGGATTATCTGTGTCGGAAGCTCGGTGTAGTTGTTGATTGGAGTCAAGGAAATGTAATGCCGTATGTCCAAGATCTTTATCGTAGGTTTGTTGTGTGGCAAATAGCAACGGATGTGTTCCAAATTGTTTTGACGTGTGTGATCGCATCTGTGTCGGCTGGAATTGTAAGGTGGAGATATAGGTATTATATAAAGGAAAATGAGGAGTGGGATGATGTGGATTTTATCTGTATAGCAATAGCTGTTATGTTTTTTGCAGGCTCCGTGATGTGGTTTGTATGCACCGTGCTGGAGTTGATCGGGGGACAGCAGAAGATAACTCCCTCCATCAAAACACCTCCCGGCTAGTGTCTGCTGGAGGTTGGATTCCATGCAAAAAATTTGGACAACGAGCGGAGGCGGCAATTACCTTTTGACAGACGGAACATCCGAATCGAGTAAACCGATCGTGAAGCTCTGTTTGATTAAGATAGGGTGGTATGTAGAAACCTGTTTTATGCACGCTAATACAATACCGTACCCGGAACCGCAAAGCGAAGAGGAGGCAATGAAGCGTGCGGAGCAATGGGCGCTGGGACAGGCAGAAAAATCCATAGAAATTATCGGGACGATTGCTGCTTTCCTAAAGGGAAATGTTGACGAGACAGATTTCGAAACGGAGAAGAATTTATCAGAGGAGGATAACGATGAAAAATAAGGAAAAATATCGTGAGCAAATTGAAAATATTGTGTTTGCAGGCAGCACTATCGCAGTAACAAAAAAAACCGGAGAACCGACGATATGCAATGGTAATATTCGTTGTAGGGAGTGCTTATTCTGTGATGTCGTTGATCTAGGATGTCACGAGGCGCGATCAGCCTGGCTCAATCAAGACGCCGATGAAATTGATTGGAAAAATGTCCCGGTTGATACATTGGTTGAAGTTTTGGAAACGGGCGATGCAGAGTGGCGTAAGAGATATTTTGCTGGAAACATAAATGGGCGACCATCCTATTTCCAGAATGGGGCGACATCAAAAACGACAGACTTCTCCCCGGTGCAATTAGATGATGATGGATTTATACGCATAGTAGATTATAAAAACATGTAACTTATCGTCTCTAAAAGAGAAGTATATTATACAACACAAAGAAAAAGGAGATAAAAAGATGAACGTAGTTAGTAGCGGTGCAAAGTATATGATCTACGATGATTATGTAACGACCTATAAGGAGCTTCCGGCAAAGACCTTCCGGGCAGCGTTTAATAAGATGACGGGACCTTATCTTGTTGAGACACCAAATCTTTCAATCAAAGAGAAAGCGTATGGAGGTTATGATGCAAAAGTCGAAAAAGTAATGAATCGTTTCGGCGAGTTTAATCGCAGCCTTGGCGTTATTCTTTCTGGTAAAAAGGGAATTGGAAAATCCTTCTTCACAAGAATGTTGGCAGATAAAGCGGTTAAATCTGGAATGCCGGTAGTCATTGTAGACGGAGCGTTTCCGGGAATGGCGCAGTTTATTGATTCGATCGAGCAGGAAGTTTTGGTTCTGTTTGATGAGTTTGATAAAACCTTTGTTAGTTTAGATGGAAATGGCGATTGCGATACAAGCATCCAGGATAGTTTACTGTCGATGTTTGACGGAATTTCTCAAGGGAAAAAGCTTTTTGTTATCACCTGCAACGAGATTGATCGTCTCAGCGAATATCTGATAAATCGTCCAGGACGTTTTCATTTTCATTTCCGTTTTCTGTATCCGAGCGCAGATGAGGTGGCTGAATATCTGCGCGACAAACTGAACAAAAAATATTGGGACGAAATTGCGGCAGTTGTTAGTTTTACGCAGAGAACCAATTTAAACTATGATTGCCTCAGAGCGATTGCAACGGAGTTGAATGCGGGAGAAAGTTTTGAGAGTGCTATTGCAGATCTCAACATTTTAAATACCGATCGGCTTTCATATGACATTGAAGTCATGTTCGATAATGGTAAGATGGCTTGCCAAAGGGATATTAGAACAGGTTTTGATGAAGACTACGAAAGTTTCCCTCTCTTTGACGACGAAAGCGGTTGCCGTGTTGGTTATCTTTATCCCGATTTAACCAAAGTGACTTACAACAGCAAATTAGAAGCCTTTGAGTTGAATACTGAATTTGCTAGTTTTAGTCCGATTAGTAGTGACAATGTGGGAGACATTCAAAGAAAAGACGTAATTAAAAGCTATGCAAAAACCATCCCGACATCCATCAAAATTAAAAAGGTCGAATTTACCGATCGGTATGCGTATGTTTTATAAATTAAGAAAATTTGTTCTGGTGGCGGTTATCCTATTGTTATGGGAAGCCGCTTCCAGAAGATATAATCCACTTTTTGTTCCAAGTCCGCGCCAGGTATTTTCAGATTTGGTTTACCTTGTGCGGAACGGAGAACTTCTGATTGCCGCCCGGTATTCGTTTTTAAGAGTAACCGTCGCGGCGATTCTATCCGGCGTCATTGCCTTCCCGGCGGCGCTGCTTATCTATAATTCGCGGATAGCGAAAGAAATTCTTGCTCCGGTCGTGGGCGTCATGAGATATATCCCAGTTACAGCTTTTTACCCACTTTTGATCATGTGGGCGGGCATTGGTGAAGAAATGAAAATAGCCTTTTTATTTATCGCGACATTTGTATACATGATGCCATCGGTGGTTTTATGTCTGGGCGAGATCAACACTGACCTGATAGACACGGCGCTCACAATCGGTATGAGCAAATGGCAGACGATTTATATGGTTCAGATTCCGGCAATTCTTCCGAGTGTCGCGAATAGTTTCATTATGATGTATGGAATTGGATTTACTTATATCGCGGTGGCAGAGACGGTCAATGCAAAGTATGGCTTAGGCTGGATTATTCAGCAAAGCTCATCTCGTGGGCGAACAGATATGGTATTCATGGCAATTTCGGTTATCGTCGCAATCAGTATTACATTCGACTGGGCGGCAAAGGCAACCGTAAAAAAGGCATTTAGGTGGAGGTATTTGGATGATCGAGCTATCTAATCTGAGCATTGGATATTCGCGGGACAAGCCGCTTTTATCAGATTTCAACCTGCGCTTAGAAAACAACAAGATATATGGAATTTTGGGTGAGTCGGGGCGCGGTAAGACAACACTACTCCGGACAATCGCCGGGTTATTGAAACCACTCGCCGGGAATATTCGAAATGATGATCCGTCGCAGAAGATATTTATGATGCACCAGTCGTATACATCATTTGATTGGCTAAACTGCCGAGACAATGTGACGATTGCGGCAAAGGTAAATGGCGAAAGGGAAACGTCGGGGCGGGCAGAAGAGATGCTGACGGCAGTGGGTTTGGCGGGATATGAGAAAAAGTATCCGAAACAGTTGTCCGGCGGGCAAAGGCAAAGGCTGGCGCTGGCAAGAACGCTGTTTATCAATCCTGCGACGATTCTTATGGACGAGCCGCTTTCGGCGTTGGATGATGTGACGCGGCGACAGATGCAAAATTTGATACTTTCGAGACATCAAAAAGAGAAGAATATTATAGTGCTGGTTACGCACAGCCCAGAAGAAGCAAAAAGAATGTGCGATGAAATAATTACACTTTAAAGGAGGATTAACAAATGAAAGCAATGTTGTCACAGCCGATGAACGGTAAGACAGAAGAGGAAATTGTTGCTACCAGAGAAAAAGCAATTAAGGCATTGGAAACGCAGGGGTACGAACTGGTCGATACTTATTTTAATGACGAGTGGAGTCAGAAAGAAAATATGGAGGCAGAATTTGGATACAGAACGGAGAATGACAACACAAGAAATGTTGACGCAGCACAGAAAGCTGATGGACGAGGCACAGCAGTTGGAAACCAGCGTGATGGTCACGGAGCGGAACTGGAGCGCGCTGCTCGAAATGCAGGACAGGCTGTTCCGGCAGCAGATGCAGTTGGACACCGATCTGAAAAGCAGCAGGTTGGACGCCGACCTGCTGATGCAGAAGGCGCTGTGTGAGCTGGCGCTGGCCGGGAGGGCATAAATGCTGAAATTGGAACAAGCCCTGCTGGTGGAGGGCAAATACGACGCCGCACGCCTTAGCAATATCGTGGACGGCACGATCCTGACGACGGACGGCTTCCGGGTGTTCAAGGACGGCGCGCTGCAAAGGCTGCTCAAGCGCATTGCTGCAGCGCAGGGGCTTATCATTTTGACAGACTCCGACGCCGCCGGGTTCAAGATTCGCCACTTTGTCACGGGTCTTGTCGGCGCGGAGCATGTCCTGCAGGCCTACGTCCCGGCGATTGCGGGCAAGGAGTCACGCAAGGCCGAGCCCGGCAAGGAGGGACTGCTCGGCGTCGAGGGCGTATCCGACGATTTGATTGTACAGGGCCTTGAAACCGCCCTGGCAAGTAAAACTGCTTGCCAGCAGAAAACGACCCAGCCGCGCTCCATCACGTACACCGATTTGTACGACTGGGGCATCTCCGGCACGGCCAACAGCGCCGAGAACCGCCGGGTGTTTTTGCGCCGCCTCGGTCTGCCGCCGCGGTTGAGCAAAAAGGAGCTGCTGCAGGTGCTCAACACACTCTACACCTACGACGCTCTGAACGCCGAAATCAAAAAGCTATAAAAATTGCCCGGAACCGTGCAAGTGGTTCCGGGCATTTTTATACGCGAGTAACGCGATCAGACTTCCAGTTTTTCTAATTCTGCCATCCACAGCGTATTGCAGGCGTCGCTGGGCATGCGCCAGTCACCGCGGGGGGAC
>ERZ773186.2737-NODE-2737-length-12627-cov-12.228921_pt1 | contig 12627 bp, 10 predicted proteins | sample MGYA00581000_ERZ773186 | MGnify/ENA primary metagenome ERZ773186 (study PRJEB29015, sample SAMEA2737752) | human gut metagenome | biome: human gut; feature: human-associated habitat; material: faeces | place: China | collected 2012 ... | reverse complement strand
CGGCCTAACTGAGCTTTCAGGGCGGCGTCCGCCCAGGCATGGTTATTCCGACAGGACATCAGGACCCGCAGGGCCGTTTCCCGGGCGCCCATCAGTTGTCCCTCCGTCCGCGGTTATTGCGGCCCACAAAGATGAGCACATAGCGCAGCAGCTGCAAGACGGACATCAGCAGCGCAGCCACATAGGTCAGTGCCGCCGCCTTTAACACCTTCCGTGCGCCGGGAAGCTCATCGTCATACAAAAGCTGTTCGTTTTCCAGCGTCTGCAAGGCCCGGTGGGAGGCGTTGAACTCCACCGGCAGGGTAATAAGCTGAAAAATCGTGGTCAGGGAGAACAGCAAAATGCCCACCAAAAACAAGGACTGGCTGTAAAGGACCATGCCCACCAGCAGCAGGATGAAAGAAAACTTGGAGCCGATCTGGGTGGCGGGGATAATGGCCGTCCGCAGCCGCACCGGGCCGTAGTTTTCCGCGTACTGCACGGCATGACCGGCCTCGTGGGCCGCCACGCCCACCGCCGCGATGGTGGGGGCGTCGTAGACTGTCTCAGACAGGTAGATGGTATTGTCCCGGGGGTCGTAGTGGTCTGTCAGATTTCCCCGGCAGGGCCGGACAGGCACACCGAATACCCCGTGAGCCCGCAGCACCGCTTCCGCCGCCTCGGGAGCGAGATCCTGGCGATAAAGCTCCTCCCCTTCCAGCGAATGGATGCGCGTCCCGTTGCCGGTGATCAGAAATGCATCAAGGGAAAATTCGCCAATCACATGGTGCATCTCCAGCACATGGCGGCCGGTGGCGAAGGTCAAGGTGATATCGCGCTCACGCAGCCGTTTCAGCGCGGAAAGCGTCTTTTCTCCAAGACGATGGTCCGGCATCAGCAGGGTGCCGTCCATATCAAATGCCGCCAGTTTTGCCATGGTATATTCCCCGATGTGTGATGGGCTTCGCTTGTGTTGCAGTATCACCTGGGATATACGGAAGTAATAGTGAATAGATATTATTAATTGTTCCGGGTTTACAGCGGCCCGGTGGACGACGGCCCCCATGCGACTCTTACACCGTTTAAATCAATACCAGCGCCTATGGCAACCCTCAGCCGGGGCGCCGCAGCAGGTCACCGTCGGCGAACTGGCGGAGCGCTGTTTTTGCAGCGAGCGCCACGTCCGTACTCTGCTGCGTCAGGCGCAGGAGGCCGGGTGGCTAAGCTGGCAGGCCAGCTCCGGGCGCGGCAAACGCGGACAGCTCTCATTTCACAAAACCCCGGAAAGTCTGCGCAACGAGATGATGGAGCAGGCGCTGAACAACGGTCAGCAACAAACCGCGCTGGAGCTGGCGCAGCTTGCCCCGGTGGAGCTGAAAGCCCTGCTCCATCCCTTCCTCGGCGGTCAGTGGCAAAACAATACCCCCACGCTGCGTATTCCTTACTATCGCCCGCTGGAGCCGCTGCGTCCCGGCTTTCTCCCCGGCCGCGCCGAGCAGCATCTGGCCGGACAAATCTATGCCGGGCTGACGCGCTTCGACGAAGGCGACAATATGCCGATCGGCGATCTGGCGCACCACTGGCAGGTCTCCCCGGACGGCCTGCGCTGGCATTTTTATATCCGCTCCACGCTGTGCTGGCACAATGGCGATACGGTGGAAACCGCGCAGTTGCGACAGCGGTTACTGCTGCTGCTTGAGCTGCCCGCCTTGCGGACCCTCTTCGCCAGCATCAGCCGTATCGATGTCACCCATGCCCAGTGTTTAACAATAACCCTGCATCGCCCTGACTACTGGCTGCCGTTCCGCCTCGCCAGCTACTGCAGCGTGCTGGCGCATCCCGACGATCCGGCCATTGGCTGCGGACCGTTCCGCCTGAAGCGGTTTAGTCCGGAACTCGTCCGCCTGGAAAACCATCCCCGCTACCACCTGCAGCATCCGCTGATCCAGGCGGTGGAGTACTGGATCACTCCTCAGCTCTTTGACCGCGATCTCGGCACCAGCTGCCGCCATCCGGTGCAGATCACCATCGGCGATCGCGAAGAGCTGCATAATCTGCGTCAGGTCAGCAACCGTATCAGCCTTGGCTTCTGCTATTTGACCCTGCGCCACAGCCCTCGGCTTAGCAAAGCGCAGGCCCAGCGGCTGGTGTCGATAATCCATCACTCGTCGCTACTGGATACGCTGCCGCTGGAGGAGGATCTGATTACGCCAAGCCATGAGGTGCTGCCGGGATGGTCCATCCCGCAGGGACCGGCAAACAACGCGGTACCGCTGCCGGCCAGGCTCACCCTGCTCTATCATCTGCCGGTCGAGCTACATGCGATGGCCGAACAGCTGAGGCAACGTCTGGCTCTGCTGGGCTGCGAGCTGACGCTCCTGTTCCACGACGCTAAAAACTGGGAAGGCTGCCAGCATCTGGGGCAGGCCGACCTGATGATGGGCGACCGTCTGATCGGCGAAGCGCCGGAGTACGCCCTGGAACAGTGGCTGCGCTGCGATATGCTGTGGCCTAATTTGCTGACCGGGGCGCAATATGCTCATCTGCAGGCGACATTAGACGCGGTGCAGTCTCAGCCCGACGCTCGCAGCCGCAACGATGCGCTGCGCAACGTATTTAACAGCCTGATGGAAGACGCCATCATGACGCCGCTGTTCAAGTATAACTATCGGATCAGCGCGCCACCGGGGGTCAATGGTCTGCGCCTCAACGCCCGGGGCTGGTTCGACTTCGCCAGCGCCTGGCTGCCGGCCTCGTCGACGTGAGAGAGCTGGTGATGGAGGGCGTCTGGCGCTACCATATCGCCTTTATTCATTTAGTCAGGAATTGCCATGAAACGCGCCGTAGTTGTCTTCAGCGGAGGACAAGATTCAACCACCTGTCTGGTGCAGGCTCTGCAACAGTATGATGAAGTGCATTGCGTCACTTTTGATTATGGCCAACGCCACCGCGCGGAAATCGACGTTGCGCGCGAACTCGCCCTGAAACTGGGCGCCGTCGCGCATAAAGTGCTGGACGTCACTCTGCTCAACGAACTGGCAGTCAGCAGCCTGACCCGCGATAACATTCCGGTACCGGACTATCAGCCTGATGCCGAGGGTATTCCCAACACCTTTGTCCCCGGGCGTAATATTCTGTTTTTAACCCTGACGGCAATCTACGCCTATCAGGTAAAAGCCGAAGCCATCATCACCGGCGTGTGCGAGACCGACTTCTCCGGCTACCCGGACTGCCGCGATGAGTTTGTCAAAGCGCTGCACCACGCCGTCAGCCTGGGGATGGCGAAAGACATTCGCTTTGAGACGCCGCTGATGTGGCTGAATAAAGCCGAGACCTGGGCGCTCGCCGACTACTGGGGTCAGCTGGATCTGGTGCGCCGGGAAACCCTCACCTGCTACAACGGCATTAAGGGCGATGGCTGCGGCCAGTGCGCCGCCTGTAACCTGCGCGCAAACGGACTCAACCAGTATCTGGCGGACAAGGTCGGGGTAATGGCGGTGATGCAGCAAAAAACCGGACTGGCGCAGGCATAATCTCCGGGGATCGATTTACCGGAGCTTTGACTCAAATTCCCCGGTGGCGCGATGCTTACCGGGGCTACGGGTTCATCACCTGCCGTGGGCCCGCCACTCGCACGACGGTTGTCAGCGCAGGTTCATCTGGTCAAGTTTCGCACGCAATTCCCCTTCCAGCGGCAGCGCCTTCTGGGTTTTCAAATCGATACAAACGAAGGTAATCAGCGCATCGGCCACTACTTCGCCATTGGGGTTGAGGGTGACCACCTGGCTTAGGGTGCCGCTTTTGCCGTTGAGTTGCTCCAGTTTGCTGCTCACCGTCAGCACATCGCCCAGTACCGCCGGACGACGATAGTTAATATTGATATTCACCACCACGAAGGCGATGTTTTTCTCCATCATCCACTGAAACGCGGGGCTGTTTTCCAGGCCGTCCCAGCGGGCTTCCTCAAGGAACTCCAGGTAGCGAGCGTTGTTCACATGCTGGTAGACGTCCAGATGATAGCCGCGAACTTTAATTTGTGTCTGCATAGCACTAATGCCTTTCTGTTATTGTTGTTTATGAGGTAAGAGGTCACACCACTTGATGCAACCTCTTTATCCTGGCAAAAAATCACCGCTGTGCAAGGTCTGGCATAAAATTTACAGCGTCAGATGGGCTAAATTGCGCTCCACCAACGCGCTCCCCATTCCCGGGACCTGCTTCAGATCATCGAGGGTTTTGAACGGCCCGTACTCTTCGCGGTAGCTGACAATAGCCTGGGCTTTTTTCAATCCTACGCCATTCAACGCCTGCGCCAGCTGTTCGGCGCTGGCGCGGTTAATGCTGACCTTTGTCGCCCCGTTGTCAGCCTCGCCGGGCACCGCTTCCGCCTTCGCCGAAGAGGACGCCTGCACATTTTCTTTATTCACCGCCGCTTTGCCGCTGGCGGGTGCCGCCAGCGCCCCCTGTACGCCTACCGCAAAAACCAGAACGCCCGCGGCCATCAGTGCTTTTATTCCATATTTCATGCTGATATCTCCTTGTGTGTAGACAGCAAGGTCACGATAGCGTCAGTGCGGATGGTCGACAAAAGGCAAATCACAGAAATGGAAAGGGCCGCGAAAGCGGCCCTTGAGGATTACATCGTGTTGCTCATTTTTGCGAGACGACGCGAAATTACTGCTGCTGGTCGATGCTGTCGCCCAGCTTAATTTTCGCCGCCTTGCGCAGGTTGCTCATCAGCGCTTCGAAAGCGATTTGGGCATTGTTCTGGGTGATCCCCTGAACCATGGCCTTCTTCTGCTCTTCCGGCATGCTGCCGGCTTTCACCTCATCCAGCGCTACCAGCACCACATCGCCTTGCATATTGCTGCCCACGCCGTAGACCGGTTTACCCTGCTGCGGCAGCGGCAGGGTAAATGCCAGCTGGCTCAGCGGATCCTGGCCGGTACGAGAAAGCGTCTGCGGCGCGCCAAAGCTCAGGCCAGCCGCCTTCATCGCTTCATCGCCTTTGCCGTCTTTCAGCGCCGCCAGCAGCTTGTCGGCCTCCAGTTTCGCCTGCTGTTCCGCTTTATTGTGCTTAACGATATCGCTAACCTGTGCCTTCACTTCGGCCAGCGGCTTCACCGCCTCGGCTTTGTGTTCGCTAATGCGCAGAACAAAAGCGCGATCGCCGTCAACGGTAATGATATCGGAGTTGCTGCCCGGCGCGCCGTTCTCACCCACCAGACCGCCGTTGAAAATAGCGTCAGCGACCGGTTTAAAGTTCAGCTCCTCCGGCAGGTTATCGCGGCCAAACCAGCCGGTTTCTACGACCTTCAGCCCGGCGACCTGCGCTGCGCTCGCCAGCGATTCATTATCGTTGCTGGCCGCATCGCTCACCTTCTGCTGCAGCGCGTAGTAAGCATCCAACGCTTTTTCCTGCTTCACTTTCGCCGCAATGTCATTACGCACGTCAGCCAGCGGCTTCACCTGCGCCGGCTGGACGTCGTCCAGACGAGCTACCAGGAAGCCAACCGAGGATTTGATCACGCCAGACAGCTGGCCTTTCTCTTTCAGCCCGGCATCTTTCAGCTCAGGCACGGTAGAGGCATCTTCCATCCACCCCATATCGCCACCGTTGCGGGCAGAGATAATATCGGTCGATTTTTCTTTCGCCAGCGTGGCGAAGTCCGCTCCTTTTTGCAGCTCGGCCAGTACCGCTTTCGCATCGGCTTCAGTTTTGGTCTGAATCACGCTGTAGCGGTTGCGCTGCGGCTGAGTGAACTGATCCTTGTGCTGGTCGTACCATGACTGAATCTCTTCGTCAGAGGCGCTCTCCTGCATGCTGGCGGCATCCATTTTGATGTAGCTGACGCGGAACTGCTCCGGCGCCATAAAACGGGCCTGATTCTGCTGCCAGAAGGCGTTGATTTCCTCATCGCTGGCGGTCTGTTTTGCCGCCAGGGCATTTACGTTGATGGTCGCTTCGCGGACCACCCGCTGTTGAGATACCAGCGCCGCCAGCTGATCGGACTCGCCCGGCAGCATGAAGTCGGTACCCGCAATGGCGTTAATCAGCTGCTGCGTGGTCAGCTGGTTACGCAGCGCCTGGGCGTACTGATCGGTGGTCATCCCCATCTGGGCGACAATACCGCTGAAACGCTGGTTGTCGAACTTACCGTTCGTCTGGAACGCCTGGGTCTGGAAGATCGCCTGCTTCACCTGCTCATCGCTGATGCTGAGGCCCAGCTCGCGGGCATACTGATCCAGAAGCGACTCATCGATCAGGCGGTTCAGCACCTGCTGGCGCATGGTTTTCATGTAGTTTTCGTTCGCCGCCAGCTCGGAGAATTGATCGCCAAGCTGCTGCTGCATACGGTTACGTTCGCTGGCGACGGCGTTTTCAAACTGCCCACGGCCAATCTCCTGGCCATTCACTTTTGCGGCATAGTTTTTGCCACCGCCAATCAGGTAACCACTCACCCCGGTCAAAATGAACGAGACGATAATGATACCGAAAATAATCTTGAGCACGACGCTGTTGGCGGCCGTGCGTAGGTTGTCCATCATGGTGTAACAACGCTCCGCTGTAGATGACTTTAGCTCGCGCAGCATAGCACGTGATGGCCGCCGCGCGTGAGGACGTATTTTGACAAGAAAACAGGGTGATTGTCAGCCCACAAGTGGCGATAAACACACATAAAGTGGTCTGAAAAGGCAATAAAAAAGGCACATCTCACGATGCGCCCTTGTACTTCGTCACATTCCCTGACGGGAAAGCCGATCAGTTCACCGCGTCTTTCAGCGCTTTACCAGCACGGAAGCCCGGCACTTTTGCGGCAGCGATAGTAATTTCTTTACCTGTTTGCGGGTTGCGACCAGTACGGGCGGCACGTTCTTTAACAGCAAAGGTACCAAAACCTACCAGCGCAACGTCATCCCCAGCCTGCAGAGATTCAGTAACAGAAGCGATTAAAGCATCTAACGCACGTCCAGCTGCAGCTTTAGAAATGTCCGCACCCGCAGCAATTTTGTCAATCAGTTGAGATTTATTCACTGTTCTCTTCCTCTCTTTATAATTTATATCGCACCTGAGTCCTTCATAGTGCGACCGCGCAGCAGTTATATCAGGACTGTCATGCCCTTACAACAGCAGTTGTCGATGACCCCCCTGCCAGCGATCTAAGTTAGCTACACAAAAAAAGGCTGGCAAGTCCGAAATGACTTACCAGCCCTATTTTTATTAGCGCAATTTGCGCAGAATCACTATTTCGCGGTCACAACCTGCATGCCGAACGGTTCGTTCTGCAGCGCAAGTGTCAGAACTTCCTCGATTCGTTTCACCGGATGGATATCCAAATCGGCGATAACGTTATCCGGAATTTCTTCAAGGTCGCGTTTGTTCTCATCAGGAATCAGAACAGTCTTAATGCCGCCGCGATGCGCCGCCAGCAGTTTTTCCTTCAGACCGCCGATCGGCAGCACCTGACCACGCAGAGTGATTTCACCGGTCATCGCCACATCAGCGCGTACCGGGTTACCGGTCAGGCAGGAGACCAGCGCCGTGCACATGGCAATACCCGCGCTCGGACCATCCTTAGGCGTCGCCCCTTCCGGCACGTGCACGTGAATGTCACGCTTCTCGTAGAAGTCGGCGTTAATGCCCAGCTTGTCAGCCCGCGAACGTACCACCGTCAGCGCAGCCTGAATCGACTCCTGCATCACCTCGCCCAGCGAGCCGGTGTAGGTCAGCTTGCCTTTGCCCGGCACGCAGGCGGTTTCGATGGTCAGCAGATCGCCGCCCACTTCCGTCCACGCCAGACCGGTCACCTGACCGACGCGGTTCTCACTATCGGCGCGGCCATAGTCGAAGCGCTGTACGCCGAGATAATCATGCAGATTCTCACCGTTAATTTCGATGTGTTTCAGCGATTTATCCAGCAGCAGTTGCTTAACGGCCTTGCGGCACAGCTTGGAGATTTCACGCTCCAGGCTACGTACCCCCGCTTCCCGCGTGTAGTAACGAATAATGCCGATAATGGCGCTATCGTCGACGGTCAGCTCGCCTTTCTTCAGCGCGTTACGTTCGATCTGCTTCGGCAGCAGATGACGTTTGGCGATGTTCAGTTTTTCATCTTCGGTATAGCCGGAGAGACGAATCACTTCCATACGGTCCAACAGCGGCGCCGGAATGTTCATGGAGTTGGAAGTCGCCACGAACATCACGTCGCTGAGATCGTAATCCACTTCCAGATAGTGGTCGTTAAAGGCCACGTTCTGTTCCGGATCCAGCACCTCAAGCAACGCGGAAGCCGGGTCGCCGCGCATGTCGGAAGACATTTTGTCGATCTCGTCCAACAGGAACAGCGGGTTTTTGACCCCCACTTTCGCCATTTTCTGGATCAGTTTGCCCGGCATCGAGCCAATGTAGGTCCGACGATGACCGCGGATTTCCGCTTCATCGCGCACGCCGCCAAGCGCCATACGAACGTATTTCCGTCCGGTCGCTTTGGCGATGGATTGACCCAGCGAGGTTTTACCTACCCCCGGCGGTCCCACCAGACAGAGGATTGGCCCCTTGATTTTGTTCACCCGGCTCTGCACCGCGAGATATTCAAGGATGCGATCCTTCACGCGCTCCAGGCCATAGTGATCGGTATCGAGGATCTCCTGGGCCTGACGCAGGTCTTTTTTGACCTTACTGCGCGCATTCCACGGCACCTGCACCATCCAGTCGATGTAGCCACGCACGACGGTCGCTTCCGCTGACATCGGCGACATCATCTTCAGCTTCTGCAGTTCCGCTTCGGTTTTTTCTTTCGCCTCTTTCGGCATTTTCGCCGCGTCGATCTTACGCTTCAGCGCTTCGTTTTCGTCCGGGGCGTCGTCCATCTCGCCGAGTTCTTTCTGAATCGCTTTCATTTGCTCGTTCAGATAGTACTCGCGCTGAGATTTCTCCATCTGCTTTTTGACGCGGTTGCGAATGCGCTTCTCAACCTGCAGCAGATCGATTTCCGATTCCATCATCGCCATCAGATATTCCAGACGTTCGTTAACGTCGGACATCTCAAGCACAGACTGCTTGTCAGCCAGCTTCAGCGGCATGTGCGCCGCGATGGTATCCGCCAGGCGCGCCGGATCGTCGATGCTGTTCAGCGACGTCAGCACTTCCGGTGGGATCTTCTTGTTCAGCTTGATATAGCCTTCAAACTGGCTGATAGCGGTGCGAACCAGCACTTCCTGCTCGCGTTCGTCAATCGCCGGCGAGTCGAGATACTCCGCTTTCGCCGAGAAATGCTCGCCATTATCAGACAGCGCAGAAATGCGAGCACGCTGCAGCCCTTCGACCAGCACCTTCACGGTGCCGTCCGGCAGCTTCAGCATCTGCAAAATAGACGCCACGGTTCCAACGGTGAAAAGATCGTTTACACCCGGCTCATCCGTCGACGCTTCTTTCTGCGCAACCAGCATGATTTTTTTATCATGGTCCATGGCCGCTTCGAGGCAACGGATAGATTTTTCCCGCCCTACGAACAGGGGTATGACCATGTGCGGATAAACCACCACATCGCGCAATGGCAATACGGGGATTTCAATGCGTTCAGAACGCTCAGGATTCATAGAGCTCTCTCTTAGTTTAAAGTCCGCCAGGTAGCCGACGACGCCACACTCCACTGCATCGTCGTTAATATGTAATCCAGTATATGGGGATGTATTCCACACATTCAACGGCGGGAATGCAGGAAAAATAAAAGGGGAGATAAAATCCCCCCTTTTTGTTAACTGCTTGAGTGAAATGGTTAATTATTCACCAGATGCCTGCTGAGCTTCCGGTTTGCCGTAGATCAGCAGCGGTTTGCTCTGACCGGCGATAACCGACTCATCAATGACCACTTTTTCGACATCTTCCATCGAAGGCAGGTCATACATGGTATCCAGCAGCGCCGCTTCCACAATTGAGCGCAGGCCACGGGCGCCGGTTTTACGCGCCATCGCTTTCTTGGCGATAGCGTCCAGCGCTTCGTCGCGGAATTCGAGCTCTGCGCCTTCAAGGCTAAACAGCGCCTGATACTGCTTGGTCAGGGCGTTTTTCGGCTCTTTCAGGATCTGGATCAGGGCTTCTTCGCTCAGCTCGTTCAGGGTCGCCACTACCGGCAGACGGCCGATGAACTCCGGGATCAGACCAAACTTGATCAGATCTTCCGGCTCGACCTGAGCCAGCAGTTCCCCTTCGCTCGCTTTGTCGGACTTCGCTTTTACCGTCGCGCCAAAACCAATGCCGGAGCCGGTTTCCACACGGTGGGAAATCACTTTGTCCAGGCCAGCGAACGCGCCGCCGCAGATAAACAGGATCTTGGAGGTATCAACCTGCAGGAACTCCTGCTGCGGATGTTTACGCCCGCCCTGCGGCGGAACGGCGGCAACGGTCCCTTCGATAAGCTTCAGCAGCGCCTGCTGCACGCCTTCGCCTGAGACGTCGCGCGTAATCGACGGGTTATCGGATTTACGCGAAATTTTGTCGATTTCGTCGATATAAACGATGCCGCGCTGCGCTTTCTGCACGTCGTAATCGCACTTCTGCAGCAGTTTCTGAATGATATTTTCGACGTCCTCACCCACATAACCGGCTTCGGTCAGGGTAGTGGCGTCCGCCATGGTAAACGGCACATCCAGCAGGCGCGCCAGCGTTTCCGCCAGCAGCGTTTTACCGGAACCGGTCGGCCCGATCAGCAGGATGTTGCTTTTACCCAGCTCTACGCCATTGCTGGTATCGCCATTGCGCAGACGCTTGTAGTGGTTGTATACCGCGACCGCCAACACCTTCTTCGCCTGTTCCTGACCGATGACGTAGTCATCAAGGTGGTGGCGAATCTCGTGCGGCGTCGGCAGCGCGCTGCGCTCGCGGTGCGGCGCCACTTCTTTAATCTCTTCGCGAATGATGTCGTTACATAAATCAACGCATTCGTCGCAGATATACACGGATGGCCCGGCGATCAGCTTACGCACTTCATGCTGGCTTTTGCCGCAAAAAGAGCAATACAACAATTTGCCCGATCCATCTTTGCGTTTATCTGTCATGAGTCCAAACCTCTTTTTAAGTTCTTTGTGCCGCACACGACGACGCAAATGCCATTCTCAGGCGCAAGCCGCCATATAGCGTTGTGCCGCCCTTCATTAGTATATACACAAAATCCTTCGCGCTACATCGAGCCGGTAGCGAAGCCACCGGCCGCAAGCCTGCCAGACAAGCGGCCGAATAAAAGCCAACCGCTCGCACAGACGTGGCGAGAAGGATGAAGCGTAAAGCGGCACCCTTGCGCCTTGGGCATCAATTACGATGGGTCAAAATAGAGTCGACCAGCCCGTACTCCACGGCTTCCGCAGCAGACAGGAAGCGGTCACGCTCGGTGTCACGCTCAATCTGCTCAAGAGACTGGCCGGTATGATGCGCCATCAGCTCATTCATGCGTCCTTTCACCTTCAGGATTTCACGGGCGTGGATCTCAATATCCGTCGCCTGTCCCTGATAGCCGCCCAGCGGCTGGTGGATCATCACGCGGGAGTTCGGCAGGCAGAAGCGCTTGCCTTTCGCCCCGGCGGTCAGCAGGAACGCGCCCATAGAAGCGGCCTGCCCCATACAGATGGTGCTGACATCCGGCTTGATGAACTGCATGGTGTCATAAATCGACATCCCGGCGGTGATCACCCCGCCCGGAGAGTTAATGTACAGGTAAATGTCTTTTTCCGGGTTTTCCGCTTCCAGAAACAGCATCTGCGCCACGATCAGGTTTGCCATGTGGTCTTCGACCTGGCCGGTCAGAAAAATGACGCGTTCCTTAAGCAGACGGGAGTAGATATCAAAAGAACGTTCACCGCGTGAGGTCTGTTCAATGACCATCGGCACCAGGGCCATATGGGGTGCAAAGTTGTCTCGTTCGCCACTGTATGACATTTCCGTCTCCTGGAGTAATTTTAAAATACCTGCTGCACTGATTGTAACCTTACGGACGGATTATCAGCCACAGTTTCTATCCGCTGAATGCGTCACCGCCTCTTCAATACGCGTGCGATTGCGGATGCAGTTGCCTCCCCCGGTAATGGGGATGGTGTTGCCATATTTCAAGCATAACAAGCTTTTGCTGTAACGCTATCATGGTTAATGCGTTTTCGCACCGTGCCTGTGGCTATCATTATCTTAAAAAAAAACCCGCCGCCTTTCGGCAACGGGTTTTTGCTCGAACCTTAAACGATAGCGGCGAAATTACGCCTGCTGGTTCATCAGTTCGTTGAAGGAAGTGGCTTTTTCAGACACTTTGGCTTTCGCCAGCACGGCTTCAACAGCCTGCTCTTCCAGCGCCACGTTGCGCATGTTGTCCATCAGCTCTTTGTTCTTGCTGTAGAACTCAACCACTTCTGACGGATCTTCGTACGCAGAAGCCATCTCTTCGATCAGGCCTTTCACGCGCTCTTCGTCAGCTTTCAGCTCGTTGGTGCGGATAACTTCGCCCAGCAGCAGGCCAACAACTACGCGGCGTTTAGCCTGTTCTTCGAACAGTTCGCGCGGCAGTTCCAGAGCTTGTTTTTCGTTGCCACCGAAACGCTGTGCAGCCTGGCGACGCAGAACGTCGATTTCGCTGTCGATCAGCGCAGCCGGTACGTCGATGTCGT
>ERZ773186.2727-NODE-2727-length-12664-cov-7.061226_pt1 | contig 12664 bp, 9 predicted proteins | sample MGYA00581000_ERZ773186 | MGnify/ENA primary metagenome ERZ773186 (study PRJEB29015, sample SAMEA2737752) | human gut metagenome | biome: human gut; feature: human-associated habitat; material: faeces | place: China | collected 2012 ... | reverse complement strand
GCACCCGATTGCGCAGCGCGTGCAGCTCTTCAAGCCCCAGACCGGCAATGTCGGGGGTCGAGGGGCCCTCCCCTTGCGTTCTCTTGGGGGTCTAAGGGGGCCATTCTCTCACGCGAGAGAATGGCCCCCTTATCCGCGTCCCCTGCACGGTGCAGGGAAAAACGCCCCCTGCGAGTACGCAGGGAACAATACAACACAGTGTGTTAAAACAATGTTAACTGGCTCGTTTCAGGCAATCCCGCAAACGCGCCCAGCGCGCGCAGCTGGTCGATATGCGTCTGCGACAGCTTGTTGCAGCAGAGGGAAAACTCCTCCACCGATGTAAAGTCTTTCCCCTTGCGCTTCTCAACGGTGTCGAGCGCTGCGGTCTCGCCGAGTCCGCGGACGGACGTGAACGGCGGCAGCAGGCCGTTTTCCGTGACGACGAACTTCGTCGCATCGCTGCGGTAGATATCGATGGGCTCAAAGTGGAAGCCGCGCAGGCAGAATTCGTAGCAGACTTCAAGCGTCGTCATCAAGTCCTGTTCCACGGCGGTCGCATCCTTGTTGTTTTCGATCTCGCGGATGCGGCGGCGCAGCGCGTCGGCGTCCTTGCAGCACTCGGCGGCGTCGAATGCCTTGGCGCGGATGGAGAAGAACGTCGCGTAGAACGCGAGCGGCTCGTGCACCTTGAACCACGCGATGCGGAACGCCATCATAACGTATGCGACCGCGTGCGCTTTCGGGAAGAGGTAACCGATCTTCGCAAGCGACTCGATGTACCACTCCGGCACGTCGTGCTTGCGCATCTCTTCGACCCACATCGGCCAGTCCCCCGCCTTGCCTCCCTTGACCTTGCCCTTTCGGACGGCCTCCATGATCTTAAAGCTCATCTTCGGGTCAAGCCCCATAGAAATGAGGTAGAGCATGATATCGTCACGGCAGCCGACGGTCTCCAGAACGCTCGCCGTGCCGCTGACGATCAGATCCTTCGCGTTGCCGAGCCACACGTCCGTGCCGTGGGAGAAGCCTGAAAGGCGCAGCAGCGTGTTGAAGTCCTTGGGCTGCGTGTCGACGAGCATCTGGCGCGTGAAGCGCGTGTTAAACTCGGGGATCGCGACGGCGCCCGTGGGGCCGAGCACTTCGTCGTTCTCGTAGCCGAGCACCTTGGACGAGATGAAGATCGACATCGTGTCGGGGTCGTCGAGCGGGATAGCGCGGGCGTTCACGCCCGTCAGATTTTCGAGCATGCGGATCATCGTCGGGTCATCGTGGCCGAGCATATCGAGCTTTAAGAGGTTGTCCTCCATGCAGTGATATTCGAAATGCGTGGTGATCGTGTCGCTGTCGGGGTCGTCCGCAGGGTGCTGTACGGGGCAGAAATCCTCGATATCCATGTCGTCCGGCACGACGACGAGTCCGCCGGGATGCTGGCCCGTCGTGCGTCGCACGCCGACGCAGCCCGCCGTCAGGCGGTCGATCTCGGCGTTGCCCGCGGCGATGCCGTTTTCCTCGAGGTATTTTTTGACGAAGCCGTAGGCCGTCTTCTCCGCGAGCGTACCGATCGTACCCGCGCGGAACACCTGCGTCTTGCCGAACATCTCGACCGCGTGCGCGTGGGCGCGCGCCTGATATTCGCCTGAGAAGTTGAGGTCGATATCCGGCACCTTGCCGCCGCCGTAGCCGAGGAAAGTTTCAAACGGGATGTCGAAGCCGTCTTTGGCATACTTCGTGCCGCAGACGGGACACATTTTATCGGGCATGTCCGCGCCACAGCCATACTCGCCCGCGTGGAACTCGACGTTGCGGCACTTCGGGCAGCGGTAGTGCGGCGGCAGGGCGTTGACCTCGGTGATGCCGGCCATGTACGCTACGAGCGACGAGCCGACCGACCCTCGCGAGCCGACGAGGTAGCCGCACTCGAGCGAGCGCTGCACGAGCTTCTGCGCCGACATGTAGACGACGTCGTACTTGCCCAGAATGCTGCCGAGCTCGACGTTCAGCCGGGCGACGATCAGCTGCGGCAGATCGTCGCCGTAAAGCTCGTGCGCTTTCCCCCACACCATGCGGTTAAGGTCTTCTTCCGAATTTTCAAGCCGCGGCGGGAACAGCTTGCCCTTGGGCAAAAGCTCGATATCCTCCACCTGCTCGGCGATGGCGCGGGTGTTCGTCACGACGACCTCGTAGGCTTTCTCCTTGCCGAGGTAGTCAAATTCCTTGAGCATTTCGTCCGTCGTGCGGAAGTAGAGCGGGACGGGCTCGTTCGCGTCGGCGAATTTCTTTGACGCGAGCAGGATATGGCGATAAACCTCGTCTTCGGGGTCGAGGAAGTGGACGTCGCCCGTTGCGCAGACGGGCTTGCCGAGCTCTTCGCCAAGCTTGACAATAGTGCGGTTGAAGTCCTTGAGGTCTTCGTCGTCGCGCACCGTGCCGTCGCGCACCATGAAGCGGTTATTGCCGAGCGGCTGAATTTCAAGATAGTCGTAGAACGAGGCGATGCGCTTGAGCTCATTCCAGTCCTTGTGGTCGACGATGGCGCGGAACAGCTCGCCCGCCTCGCAGGCAGAGCCGATGATCAAGCCCTCGCGATGCGCGACAAGCTCGCTTTTCGGGATGATCGGCACGCGCTTAAAGTATTTGAGGTTCGACGCCGAGATGAGCTGGTAGAGGTTCTTGAGGCCCACCTTGTTCTTGGCGATCAGAATGATGTGCTTTGGGAAACGGTTGCGCTTGACGCCGAGCGGGCGGAGCTTCGTCATCTCATCGTTGATCTGCTGGAGGCGCGTGACGCCGCGCTCTTCGAGCATGACGAAGAACTTGGCCAGCATCTGCGCGACCGGGACCGCATCGTCGGACGCGCGGTGGTGGTTGAACTGCGGGAGATGCAAGTGGTCGGCCACGATGTCGAGCTTGTACTTGCCGAGCTCGGGCAGGAGATTCTGCGCGAAAATCAGCGAGTCGAGATACGTCGGCTCGAACGGGATGCCGCACTTTTTGCAGCCTGCGCGGATGAAGCTGATATCAAACTCCGCATTGTGTGCAGCGAGCGGGCGGCCGCCCGCAAAGGCCAAAAACGCGTGCAGCGCGTCCTCCAGCTTCGGCGCGCCGCGCAGCATGTCGTCTGTGATGCCGGTCAGGCCGATGATCTCAGGCGAAAGCCGGCGCTCGGGGTCGACAAAGGTTTGGAACGTGTCGACGATCTCGCCGTCTTTCAGAATGACCGCACCGATCTCGGTGATGGCATCGTGCGCGACCTTCAGACCCGTTGTTTCAATGTCGAAACAGCAGATCTCAGTCGAAAAATCGCCGTCCTGCGGGCCGTGCACACAGATACGGTCGTCGATGTTGTTGAGAAAATAGCCCTCACAGCCGTAAAGGAGTTTTATTTTACCCTCGCCGGTGTGCCAGGCGTCCGGGAAGCTCTGCGCTACGCCGTGATCCGTGATGGCGATGGCGGGCATCCCCCACTTGATCGCGCGCTTGACGACCGCGGCGGTGTCGGTCAGCGCGTCCATGTTGGACATACGGGTATGTAAGTGCAGCTCGACGCGCTTTTCCTCCGCCGTGTCCGTGCGCTCGGCGTGGTCGATCTGCATGATGTCCTGCGGGTTGAGCTGCATATCCTTACCATCGTAGGAGAGCTCCATGCGGCCGCTGACGCGCAGCCACATGCCGACGCTGATCTTGCCGAGAAGCTCCGTCGCCTCGCGCTCGGGCATGCTGCGGCGGATGAAGAGCGAGCCTTCGTAGTCCGTCATTTCGAGCAACATCGTCCAGACGCCGGCGCGGCGCGTCTCGTGGCAGTCGAACTTGAAGACCTTGCCCTCAACGACGACGTGACCGGCCTTTGGCGTCAGCTCGCTGATGGGGAGCACTCTCCCCTTTGCAATCTCGCGGCCCATGATGACACTGCCGCTGCCGCTCACCTTGCGGCCAGCGTTCTTCAACATGTCGGGAAAGGCCTCCGCCGTTGATTTGACGTGGATGTCCACGCGCTTTAAGTCGTAATTGCGCGCAAGAAGCTGCTCGACCGTTTCGCGCGTCGAGTCGTTCATCTCCGCGCGCACGGTCATGTCGAGCGTCATCGTGCGCTTTTCCGGCTCGAGCACCATGTTCGTGACCATCGCGGCGTTGAGCGGGACGCGCAGGTCAAAATCCGGCGAAAAGTCGGTGAATAATTCAAAAAAAGGAATCTTTTGTGCCATAGCCACAACCTTATCTCAGTATCGTTTCCGCTCGGTCAGAGTTTTTTGATTTCCTCCATCAAAGCGTCGACAAGCTTTTCCTGCGGCACTTTGTAAAGGATTTTTCCTTTTCGGAAAATCATGCCCTCACCTTTACCGCCGGCCACGCCGATATCGGCGGCCGAGGCCTCACCGGGCCCGTTGACGACGCAGCCCATCACGGCGACCGTGATATTCTTCCTGCAGTCGGCAAGACGGCGCTCTAGCTCCTCGGCGATCGGGATCATGTCGTACGCCGTGCGGCCGCACGTCGGGCAGGAGACGAGGTTCACACCGCTGCGGCGGATGCCGCAGGCCTGCAAAATGCGCTTGGCGGCGCAGACCTCTTCCACGGGGTCCGCCGTGAGCGAGACGCGCATCGTGTCGCCGATGCCCTCGCACAGAAGGCCGCCGATGCCGATGGCGGACTTCAAAAGCCCCATCGTGGGCGTGCCCGCCTCGGTCACGCCGAGGTGGAGCGGATAGTCGACCTTTTCGTGCAGAAGGCGATAGGCCGCCATGTTGAGCGGTACATCAGAGCTCTTGACCGAGATGCAGATCTCGGTAAAATCGAACTTTTCAAGCAGCCGCACATGTCTGAGCGCGCTCTCGACGAGCGCCTCGGGCGTCACGCGGCCATATTTTGCGAGCAGCTCCTTTTCAAGCGAACCGCCGTTCACGCCGATGCGGATGGGAACCTTGTGTTCACGGCAGGCGTCTACGACCGCCTTGACGCGGTCATCTCCCCCGATGTTGCCGGGGTTGATGCGAATTTTGTCCGCGCCGCGCGCCGCCGCTTCGACGGCGAGACGGTAGTCGAAATGAATGTCCGCGACGAGCGGGATGGAGATATTCTCCTTAATTTCACTCAGCGCGTGCGCGGCCTCCATATTCGGCACCGTGACGCGCACGATCTCGCAGCCCGCCTCTTCGAGCGCGTGGATCTGCGCGATGGTGGCCTTGGCATCCTCAGTGTGCGTGTTGCACATCGACTGGATCGTGACCGGCGCGCCGCCGCCGATAGCGACGCCGCCTGCGATAATTTGCTTGCTCATAAGATCATCCTCCTCACAGGAGCTTGACAATGTCGTGGAACGTGACGAACAGCATCAGCGCCATTAAAAGCGCAAAGCCGATGCCGTTGATGACGTTCAGATATTTGGACGGAATTTCCTTTTTGAAAAGCGCCACGGCGATGCCGTTGACGAGCAGGAACAGCACGTGTCCGCCGTCGAGCGCGGGCAGCGGCAGCAGGTTCATCACGGCGAGGTTCACCGCGATCATCGCGGCGAAGTAGAGAATGCTCTCGAGTGCCGCGCCGAAGCCCGCCTCGGCCTCGGTCTCCTTGCCGACCTCCGTGATGGTCGAGACGATGCCGACCGGGCCGCTCAGATCGTTGACGCCCGCCGCGCCCGAAAGCAGCATTTGCAGGCTCAGTCTCACGATGCGGACATAGTCCATCGTCTGGTACCAGCTGTATTGCAGGCGCAGAAGCGGCGTCGCCTCGACGATGCCGCCGTAGGTGAAGCCGTAGGCCTCGTACTCCTTACCGTTTTCGTCGGTGTAGACTTGCCTGGTGAGCGTGCGGTCGAACTTTTTGCCGTCGCGCAGGACGGTCATGTCGATCGTGCCCGTGTCGCCAAGGCCCATGATGAGCGACACGTCGCTCTTTAAATAAATGCGCTCACCGTTGATGGCGTAGATCGTGTCGCCGGGCATCAGGCCGTCCTCTCCCTGCTGCGGAAAATCGGGGTTCAGCTCGACGATCTCCGTCGTGTAGAATGCCTGCGCACCCGCATACAGACAGATGACGATGATGAGGCCCGTCAGGAAGTTCATGAACGCGCCCGCGACGAAGATGATGAACTTCTTCCACCAGACCTGGCGGCCCAGCGCGCGGTCGTCGTCCGAATCCTCGTCCTCGCCCTCCATGGCGCAGTAGCCTCCGATGGGCAGGAGCCGCAGGGAGTATTCGGTGTCCCCCTTCGTCTTATGGAAGAGCTGCGGGCCCATGCCGATGGAAAATTCATTGACGCGCACGCCGCAGGCCTTGGCCGCCAAAAAGTGGCCAAACTCATGCACGGCGATGAGCACGCCGAAAATCAGGATCGCAATGAGAATATAAACCATGGTCTCTCCTAAATTTGGTCAGTTGAGCTTTTCGCGCACGACCTCGCGCGCGAGCCGGTCTGCTTCCAGAATATCCGAAAGCTGCGGCTGATATACCGTCTCGGTTTTATCGAGCGCCGCTTCGATGAGGTCAGGGATGGCACAGATGCCGATCTCGTCGCACAGAAATGCCGCGACAGCCTCTTCGTTCGCGCCGTTCATCGCCGCGCAGTAGACATTGCCGATGGCGGCGCACTGCTTGGCGATCTTCAGGCAGCGGAAGACCTCTTCATCGGGCTCGGCGAACGTCAGCGGCGGGCACTTGAGAAGGTCAAGCGGCTCCGCGGGCGAAACGGCCCTGTTGGGGTACGTCATCGCGTAGCGGATGGGCAGCTTCATGTCCGGTGTGCCGAGCTGGGCGAGCATCGCCCCGTCGTGAAACTCGACGAGCGAGTGCACGATACTCTGGCGATGGATGACCGTGTCGACCTGACGCAGCGGCAGACGGTAGAGGCGCATGGCCTCGATGATCTCAAGGCCCTTGTTCATCAGCGTCGCGGAGTCGATGGTGATCTTTGCACCCATTGTCCAGTTCGGGTGCTTGAGCGCGTCGGCCTTCGTCTTAGTCGCAAGCTCCTGCAGGCTCAGGCCGTAGAACGGCCCGCCCGAGCAGGTCAGAATGAGGCGCTTGATCTCACTGCGGTCGCGGCAGCCCTGCAAGCACTGGAAGATCGCGCTGTGCTCGCTGTCAACGGGGACGATCTCCGCGCCGCAGCGCTCAGCCGCAGCCACGACGAGCTCGCCCGCGCAGACGAGCGTTTCCTTGTTGGCAAGCGCGATGCGCTTTTTCTTCTCGATTGCCGCGAGCGTCGGCTGGAGTCCGATCATGCCCATTACAGCGGTGACGACCGTGTCAGCGTCGTCCGCCGTGGCGGCGGCCAAAAGGCCCTCCATGCCGGAGAGCACCTCGGTGTTTGTGTCGGAAAGCCGCGCGCGGAGCTCACGCGCCGCGTCCTCGTCATAAAGCACGGCAAGACGCGGGCAAAATTCTCGCGCCTGCTGTTCGATGAGGTCAACGCTTTTATTCGCCGTCAGCGCAGCGACGGAAAGCCCCAGCTCGCGCGCCACCTCAAGCGTCTGGCGGCCGATGGAGCCGGTGGAACCAAGTAAAGCAATACTCCTTGTCATAATAGGCCTCCACAGACCGCAGCCCACACGACCGGCGCGATGAAGAGCGTGGAGTCAAAGCGGTCGAGCATGCCGCCGTGCGTCAGGAAGAGGTGGCTGTAGTCCTTGATGCCCGCCTCGCGCTTGACAAGCGACATCGAGAGGTCGCCGAGCTGGCCGAAGATGTTGGCCACCACGCCGACAAGGATCAGCATGAGGTAGTTCGGCGCATAGCCGAGCCATGCCTTGCCGACAACGCCGAGCAGCACCAGCGCAAGCGCGCTGCCGATGGGCCCACCGATCGCGCCTGCCCAGGTCTTGTGCGGGCTGACGTGCGGCGCCATCTTGCGCTTGCCGAACCACATGCCAAAGTACATCGACAGCGCATCGCCCACAAAGGCGACGCAGAACGGCGCGAGCACATAGAGCTTGCCGAAGTTTTCGTCCATGCGCAGCAGGAAAATGCAGCTGTACATCGCCGGGAATACGATGCCGCCGACGATGGTCACCGCCACATTGTGGAACGTGAACGGTTTTTCCTTTCCGTAAGAGATAACCGCAAAGAGGAACGCCATCATCACAAGGATCCAGCGGAAGATCGTAACGGTCGAAATCGGAAGATCGTATGTGCCGCTCATCTCTTCCTTAAAGAGCCATATCTCCTGCATGACGACCGTTGTGACAAGTCCCCAGTAGAAATTCGCCGGGACGTTCTCTCCCGCCGTGTGCAGCAGCTCATAGGCCGCGATGCCCGCGATGCCGCAGACGACGATCATCGTCGCCCATGCGGGGCAGGCAAGCAGCACGGCGAGCAGCGCCGGCAGGCCGACGACAACCACCAACCATCTTTGTTTCATTTCTGTTTCTCCTGTTTCAGTCCGCCGAAGCGCCGCTCGCGCTGCTGATACGCGATGAGCGCCTTGTCGAATTCTCTTTCCGTAAAGTCGGGCCAGAGCGTGTCGCAGAAGTAGAACTCACTGTACGCGCACTGCCACAAAAGGTAGTTGCTGATGCGCTTCTCTCCGCCGGGACGGATGAGAAGGTCGGGATCGGGAAGTCCGCATGAATAGAGGTAGCGCGAAAAGCCCTCCTCGGTCAAAGCGTCCGCGTCCTGCTCCCCTGCCGCGCAGTCGCGCGCGAAGGCGCGGGCGGCGTGCAGGATCTCGTCGCGCCCGCCGTAGTTGAGGCAGACGTTGGCCTGAAAGCCTTCGATGCGGGAGGATATCTCATTCGTCTCATCGATGAGTTCCCGAAGTTCCGGCGTCAGGACGCTTAAATCACCCAGAAAGCGCAGGCGGTTGCCGTCCTTTTCCATCGTGTCGATGCACTCGTGCAGATATTGCTCGAGTAAGTGCATGATGCCGTCGACCTCGTCCTTCGGGCGCTTCCAGTTTTCGGTCGAAAAGGCGTAGACCGTCAGATAGTCGATACCCAGGTTCTTGCAGTAGGTGCCGAGCTTTCGAAACGTCTCCGCCCCCGCCTTGTGACCGGCCGAGCGCGGGAGGCCGCGCTTTTGCGCCCAGCGGCCGTTGCCGTCCATAATGACGGCAACATGACAAGGCAGGTTGTTCAGATCAACCTGCCCTGCCTTGTTCTCTTTGGAAAAGAGCCCCATATCAGACCGCCATGAGCTCCTTCTCTTTCTTCTCGAGAAGGGCGTCGACCTCTTTGCACATGTCGTCGGTCAGCTTCTGCAGGTCCTTTTCGGCGACCTTCAGGTCGTCCTCGGTGATCTCGCTGGCCTTCTGCTTCTTCTTGAAGGCCTCCATCGCGTCGCGGCGGATGTTGCGGATGGCGACCTTGCCGGTCTCGGAATACTTATGGATCTGCTTGACGAGCTCCTTACGGCGCTCCTCCGTGAGCTGCGGGAAGTTCAGGCGGATGGACTTGCCGTCGTTCTGCGGGTTGATGCCAAGGTCAGACTCCTGAATGGCGCGCTCGATGGGCTTGAGGGCCGTGCCGTCCCACGGGGTGATGACGAGCTGGCGCGGATCGGGAGAAGCGATGGCCGCGATCTGCTGGATGGGCGTGGGAGAGCCGTAGTAGTCGACGCTGATGCGGTCGAGCACAGAGGCGTTGGCGCGGCCTGCGCGCACAGAGGCAAAGTCCGCGTTCACCGCGTCGATGCTCTTTCTCATTTTGTCGGAATAAACCTTGTAATCTTCCTTATTCATGGGGATACCTCCTCAAAAATTTTTATCGTAAAGCCGCAAGTGCGGGGTCGCTCAGTTTTCGCCGACGATGGTGCCGATCTTCTTGCCCTCGACCGCACGGATGATGTTCTCCGGGTCCTTGAGCGCGAAGACGAGCACAGGGATGTGGTTGTCCATCGAAAGCGACGTGGCCGTGGAGTCCATGACCGCAAGGTGCTGGGCCAGCACGTCCTCATAGGAGATAGCGTCGTACTTGATCGCGTTTGCATCCTTGGCGGGGTCGGCGTTGTAAACGCCGTCGATGTTCTTGGCGAGCAGGATCACGTCGGCATTGATCTCCGCCGCGCGCAGCACCGCTGCCGTGTCGGTCGAGAAGAACGGAGAGCCGATGCCGCAGCCAAAGAGCACTACGCGGCCCTTTTCCAAATGCCGGATGGCGCGGGCTCGGATGTAGGGTTCGGCGACTTCTTTGATCTCCAGTGCCGTCTGCACGCGCACGTCGACGCCCTTCTGCTCGAGCACATCGGCGACCGCCATGCAGTTCATCGCCGTGGCCAGCATGCCCATGTGGTCGGCACGGGTGCGCTCGATGTAGCCCTCGCCGTTTTTCACGCCGCGCCAGAAGTTGCCGCCGCCGATGACGACGCCCATCTGCACACCCATGTCCGTGCACTTTTTGATGACGTCGCACACCTTGGAAACGACGTCGAAGTCGAAGCCGAAGTGCTTGTCGCCCGCCAGCGCCTCGCCGCTGATCTTGAGCAGCACGCGCTTATACTTGAGTTGAGCCATGCTCATAATCTCCCCTTTCAGGAACAAGTTCAAATTTTCACAGCTACTATTTTAGCGTATTTTTGCTCTTTTGCATAGGGGGAAAGCGTAAACTTTTTTCACAAATTCGCTCTTTCCTTTTTCGTCAAGTTGAACCGCCGTGAATAGCGGAAAAAAGCAGCCGTTTCATACGGCTGCTTTTTTAGATTTTTCGTTTACTTGATGTCCTTGATGCGGATAAGGTCCTTCAAAAGCTCGACCGTGCCATCGATGCCGAGCAGGCTCGAATCGATGCAGAGGTCGTAGCTCTTGGCATCGCCCCAGTCCTTGGCGGAATAGTAGTTATAGTAGGAAGCGCGGGACTTATCCGTCTTCTTGATGCGGTCTTTCGCCTCGTTCTCGCTGATGCCGTTGCGGGCGGCAACGCGCTTGATGCGGTTTTCGAGCGGAGCCGTGATGAAGAGATTGATGACGTCGTCGCGATCCTTGAGCGCGTAGTCCGCGCAGCGGCCGATCAGGACGCAGGGGCCCTTGTCGGCGAGCTTTTTGATCGTGTCGTAGGTCGCCAGGTACACCTGCTGTTCGATGGAGCCCTTGGGCGTCACATGGTTCATCGAGAAGGAATAGGGGTCCATCGCGATGGAATAGAGAAAGCTCTTCGGGCGTTCGTCAAAGGAACGGAACAGCTCTTCGCAAAGTCCGCTCTCCTCTGCCGCCTCCTTGAGCAGCATGTCGTCGTAATAGGCGATGCCGAGCTGCTTGGCAAGCATCGTGCCGATCTCGCGTCCGCCGCTGCCGTATTGTCTGCCAACCGTAATGACCATAAAGATTCCTCCTTTTTCGCGCCTTGAAACAAAATCGGTGCTATTTGGATTATAGCACCGATTTCGTAAGAAGACAATATTTTTTCCTGTTTCGATTTTGTAAAGGCGCAGCCTTATTCCGGAAGCGGCAGGCCGAGGCGGCGATACATCGTCTTTTTCACCGCGCGCAGAATATTTTCATAGCCCGTGCAGCGGCACAGATGGCCGGAGAGGAGCTTTCTGAGCTCGTCATCGGTGTAGAGGCGGTTCGTCTCCAAGATCTCGACCGCAGTCATGATGAAGCCCGGCGTGCAGAAGCCGCACTGGACAGCGGTCTCTTCAATGAACGCCTGCTGGATGTCGCTCAGCTCGCCGTCGGGCCCCATCAGGCTTTCGAGCGTGCGGATGTGCTTACCGTCCGCCCAGACGGCGAGGTAGATGCACGAGTTGAATGCCTCGCCGTCGATGATGACGTTGCAGGCGCCGCACTCGCCGACCTCGCAGCCCTTCTTCACGGACGTCATATGGTAATCGTTTCGCAGCATATCGGTCAGCGACGCACGCACGTCGACCATTTTCTCAACGTCCTTGCCGTTTAAGTTGAATCGCACCAGCTTGTACTGACTCATTTGATGACACCTCCCGCCCGTTTGATAGACTCGATCAGGCAGCGCTTGGCCATTTCGACCGCGATGTGTTCGCGGAACGCCTTGGAGGCGCGCCAGCTGTCACGCGCGCGGATATCGTTGAGCACGGCGAGTGAGAACTGTTCCGCCGTCGTAAGCGTCAAGGGTTTATCCTTGGCAGCTGCCTCCGCGCTCGGGCAGCGCATCGGCACAGGACCGGCAACGCCGTAGGCGATGCGGGCGCGCTCAATAGTCTGCTTGTCGGGCGACAGGCGCACGTTCACGCTGCACCCGAGCGTCGCGATGTCCATCGCGTTTCTCATGGCGTACTTGATGTAGTAGCCATAGCAGTTTTCGTAGCTCGCCTTTGGGATGAGGATGGCGGTCTGGAGCTCGCCATCCTCCACGCGGATGTCGACCTGACCGGCCTTGATGTAAAAGTCTTTGATGGGCAGGCGGCGGATGCCGTCCTTCCCCGTCAGCTCCACGATGGCCTCCCACGCATGCAGTGTGGAGGCGGAGTCCGCGCTCGTCACGCCGTTGCAGGTGTTGCCGCCGATGGTGCCGATGTTTCGGATCTGCGGGCCGCCGACCATGTCGACCGCCTCGCCGAGAACGTTGATATATTTCTGAATGATGGGGTCACGCGTGATGTGGGAAAAGCTCGAGAGCGAGCCGATGCGGATGTTTTCCTCCTCGTCGATGCTCACGCCGCGCAGCTCGTCGAGGCCGTAGATCGAGATGAGCTCCTTTCCGGCGCGTTTACCCTCGCGCATCTGCACGAGCACATCGCTGCCGCCGGCGATGATCTGCGCCTCGGGATGCTCCAAGCG
>ERZ773186.2725-NODE-2725-length-12667-cov-3.394386_pt1 | contig 12667 bp, 13 predicted proteins | sample MGYA00581000_ERZ773186 | MGnify/ENA primary metagenome ERZ773186 (study PRJEB29015, sample SAMEA2737752) | human gut metagenome | biome: human gut; feature: human-associated habitat; material: faeces | place: China | collected 2012 ... | reverse complement strand
CAAGAATATTCTGCGTAGGAGTGTGTCCGCTTACCACAGTAATGTTTTTGAAATATGCGATATCAAAATCGGTTCTTTTCCACACAAGTTCCTCCACGGAATACTCCTCAAGCCGCCTTGATTCCGAAAAGTATTCCATCCCTGCGTGAACCAGCCAATATTCCCAATTATTTATGATTTTCTTCCCATACGGACGAAATGCTTCTATATATTCCACTACCTGTCGGCGCTCTTCCTGCGAAAGTTTCAAGAACTCCTGAATTGTGCTGATTCCGCCGTTCAACGTCCATTCTGCAAAGGACTGACGTGCCTGTGATGACAGTTTATGAAGAAATTCCTTCGAAAGTTCCGGTACCAGAAGTTTCAGACAAGGAAGAGCCATGAGCTCATGGTTGCCCATAATGGGAATGATATTAGGGTTTGCCATCATATATTTCAAGGTATTCATGGAATCCGGCCCCCGGTCGACTACGTCACCCAGTACATAGAGTGTATCATCTTTTCCAAGGGGTATCTGCTCCATCAGGTTCCTGAACAGCTCATATTGTCCGTGAATATCACTCATCGCATAAATCATTTACTTTTTTCCATCTCTCTTACAAGATCACAAAGTTCTTCTTCCCAGTCGCTGATTTCCGAATACCAGATACATCCATACACACCTGGAAGTTTCATATTCCTTGAGGAACATACGATAATGTTGGTTTGATTTCCCCGCTCCTGCAGAATCTGTCCGATGGCAAGTGTAAGAGAAAGTGTATCGATCTTTTCCTGTCTTCCGTTGTATACAGCTCCCGGATCGCGTCCCCCATGTGCTGATTGTAGTTTACGCAAATTGTGATATGTATTCCCCAATATATATGGGGAGTTAGAAATGTATTGAGATTAGATAGCCTTTTTCTCCAAGTCCTCACAGTAAACGCTTGAAAATAAATGTTCCAGTTCATTTCCGAAGTTGTATGAGATTTTAAGTTTGCGGTTTTCATAAACTGTTATCTGGTCTATCATTTCCACAATAATATCTCTGTCTAATTCTTCAATGTCTTTCAGTTCCAACAACCGCCTTAACCACGGTGTTTCAAAAACATCTTCTGTTACACTTTCCTTTTTCTTTTCTTCCAGCGTTTCAATCTGTTTGGAGTAAAGCGTTTCTTTTTGTTGATAGTCCTCTCGATAAGAAAGAAATTCGTCTTTAGAAATCAGTTCGTCTTTGTAATCTTCATAAATTGACTTTTTCAACTTCTTCACTCTTTCAAGCTCTGCTTTTAACTTTGTCAGTTCTATGTCTGTTGATTTTCTGATTTTTGTTGCTGTGAAAGATTGTGATTTTACAAGTTCCTGCAAGTTCTCTACATTGCGGATAATCTGCTTTAAATCTCCCAACACAATATCATTCAATACTTGAAACGGGAGCGTGTGCGGAGTGCAATAATCTTTTCCACTTCTTTTGTAAGTCCCACAATAGAATGAATAGGACTTACTTCCGTCAGCACGTCGCCAGAAATTTTTCATCATTGCCCGACCACAATCGCCACACTTGATAAAACCTGCAAAGATATTTTTATTTGTTTCTAAATCAATATCCCTATGCTTTTTCGTCAGCAGTTTTTGTACCTTACCCCACAGTTGACGGTCTATAATCGGTTCATGGGTATTTTCAACCCTTATCCAGTTTTCTTTCTCAACTGGACGCTGTTTGCTTCTCATTCGTTGATGTTTCTTTCCTTGTACCATATTTCCAATATAAAGCTCATTTTGTAACATCACTTTAATCGTGGAATATGTCCAATAAGAAGTTTTCTCTAAACGGTTGCAATTTTTGTAATTTTCGCCGTTGAGCTTTTTATATTCCGACGGACAAAGGATACCCTCTGCATTTAGTGTTTTGGCAATGCTTTGTTTTCCTATTCCTTGTGCATACATAGTAAATACTCTTTTTACAACTTCGGACGCATATTCATCAATCACAAGTTTATTTTTATTTGCAGGAGATTTCTTATAACCATAACTTGTAAAAGCTCCGATAAATTCTCCTGCTTTCTGCTTTGATTTTACAGTCGCTTGAATTTTATTAGAAATATCTCTGGCATACTGCTCGTTGAATATATTTTTAATAGGAAGTAACATATCGTATGCCTGCTTCATACTATCAATATTATCTGTTACAGAAATAAAACGAACATTAAGCTCTGGAAATATTCTTTCCAAATATCGCCCCGTATCAATGTAATCTCGTCCGAAACGGGAAAGGTCTTTTACAACAACACAATTTACCTTGTTATCTTCAATGTCAGCAATCATTCTATGAAAGTCTGGTCTATTGAAATTCGTTCCCGTAAAACCGTCATCAATATAAACATCATATAAGATAAAGTCATCATGCTTGTTCACATATTCTGTTAAAAGTTTTCTCTGATTTCCTACACTATCGCTTTCTTCCTTATCTCCGTCCTCTCGTGATAATCTGATATAAATAGCCACGTTAAATAAGTTTGAACCTTTTTGATAAATCATTTTTCCACCTATTCAACTGCCGTACCTATGATAATATTATACCATAAAGTACGGCTTCTTTCCATTGTTTTCAAGGGTTTTACCCTCTTGATAGTCCTTTTTTTACATGAGATTTCACGATACGGACAAGCAATTCCTCTACGGAAAATTTACCTAAAAATTCCCGTTCTATGATATATTGTGCAGGTTTTTTTTTAGCCAAGTTATCAGCCCCCTTAGTCAGCTATCTATTCTCAACATACGCACATAGGCTTATCCAATATGCGTGTTTTTCACAATGTTACAGAAGCAGACAGACGGCTTTGGAAAGCTCCGTTAGTATCTCAACTATTCCCATTCTTGTGGGCAGAACCGCACCATGCGGACGTATCATTATTCTGTGAGGATAGGTCGTGGCAAAACAACTTTTCCAACAGTCGCTCTCGGATCACTGCGTGGGTCGCTCGCTTTCTTTTGAAAAGGTCGTGGCGTACAGTCCCCGTGGCTCGCTATCTCACAAACGTATCTGTCTGCTTTATTCAGTTGTCAAAGACCAGACGGGCATAATCAATCCCGATATGAATTAGAAGCGTTTAATATCAAAGTTTAAGATTTTACGAATAATCGCTTCTTTGATAAAACCTTTCATTTCCAAATCTACCGCAAGACGTAAGTTGTTGTTATCGTCGTAAAACGGACGCATACAGCACTGATTGATATATGGGTCATAAAATTCCAAGATTTTTGAAATTGCTGTTTCGTCGCCGTCGCAGGCTTTGGAAATAACCGTGAAAGTCGGTGTCAGCTCTTTTGGCATTTTTCTTTTTCCTCCTCAATCAGTTGCTTTAACTTGTCTAGTGCTTGTATTCTGCACTTCGTTACATTCGCTCTGGAACAGTCAAGCATTTTCCCAATGTAAGTGTCCGTGTCGCCAATGAAAAAATACTGTAAAACGATATTACGCTTTCGTTCTTCAATAGCTTTCAATGCACGAGCCAGTTGTTCATCTTCGATTGATACTTTTTCTCCACAGACTTCAAATACTGCAACATAATCCGTAGAATATGTATCTTCTGTACCTATGGAATTTAAGAGGTCGTCCATAATTTCGGCGAATGGCATTTCTTTTTTCTCTGAACGACGTATCGCTCGATAGAAGTCAATCGCTCTATGACGTATAACTGTTTTAATAGCACAATCGAATTGATGACAGGTTTTTTCTTGTAGTTCTGACGGTTTCATTTTCCTCACCTCCTTTCGCTAGTCGAAAAGAGGTGTCTGCCCCTTTTCATATATACCGCGTTGAAAGTGGGGTACAGCGTAACCAAAATCAAAAAAAACTTAAAAAATTTTTTTCTGGCATGAAAAAAGCCCGCACAAAACATATAGTCTGTACGAGCCTTTGAAACTGTATTGTATTTAGTTCTTATAAAAATGCCGTTAGGGTCAAATTGATTGTGTCGAGGTATATCTAAAATATTCCATAATGACAGCTCCTTTACGGCACTATTCTTGTTTATTCAGACAGAAAAGAAATTGCACCGTTTTTAATTTCTAAGATTTCGTCGGCTTCTTCTGCCAAATGCTTACTGTGTGTAACCACAACAACACATTTTCCTAATTCATGTGCAGTCTTTTTCAGCAAAGCAATGATTTCATCAGCGGTAGTTTCATCAAGATTTCCCGTCGGTTCATCTGCCAAAAGTACATGAGCGTCGCTGGCTAATGCTCTTGCAATCGCTACACGCTGTTGCTGTCCGCCAGATAGTTGCAATACATTTCTCTGCCAGTATTCTTTTCCAATGCCGACTTCTTCCAATAATTTTTCAGCATTTCCACTACCACCTAATTTGACATTTTCAACCGTTGTCAAATAATCAATCAGATTATAATTTTGAAATACCAATGAGATATTATGCTTTCTGTGGTAATTCAGCCCTTTTTTTGTAATGTCCTCGCCATTGCAAAGGACAGTCCCTTTTACCGCTGTGTCTAAGCCTGCTAACAACGATAAGAGTGTTGTTTTTCCTGCACCACTCGGACCGACAATGGTATAGAAGATACCCTCCTCGAAAGTAGCAGATACATTATTCAAAATGGTTTTATCTTTTTTTGTTTTGTAAGCATAGCTTACATTCTTTACTTCTAACATTTTCGTCGTCCTCCTAACTCATTTCCGATAAAATATCTTTCGGGTTTCTCTTTAGTATTACAATTCCAGATACCAGAACAGAAGCCGTTATCAACACAAGAACACTTACACCGTCCAGTAGATACATTTCTGGTGTAACCTCTACGCTGATACTCTGCACGTCCTGCTTTGGTGCAACGTATTCTGTGGATACTTTTCCCTCATTATTCTTTTCTTCCTCCTGCATTTGCTGAACCTGCTGTGATACCAGATAATTTGCAGTTGCTTTGGAAACGGCAGGAGCGACAGCAAAGGATAACATAAGGGAAAGAACAGCAATCATAATCGCTTCGCTCCAAATTTGTCCGATAATTCTAAATTTCAGAACACCGAGAGATAAGAAAATACCGACTTCCTGCACCCGATTTTTCAACCAGAAAAGAAATACTAAAACAAGGATAACAAAACTTGCAACAGAGATTACCAATATCATCATTTCGCTTACTTTTGCTAAATCATTGAAGTTTGAGGACATGGTTTCGGAATTTCCGTTATTGTCAATCAAATCATATTGCTCCCAGTTGATGTCTACTTTTTGCAGATTTTCTTTTACTTCGTCGTAAGCTTCCACATCTTCCACTTTGAAATAGGCTCTTTCATATAATGGACTTGTTTCACCCTCTGCCTTTTCTGGAAATCTCAAATCTGTAAATATTACATTTTCCGAACGGTAAGTATCTCCCTGCATAAGTGGGGACATCTTTTGATCCACTTGATAAATTCCAACAATCTCAGCTTCTGATACCTTTGAATTTTCAGTATCGTGGTAATCATTAAAAGAAATCTTATCGCCGATTTTCAGATTATTTTGCTTTGCCAGTTCCTCTGAAATGACACACATATCTTTATCCTCTGGGGTTATCATTCGTCCCTCTTTGATATGCAGGTTTCCAGATAAAACATTTCTGTCTAGTTTCATATCTTTGTTTCCAATTAAACTTACACCGCCAACATCTGCATTCTGGTCTACATCTTTATCTTCAATCCTTTTGAAATTTACAGGGTTTACGGGAGTTGTTACTGTTGTAATATTGTAATCAGCAATTCCTTTTGCTTTTGCCAATTTCTCAATGTCTTTTATATCTAAGCTTTCAAATTCATTTGTTGTCCAGCCTGTCCAAGTCTCCACACCATTGATAATCTCTTTTTCCTGATGGTAGCCACCAAAACTACCTTCCTTATCATTACCAATCTTTTCTGAGTATTCACGAACTCGTTTTGTTCGGTACTCTGCATTTCTTTCTAAAAGAAAGCCTGCACCTATGGCTTGTCTGGTTTTGTCCTGCACCTCAATACTGGCATTTTTGCTCGCCACACCTGCAAGAAGCAGGGTACTGATTGCAAAAACAATCAACAATAAGAGAATACTTTTTATGGGCTTTCTGAACACAGAACGCCTTGCCAATCCAAAAAAATTCATGTACTATCCCTCCATTTTCGCTAATATATCTTTTGGGTTTGCTCGTAATATCGGAAGAATGGAACAGCACAATGCCACCAAAATAACTGCACCGCCTAAAAGGAACAACATTCCAATATCTTGTATCTGCAACACCACTTTCAGATTTTCTGTTACTGTTTCTGAACCGGTAATGACGTTTTGCAAAACGCCCGAGAACAATTTACCAATGGCTGTTGCTCCTAAAACCGAAAGTGTAAATACACTGCCTGCTTCTAATAAAGTTTGCAGGAAAATTTCACTTTTTGTCTTGCCGAGGCTCATAAAGATTGCCACCTCTTTTTGCCTTGTCCGCATCCACATACATAACAGCAGGGAAACAACAACAGTACCAGTTACCAATGTAAGTACCAGCATAAGATTTGCCACCTTACTGATTTGCTCTAATGGAGCAGACATCTGTTGATAAAGGGTATCGGAAGTGCTAAGTTCTACATCATTTCCGAATATTTTTTGCAAGCTGGTTTCCAGCACATCTAATTTTTCTGGTCTTTTTGAATAAACGCAGAGTTTTTCAAATTCAGCTTCTTTGAACAATTCTTTATAAGTGCTGTTGTCAATAAAGACTTGATTTTCTATTCGATTGACTGCGGTAGTTTCTGACGGCTGGTCTTTTTCCGCATTTCCTGCGGACATGAAAATTCCAATAATCTGAACAGATACTTTTGTTCCGTTTTCTGTACTTAATTCAATCGTATCTCCAACTTTTAGCTCATTTTGATTTGCAAGGTTCGCATTGATAACAGCACCTTTTTTCTCATGTTTGATATAATCGCCAGAAGATAAGCGGTACTGCATTTCTGAAAAAGGGCTGTCCTTTTCCAAATCATCATAGGAAAGCAGTGCTATTTTCAAATTTTCCTCATTCGTAGAAGTATTGAGCGTAACGGGAGCAAAATTATTCGGAAATACCTCTTGTCTACCAATGCGGTTGATAGACGAAACATCTTCTAGCGTTTCAATCTTGTTTACTTCATTCTCTGTTATCTTGCTGTCCTTACTTGTAATTTCAGCTACAATCTTAGAATTTGTCTTTTCCTGCATGGCTTGTTTGGACTCATTTGTAGTCCTTAAAATCATGCTTGTACCTAAAATCATACTGTTTACAAGTATCAAAACAATCAACAGAAGAATGGTTTTCCCTTTTTTTCGCTGTAAATAGCGAAAACCAAGTTGATAAAACTTCATACTTCACACCTCTATTCCCAACGGGCTATGACAACCTTTGTTGCATTGAAATGAAGTGTGTCTGCAAATTCTCCATAAAGATATACTTCAGATTGTTTTTTTACATCGGATATAGAACCCGTTGTTACATTTGTAACACCAGACTGTGCATTTACTGTGGCAATGACAAATTCACAATCTGGGTTATAGGTTACAGAAACAGCATTCTCTTTTTTTTCCATTCCCGGTGCTTCTATTTTTATCCCAGCTCCCCCCTCAATATCTTTTGCTTGATTTACCAAGCAACCATTGTCTGTAAATTCCAAAACACTTCCTCTCAAATTAGCAGACTCTAATATGTCGTTTCCTTTATTTTCTGAAGAACCATTTGTATTTTCTTCATTCGTATTAGAATTGACAATAGGATTAGACGTATCTGGCTTCTCATTTGGACTTGCACCACACCCCGTCAATGCACAGATACATAATCCAACTGCTATGAATTTACTGATGTTTGTCTTTTTCATTTTTGTATTCCACCTTTCTTGTTCGATATGCCCCTATTGTAAAAGCAAACCATTCTAAAAATCCTGTAAAAAAGTAAGAAAATCATCATCATTTTTTAGAGGATTTTTACAGACTTTTCTGTTATACTGTCTATAATTTATATAGAAAAGGATTGATACATTATGAAAATACTTCTTCTGGAAGATGATTTAGAGTTATGTAAAAATATAAAAATTTCTCTGGAAAAAGAAAACTATATGGTTGATTGTTGCAATGACGGGGAAACTGCTATGCTGTATGCCTTAAATACAGACTATGCTTATGACATTGCCATTGTAGACCGTATGCTACCGATTATTGACGGCTTAACAATCATAAAATCTATGCGTAGAAAAGGAATATCTATTCCTATCCTTATCATTACAGCCATGAGTACCCTTGATAATCGGGTGGAGGGTTTAGACGGCGGTGCTGATGATTATTTAGTAAAACCATTTCATATCAAAGAATTGCTTGCAAGAGTTCGGGCATTAACAAGACGCCCTGCCAATATCCAGTTATCTTCCAAATTAGAATATGGAGATTTAACTTTCGATAAAGACAGCCGAACCTTATCTACACCCGTCAATTCTATTTTATTAACTTCAAAGGAAACCGAATTGACTTTTGTATTTATGCAGAACCCAGAAACACTATTTTCCCGTGAACAGCTAATCCTTAAAATCTGGGGCAGTTCTTCCGAGGTAGAAACTGGCAATGTAGACAGTTACATTTCTTTTCTGCGAAAACGCCTAAAAGAATTAAAAAGTTCCTGTAAAATAACAACGGTCTACGGGGCAGGGTACAAACTGGAGAAAGAAACATGTTAAATAACTTATACCGAAAACTTCATATTCTGTTTGCAAGTTCTGTTATGCTGATTATTACCCTTGTGATTTCCTTTGTCGTTGCGAACACAGTTCATACAGAGAAAATCAACGAAAGCACCTTATTTCAGAGATTGACAACCTTGCTGATTTATCAAGTGGAAAGTGCTTCTTCGGATATGGACAAAGCACTCAAAACCTACGAAGAGAGTTATCATATTTTTTCTTTAATTACTGATACAAGGGGGAATACCATTTATCAGAGTGATTTCCCATTTCCAACTTCTGCGGACAATCTGTTGCATGATGTAGAAAAGCAGATTTCTACACAACCATTATCACAAATAGAAAACAGCACAACTTCACAAGGCGGTTTTCTGGAAATAAGAGGAACACATCACGATACTTATTTTGTTATTCCTGCTACAATTAGGACAGCAAATGATACCGTGTATCATGCAACCTTTCTTTATCAGACAGCCAGTTTGACGGATATTTTACAAAAAACATTGCCTATATATCTTCTTATCTGGTTTTTGGCTTGTATCGTTGTTATCGTGCTGACCCGTTATCTGCTGAAAAAGTCGTTTGCTCCAACGGAACGAATACTGCAAAGCCAAAAAGATTTTGTTGCAACAGCGTCCCATGAATTAAAATCTCCACTTGCTGTTATGATTTCCAACACGGATATGCTTCTTGATAATGTTTCCTTAAACGAGCAGGCAAAGCAAGCCGTACAGACCATAGATTTTGAATGTATGCGGTTATCCCGTTTAGTCAAAGATATGTTGCTTTTGGCTTCTTCCGACGCTAAAACATGGACATTGCATAAAAGCACAATCAATGTAGATACCTTGCTCATTACGTTATATGAAACCTACGAACCCGTCTGCATGAAGCAGAATTTAGAACTAAAACTGCATTTATCCGAGGAAAGTTATCCTGCTATGTTTACCGACAAAGACCGATTATTTCAAATCTTGTGTGTCTTTATGGATAATGCCATTCAACATTCCAAGAATAATTCTTTAATAGAGATAGAAGTAATCGCCACCGAAAAAAATATTGCTTTTTCTGTGGTAGACCACGGGCAAGGCATTTCTGATGAAGATAAGCAGTATATCTTTGACCGATTTTATAGTGGCGACAAGTCCCATACGAACAAATCGAATTTTGGACTGGGACTAAGTATCGCCAAAGAATTAACTCAAATGCTGAACGGTATTATCATTATCAATGATACTGCTGGTGGAGGTGCTACTTTTACTGTTAAATTTCCTCTGAAATAGATTAAGGCTTGCAGATCATACAATATGTATGGAGCAAGCCTTTTTTCAAATCTTTGTCTTTTTGGTAATCTTGTAAATATATTCTTCTGGGGTAGGGCGTTTATTACCAAAATATTTTTTGAAATTTGCCTGCACCTCTGGGTCTGGGCTGTTCATGGCTTCATCAATCGTTGCTTCAATATCAGCCCGTATATCAGCCAATGAAACACCGCCAGCCTTTGCACCTGCTTTCAAAGCTTTTTTAATATCTCGTTTTTTTAGACCTATCATATTTCAAATAACCTTTAATCTATATATTTTTCATAAACATTTTTTACATAAAAGTGGCTATTAAGCCAAAAGCTAAAATACCAAACATAAGAAAACCGAAAAAAGCACTAACACATAAAGCGACGATTGAAAATACATCTCGTCGTTTGGGATTTTTTACTAACGAAACCGAAAGAACAAAACCAGATAATATCGAGATTACATTTAATACAATCAATCCCGTTTGAAGTCCTCCTGTAATTTCTTCTGTAAAAAGAGAAATCAATAACGTGATAAATGGTAACAGCGAAATGATAAATGTAATAACACTTAATTTATTTTTTTTCATTTTATATTACCTCATTTCTTTTCGTCCAAAGCATTTAATAGAAACATATAGTGCAAGGGCTGATATGATTACAGCACACGGTATAAAAGGAAATAGCGATATTGTACTTCCTGTTCCCGTCGTTGTTACAGTATGTAATGCGTCTGATACGACATAACCACTATAACAATAAGGATATACTATCCATAAAGGTGTATTAGCAACCAAAACCCCCGGAATTATCAGAAGTAAGTTTAATCCCATAGATAGCAGCGGTTTTTCAAACAGTATTGTAATTGCCCACATACACGAAATAGCTGGAATCATAGTCGTAAATAATTTTAATGTCCACGTTAATAAATAAAGGACAGGAATAGATTCTGTTACATTCATTATTTTAGTAGCAATAAAGCCTGCAATGACGAATGAGAGAGAAAAGATAAGTAACTGGATTGCTAAAAAGCTCAATAGCACAAAGAATTTTGTTAAGGCAAGTTTTCCTTTGCTGATGGGTAAAGCAAGCATTTTTAATATACCATTATTCTTTGTTTCTCTGTTAGCAATCATAACGCATACAACTACCATTGAAAACGGAAGTAAGTAATAACCAAAAAGCAATGCACTTTGAATAAACATTGCCGCCCACGCATTTGTATATTCTGGTGTCATATACATACTGATACTGAAAATACCAGAAACCACAACTAAAATAGGTGGGATTAAAAGCAAAGGTAAAATCATAGACCTTTTCACTTTCATAAATTCTATTTTTAACAATTCAATTATTGACATACGATTGTCTCCTTTATTCATAATGCTTTATTTTTCCTAAATACCAGCCAATCATGAAGAATATGATTGTTTCAACAAAGCCTAAAATTAAAACTTTCATATCAATACTAGCAGTAGAAGCTACCGCTGGTTTCATCATTAGTACAAATGGGTTAATAAGAAATATAGCTATATCTGAAAGCGACATTGCCATACCGCTAAAAAATCCTGCTACGCCAATACCTAATGTAAACCATATATTTTCACATCGTGATGATACCAAGAGCATAAATGCTAATACTGGTAAAGTTGAAACAAAGCAATATCCTGTATATTTAACAAGTGTTAATAATTCAAAAGTTCCACTGGGCAAAAATATATTTCCAATAATACACAAAGCTCCGTTCTGCAAGACGATACAAACAGCGAGCAAAACCAACAATATATAAAATTTATTTTTGAAAATAGATGATGTCTTGAAAGGAAGCATATACATCTTTTTAATTGCACTTCCTTGAAATTCGATATTATATGTTAAAGTTGTCGCTACGATAATGCCAAACATATTAAGAACCATAATCATTCCGTAAAGCTGTGTCAGCAAAACATCCATAGGTGGAAGCGGTAAGTTTAGCAAAACATCTTTGCGAACTGTAAAATTTGCAAAAGCGTATAATGCACCAAGAAGTCCAATAATCGGTAAAACTTCCAATATTCCGGTGCGTTTACATTTTTTCAATTCTATGGTCAAAATTCTCATAATTTTAACCTCTGCTTTCTATTGGCATTGTCCTCATCAATCATAGATAAAAACATTTCTTCTAAATTATCATTTTCAAATCCTGCTTCATGTGCTGTAAATTTCAAATCTTCAAGACTTCCCTCAAATAGTAATCTTCCATGATTCAAAATACCAATATCATCAGCTAACAGTTCAATTTCTGACAGCATGTGTGATGAGATCAGAACCGTACAATCATATCTTTTCGGCAGTGATTTAACGAGATTGCGAATTTCGTGAATACCTGCTGGGTCTAATCCATTTGTTGGTTCATCTAAAATTAAAATGGGTGGTTCTCCAAGCAAAGCGGAAGCAAGCCCTAAACGTTGTTTCATTCCTAAAGAATATTTTTTCGCCAAGCGATTACCAAATTCAGATAATCCTACTAATTCTAACGCTTCATCAACACTTGACTCAGGAAGACCTAAAATTCTACGAATAATATCAAGATTTTCTTTGCCTGTTAAGTTTGGATAAAATGACGGGGATTCAATAAAAGAACCGATTTTTTTCAAAATTTGAACACGATCATTCGGAAAAGTCATGTTATCAATTTGAAATTTTCC
>ERZ773186.2722-NODE-2722-length-12671-cov-3.320704_pt1 | contig 12671 bp, 9 predicted proteins | sample MGYA00581000_ERZ773186 | MGnify/ENA primary metagenome ERZ773186 (study PRJEB29015, sample SAMEA2737752) | human gut metagenome | biome: human gut; feature: human-associated habitat; material: faeces | place: China | collected 2012 ... | reverse complement strand
TGCATGATTTCTGTGCATCGCGAAGCGCGTTACTGTGAACGGAGTGAACAGTAACTTTACTTATGTTCCTTGGTTATATTAAACTAGTGGTTTATTGCAGAATATGTAGTTCTTCTGGTAATATAAAACATGCAAGAAATCATATCGGTCATTATCCCGCTAAGGAGGCGGAGCGGACTGTAAATCCGCTGTTATCATAACACGAGTGGGTTCGATTCCCTCATGACCGAGTATACTCCTGTAGCTCAGCTGGATAGAGCACGCGTCTACGAAGCGCGGTGTCGAGAGTTCGAATCTCTCCAGGAGTGCTTCCAATGGCAGATGCCTTGGAGTAAAGTGAATCAGGTAAGGAAATGGTGTAAAGGAAGAAAGCTGTCTGTGACTGGACAGTTTTTTTATTGAACTTCAACCTCTGGACTTTAAAGATGTGCTATTTGCGATAAATTTGTTACAATTTACGTTAAAAACAGGTACAGAAATTGCAGGGTGTTATAATAAATCCATATTATGAATCATGTAAAATAATAAATGGAGGATAACAGGTATGAAAACAAAGCAGGCTGTAAATCCGTACCTGCCAAGCTGGGAATACGTGCCGGATGCGGAGCCGCATATTGTGGACGGACGTGTATACATATATGGTTCTCATGATCTTTTTAACGGCTTGAATTTCTGTCTTGGAGACTATGTATGCTGGTCAGCACCGGTAGACGATCTTGGCAACTGGCGTTATGAGGGTGTTATTTTCAAAAGAGAGCAGGATCCGGCAGCGCCGAAGATCCGTCTTACAAATGGTCTGGCAGCACCGGATATGATCCAGGGACCGGACGGAAGATTTTATCTTTATTATTTCATGGGCGGCACCAAGATGATCTCTGTGGCTGTCTGTGACAAGCCGGCAGGCAAATATGAATTCTATGGTTATGTAAAATATGCAGACGGCACTCCTATTGGAAAGAAAGAGGAGCCGCTGCAGTTTGACCCGGGCGTTTTTATGGATGATGATGGAAAGCTGTATCTTTATACAGGCTTTGCCCTTCAGGGAAATCCCCTTCTGCTTGATGGATCCAAGCCGACTGAGCACGGTGCAATGTGCTTCGAGCTGGACCCGGCAGATATGCTTACTGTAAAAATGGGACCGAAATACATTGGAATTGCCAGTGAGAAAGAAGCACCGGGAAGTTCTTATGAGGGACATCCCTTCCTGGAGGCAAGCTCCATGCGTAAATTCAATGGAACCTATTACTTCATCTACAGTTCCCTGAACAGCCATGAGCTTTGCTATGCAACAAGCGATAACCCTACAGAGGGCTTTGAGTTTGGCGGTGTTCTGGTCAGCAACGGGGACATCGGCCTTCCTGGAATCACAGATGTAAAAAATGCAAGAAACTGCACCGGAAACACTCACGGAAGCCTGATCGAGATTAATGGAAGCTATTATGTTTTCTATCACAGACACAGTAACCGTAAGCAGTCTTCCCGTCAGGCCTGTGCAGAGCGCATCCGCTTCGAGAATGGCAAATTCTATCAGGCAGAGATGACCTCCTGTGGTCTGAATGACGGACCGCTTAAGGGAAAAGGAAACTATCCTTCCTACATTGCCTGCAACGTATATGGCAAAAAAGGAACCCGTTTCTTAAGTATGATCAAACATCCAAAGTCCGGTCATCCATATCTGACTCAGGAAGGAAAGGATCGTGAGCAGGGGTCAGATCAGTATATTGCCAATATGTGTGACGGAGCAGTTGCAGGCTTCAAATATTTTGACCTGCGTGAGACCTCTAAGGTTCGTATTAATATTAAGGGAAAAGCAACTGGAATTGTTTATGTATCCACAGAGGAAGGCGGCAAGCCAGTGGCAAAGATTCAGGTAAAACCTTGCAAGGAACAGCACGGTTTTGCAGCTGATGTAAACGGACTCGGTGAGAAAGAGGCACTGTACTTCAGTTACAAGGGAACTGGCGCATTTAATTTTATGTCTTTTGATCTGAAGTAAGATTCCATTAAATGTGCAGGAAATATTCTGCCTGCAAATGGAAGACAGAGCTTAAATAAAGGGAAAAAGAGTTTATCTTAAGAGTCAAATAAACCCAGGAGGCGAAATATTTGAACATTACTAATTTTGCAAAAAAACTTGCAGAAAAGCCGGTTTTTAAAACAAGAATCAAATCCGATCAGGTGAAGCTTCCGGAGATAGCTATCGGATATTTTCTGGCGCCCTTTTGCGCCATGTTTGCCAATGCCATTTTCGGTGCCTATCTGAACCGTTATTATGTGGATGTACTTGGCTGGACGAAATTCGGAGCATTTGCCACACTTCTGCCAATCGTATCTGTGATTTTCGTAGTTCTCGGAAATCTGATGATCGGGCAGTGGATCGACAACACCAGAAGTACACAGGGAAAAGCAAGACCTTACCTGATCATTGCAGCACCAATGCTGATCATAGCCATTATTCTTATGTTTATGACACCAGCTAAGGGCAATAATGCGGTGCAGATGATCTGGATCGCAGTGTCCTATAACCTGTACTATGCACTTGCATATCCATGTTTTTACTGTGCACATAGCTCCATGGTTTCTCTTTCTACCAGAAATTCTGAGAGCCGCGGGCTTCTTGCAACTCTGTCAAATGCGGCAATGGTTGCCTCCGCAGGAGTGGGAGCCAGCATTGTAGTGCCGATTCTTCTTCAGAGCTTTCTGTTTGTGACAAAGGACGGCGGAATCGATGTGGACGCAAGCTATTCACACTGGAGGATTATTTCCATAGTTCTTTGCCTTGTAAGTGCATTTGGCTGTATGCTGGAATATTATTTTACCAGAGAGCGTATTACAGAGGAAACCATCAATCTGAATGTGAAGGAAGAGAAGCTTCCTCTGAAAAAACAGCTGGAAGGCTGTATCCACAACAAATACTGGTGGATCATCATTCTCTATTTCCTGATTTTCCAGTTTGGCCAGCTGATCAAAAACAGTTCCATGAGCTTCTATGTAAGATGGATGTTTGACAGTGTAATTAATTCTGCAAATCCGGAGCAGACTTCCGGTGCATTAATGTCAACACTTGGTTTGGTTGGTGGAATTCCTACTGCCGTTGGTATGGTAGTGGCATGGCCAATTGCCCGTAAGCTTGGCAAAAAGAGAGCTGTTGTTACAGGACTTTGCTTCTCCGTTGTAGGCGGCCTTGTCTGTTTCCTGAATGTACACAGCTTCGGAATGGTTGCTGCAAGTATGGTACTGAAAGGAATCGGAAGTATTCCGGCAATGTATGTGACGATGGCGCTTCTTTCTGATGTGCTGGATCACCTGGAAGCGAAGAATGGTTTCCGAAGCGATGGATTTACAATGTCTGTTTATAGCTCCATTATGGTAGGTCTTAGCGGACTCTGTATCGGTGTGCTGAACAGTCTTCTTACCTTTGCTGGTTACAGCAATACCGGTATTGCATGTAATCCGCAGACCTTGGAAATTGTTGAAAATGTGGCAAATTATACAGGTCAGGTGGTATATCGCCAAATGGGCGGCGTGGAGCAGGTGCTTGCATTCGCATTCCTGGCGGCAGATGTGATCACATATGCAGTTGTTATCATTCTTATGAGCCGTCTGGATGTAGAAAAACACATTGAAGAGGACCAGAAAAAGATCAAAGAAAATCAGAAGAAAGCATCTAATAATTAATTGTTTCAGAACCTGTTTCCTGTTATACTATTCTTAGTTAACACAAGTGATTCCGGCTCCCTGGTGCAGTGTCACTGTGCCAGGGAGCCGTTTTAGCCGAATAAGCTGCGAAGAAGCTATTCGATTATGAGAAGGCAGCAAAGCGGATTGGAGTATCCGTTTGATTGAATAGGATAGGTGAGAAATAATTATGATAAGAATTGCAATTGTAGAGGATGACAGGCATGACCGGGAGGCGTTGAAGAAATGCCTGAATCGTTATGAAAAAGAGAACCAGATGAAATTTTCCGTAACAGAATTTCAGGACGGAGAGGATATTGTGACCGATTACACTGCCAGCTATGACCTTATTATTCTGGATATTGAGATGGCGTTTCTCAATGGAATGAAAGCAGCAGAAAAAATCCGCGAGCTTGATACAAATGTAATTATTATTTTTATTACAAACATGCCTCAGTATGCCATTCAGGGATATAAGGTAAATGCGCTGGATTATATTTTGAAGCCAATTTCCTATTTTTCATTTTCAGAGAGTATGGTAAGGGCTCTGGCAAAGGTGAAGACACCGGAGAAGGAGTACATTACCATTGTTCTGAAGGGAGGTAAAAAGAAGCTGGATGTGGCGCGGATTTGTTACGTGGAGGTTCAGGACCATGTGCTGATCTACCACACTCTGGATGGGGATTTTGAGACAAAGGGCACTATGAGGGATACAGATAATCAGTTTGATCCGAAGAAATATTTTCGGTGTAACCGCTGTTATCTGGTAAATCTGGAATTTGTAGAGACTTATCAGGGCAGTGATATTATGGTAAACGGCGATACGATCCAGGTGAGCAGAAGCAGGCGGAAGCCCTTCCTGGATGCCCTGAATGAATATATGAATGAGGTGGAAAAATGAGAGGCACAGTAGTCAACACTCCCGGATATTATTATGCCATTTCCTACTGGCTTTCTGCACTGGTAATGATTCTTGTGCATGGATGCGGGAAAAAAGATGTGTGGAAATATGTGTATGGGGTGTTGAGCTTTATCAGTATTTTTACCGTTATGTTTTTTACAGATGGAATAAAGCAGATGTTTTTCATGCCTCTTATGGTTTGTGTGTTTTTGCTGATGCTTTTGTACATCAGGATGGCAGGAGAGCTTCCATGGCGTGAAACCGGATTTTTCTGTGCGAAGGCATTTATCAACGCAGAATTTGCAGCCTCTTTGTGCTGGCAGATTCATTATTTTTATACAGGTGATTTCAGCGGTCAGGAGAAGGGGACACCAGAGCAGATGTTATGGAGAGTGCTGCATATGGTAGTTATTTATGCAGTATTATACATTCTGATTTATCTGATCGAACGTTATCTGAAAAAGGATATTGAAGAATTGCAGATCACCCGCAGAGAATTACTGGTTGTATATTTTGTGCTGATTATGGTGTATTGTATCAGCAATGTAAGCTATGTGGATGTAAAAAGTATTTTCAGTGCAGGAACAGCTATGGATGTGTTTATTATCCGCACACTGGCGGATCTTAGCGGTATGGCGGTGCTTTATGCTTATCACATTCAGGTAAAAGAGATCCAGATGCGTTTTGAGAAGGATACGCTTCGGAATATTATGGATATGCAGTACAAAAATTACAAGCTTTCCAAGGAGAGTATCGACATTGTAAATCAGAAATACCATGATCTGAAGCATCAGATCAATCTTTTAAAAAGCGGCGCAGATTCTGAAAAAGCAGGGGAATACCTGGAACAGATGGAGCGTGAGATCAAGATTTATGAGACACAGAATAAAACGGGAAATAAGGTCCTTGATACCATTCTTACCAGTAAAAGCATGCATTGTCAGAGACATGGTATTGAGCTGAAATTTATGGGTGAGGGGCAGCTGCTGAATTTTATGGAGGATATGGATATCAGTGCTCTTTTCGGAAATATGCTGGATAATGCTATTGAAAGTGTGGTGAAGATCAAAGACCGTCAGAAACGTCTGATTTCCCTGCATGTGATTCAGGATAAACAGTTTATTCGTATTCGCACAGAGAATTACTGCGAGGAGAACGTTCAGTTCCAGGATGGAATCCCGATCACCACCAAGAAAGACAAACGGTTCCATGGATATGGAATGAAGAGTATGAAAAAAATTGTAGAGAAGTATGGCGGTTCAGTTATGGCGGGCAAGGCGAATAACTGGTTTGAGCTGAAGATACTGATTCCGATGAAACATTAGACGATTTTTAGGAGGAAAAATAATGCCATCATATAGTATAATTGAGAATTTCGAAGTACATAAAAATAATCGTTTTCTGGAAATTGCAGAGGCCCTGAAGCCGGAGCTTTTGCATAAAGAAATTAAGGCTGAAAAGGAAATTATGGTGGGAAAAGACCGCCAGATGAGAACGGTTATTACAGAAGAGCACCCGATTGAAAATCTGTATGCAAAATATTTAAAAAGAGATGATACAGTATTTGTGGATTTCGGGGATCATGCTGTAGGTTATGTGACTTTGGAGCTTAGTAAAACAGGAAGCCATCAGGATGCACCGGTTTATTTTTACCTGAAATTCGGTGAGCGTCTGGAGGAAATGACGGACAAAACTGCTGATTATGACGGCTGGCTCAGCCGTGGCTGGATTCAGGAGGAGTATATTCATGTGGACGTACTTCCGGCGAAGGTGAAGCTGCCAAGAAGATATTCTTTCCGTTATATGGAGCTTCGTGTAATTGATACTTCTGCCAAGTTCCAGCTGAAAATCGATGGTATTTCCTGTGATACGGTTTCTGCTGTAGACATGGAGTCTGTAAAGCCGGTGGATTTCGGAGATCCGCTTCTGAATCAGATTGATCTGGTAAGCCGAAAAACCCTGAAAGAATGTATGCAGGATGTTTTTGAGGATGGACCGAAGCGTGACCGCAGAATGTGGCTGGGAGATCTGAGACTTCAGGCGAGAGCCAATTATTACACCTTTAAGAATTATGATCTTGCCAAACGCTGTATGTATATTTTTGCAGGACTGCTTTTTAATGAGGGAAAGCTAAGCGCCTGTGTATTCACAGAACCGGAGATGGAGCCAGATGATACTTACCTTCTGGACTATGCATTGTTTTTCTCATCTGTGCTTCTGGATTATTATGAGGCAACCGGTGATCTGGAAACACTCAGGGATCTTTATGATGTGGCAATTGATCAGATCCGCATTGCTATGACGCAGTTAAATGAGAAAAATGTTGTGGAGGATTTAGGTGATGCATTCTGGTGCTTCCTGGACTGGGGAGATGGTCTGAATAAGCAGGCCGGAGCTACAGCAGTTCTGATTTACTGTATCCGTTATGGAATCCGCCTTGCAAAGATTCTGGATAAACAGGAGGATATCAGCTGGCTGGAAGAGAAGCAGGCCATGCTGAAAGAGGCAGCAGTGAAAGAGTTCTGGGATGAAGCGCTTGGAATGTTCGTAAGCGGTCCGGACCGTCAGGCTTCCTGGGCAACCCAGATCTGGATGATCCTGGCCCGTGTCTTTGACAAAGAGACAAACTGTAAATTGATCCATCATGTAATGGAAGTGAATCCAAGAATCCGCATGGTAACTCCATATATGTATCATCACTATATTGATGCGCTTATCCGCTGTGATGAGAAAGAGCTTGCACTGGAAGAAATGAAGCGTTACTGGGGCGAGATGATCCGCGACGGCGCCGACACCTTCTGGGAACTGTACAATCCATACAACCGGGAAGAATCCCCTTATGGCTCCAGCATGGTTAACAGCTACTGTCACGCATGGAGCTGTACGCCGACGTATTTTCTTAGAAAATTTTATATGGATAATGAGAAATAAGATTGAGAATGAGGATCTTGCAGAAATGCAGGATCCTTTTTGAAATGAGAGAAAGATTCTTGATAAAATGCAACACGCAGGAAATAATGTCTGGCATTACAATATGGGGAAAGGAGCATTAAAATAGCCCTGCCATCATAATGGCAGGGCTAAAATAATCATTTCTTTTTATTCTTTTTAGATTTCTTAGTCTCATTCTGGGCTGCCTGAGCTTCCTCAGCAGATTTCTTAAAACGTGCGAAAAATCCTTTTTTCTTCTTAACCGGAGCGTCCAGGTTACCGCGGATGCCTTTTACACCTACTATGTAAAGTCCACTTACTTCAGCTTTGATCTCTTTCTTCACAGGGATAAGGTCGAATACCTTCTCGTCTGCGATAAGAATGGAAATCTTCGGTCCGACTTTAGCCTTAACGATCGGCATCTTGGAGCGGCGGAGAAGCTTCGGTGTCTGGTCGATGACCATCTGTGGGAGACCTGATTCCTTAAGTGGCATTCTCTTCTTATCAATAACGAGCATGGAAACGGTCTGTTTACTTGCCTCGATCTGTGCCTGCTGTTCTTCCTGCTTCTTCTGGGTCTTCTTGCCAAAGAAATATAAACCAACCAGTAATCCGATGAGGATTACAAGAATCACCAGAAGGACGATTGTTACTGGATGCATACTTATCCTCCTACTATATTATAAAGTTTCTTAATAACTATTCAGCCTGCACGGTTCCGCAAAGCGTGTGACCGTGAAGAAACTGAACAGTTACATTCTTGTTTCACATAAACTATATTTTAACATCATTTTTTGGAAAAGGCAATTGTTTTGTTATCTCCTTTAAAAAGCTTATAAGCTGTGAAAGCATATAAAACCGGTACCGCAAATGCTGCAAGATTCATAAGAACCAGTATAATACTTCCCTTAATATGAAAGAAGTGGGCAATCTGGGGAATAAAGGCCAGAATTCCAAAGATAACGGTGCTCATTCTTCCTTTTTCTGCATTCATCACGCCTATAATTCCAATTGCAATCTGAAGAAGTGTAAATGCATAAGTAAGTGCAAAAGCCTCTGTAGTATCACCATGGCTTACATGTCTGCCCACAATATTAGTGGTTCCGATCCAGAAGCGGGCTGCGATCAAAGAAGCAGAACCCAGGGCTATTTCAAATAGTGCGCTGATGCGCATAATATCTGATCTGTTCATATTTTCCTCCTTTAGAGTGACTGATATAGAGCTTAATATTTTTGATATTTGAGGTTAAAACATATTTTATCATGTGTTTTTTATTTTAACAATATATGGCAATAGAATGCAAGGATATTTACTGAGAAGAGGTGGTAATTATTTTGAATATCATGTATAATAGAAATCTACTGGTTACAGAATGGATAAATTTATCTGGTATGGTTATAATAAATGCCAGATTACAGATTCCGTTCAGGATTAATAGGAAGCTTTGTAGGTTTTCTTTATTAACTGGTCTTGCGGGAAGAAGGTGTTTTGAGGGGGGCTTACAGTATAGTTAGGAGTTATACATTATGAAGAAATCGGATACAGAACAGGAACAGCCTGGTCTGGAAGAGAATAAAGTTCCCGACAGCCAGTCCAAGCGGGAGCTTGACAGAGAATTACAGGAACTGGCAGAGAAGGAACACCAGGAAGAGATATATTACGAAGAACGACGGCGCGAGAGACATGAGCGCAATCTGAAGAGAAAGAAGAGGCAGATACGGAATCGTAATCTGGCTCTTATTATTACTGCTCTGGCAGTGTTGGGCGGTGTGGGATACTTTTATAGAGAGCAGACAGGGTTAAAAGACGGCATGGAAACGCTGGTAGCCAAGGTAAGGGATTTGGTTCCTGATAAGAATTCCGGTAAAGAGAGCAAGGCAGCAGAAGAACTGGCAAAGGCTGACCAAAGCACCGAAAGCATCGAAAACCCCGATATTAATACAGAGGAAGCTGCTGACAGCTCAGACAGTACAGATATACAACCGGAATCTGGTGAAGGCACGGCAGATGACAGTGATGAGACAACTGGAAATACAGGTGACAATTCAGAGGATACTGCACAGGATGAATCCGGGAATATGTCCGATGAAGAGCAAACAGAAGATAATTCTTCAGATTCTGCAAATCAGCCAGAGCAGGAAGCAGCCCAGGCAGCAGCCATAGATTTAAAAGGGGTTATGCCACAAGCAGCAGCTGCCGGGGCAGGTATCATCAGGAGGCAGATCCGTCACGAGAAGAAAGTACTGGTCACAGCCAAGGAGAAAGCAGCCCAGTATGATTATGACGGTGCAATCAGCCTTTTGCAGAAGGACAATGCATATGTGAGAAATGTCCATTTTCAGAATGCTGCAGAGAAGTTCCAGAAGAAAAAGGATAAATGTGTAGCCTGGTCTCCGGAACAGGTAACTCACATTTTTTACCATTCCCTGATCGTGGATACTTCCAAGGCGTTTGATGGAGATTACAAGACAGATGGTTATAATCAGGTTATGACCACTATGGATGAGTTTAATAAGATAACCCAGATCATGTATGACGAGGGATATGTAATGGTAAACCTTTATGATCTGGCAGACGTTGATGAAAATGGGAAAATGCAGGCAAAGCAGATTTATCTTCCTAAGGGAAAAACACCGTTTGTCCTTTCGCAGGACGATGTATGTTATTATCACTCCCAGGATGGAGATGGAATTGCCACCAAGCTTGTTATAGACGAAGAGGGGAAGGTTCGCAACGAATATGTACAGGATGATGGAAGCACAGTTGTAGGTGACTATGATGTTGTACCGCTGATCGACCGGTTTGTGGAGGAACATCCTGATTTTGCATATCATGGACATAAGGGAATTGTAGCGCTTACAGGCTACAATGGAATCCTGGGTTACCGCACAGATATCAGCTATCAGACAAGACCAGATGATCTGAATGATGATAAAAAGGCGTGGCTTGACGCGCATCCTGATTTTGATCTGGATACAGAGCGGGCAGAAGCGAAAAAGGTCGCAGATGCCATGAAGGCGGAGGGCTGGACTTTTGCCAGCCATACATGGGGACATAAAAACATGTCCACAGTTTCCATGGAACGCCTTGAAACAGATACACAGAATTTCAAAGAGAACATTGACCCTCTTATTGGCGGAACAGATATTATTATCTTTGCTTTCGGAGCAGATATTAATAACGGCGGAGAGTATACTGGCAATGAGAAATTTGAATATCTGAAATCCCAGGGATATGATTATTATTGCAACGTGGATTCTAATCAATATTTTGTACAGATGACGGATGAATATTTCCGAATGGGAAGAAGAAATGTGGATGGATACCGAATGTATTACAATCCGGACATGCTGGCAGATCTGTTTGACGTAAGCCAGGTATTTGACCCATCCAGACCCACTCCTGTACCGCCTATGAATGGGGGCTGATAAGACCAGCTGCACAGAAATCATGCATTCGCATGATTTCGTGCTGAGATTCCCGGGGGTTCTGTGAACCTTGTTCACAAAAAGCACCTCGCGGAACATTTCCAGTGAACAGTAACGGTGGAGAGGCAAAATAAAAATGATTGCCTCAGTGGGCTTTCTTTTTAATAGAAAATGTGATAATTTTATAAAAGAGTAACTGAAGGGAGTATGAAATGAAAAGAAAACTATATTTGGCAGCGTTAGTAATGTGTATGGCACTTGCTGTAAATGGCTGCGGAAGTGATAAAGAAACTACCAGTACAGAGAGTGAGAGCACTGCCACAGAGCAGCAGGCAGAGGATTCGGCAGAGGAAGAGGTACAGGAACCTTATACAGATTCTACCGGTGCGACACGCCTGGTTTCAGTGGATAATGTGGAGAAATATGTTACAATTGCAGACTATAAGGGGATAACTCTTGATAATTCTGTACCAGAAGTGACAGATGAGGATATTGAGAATCGTATCGCAGAGAATTTGAAAGACAATTCAGTGGAAGTGACAGATGAGAACGCTGTCATCCAGAATGGTGATACCGCTACTATTAATTTCGTAGGTACAAAAGACGGGGAAGCTTTTGAAGGTGGAACTGGTAATAATTATGACCTTGTGATCGGAAGCGGCACAATGATTCCCGGATTTGAAGAAGGAATCGTGGGAATGAAGAAGGGTGAGACTAAAGACGTATCGGTAACCTTCCCGGAGAGCTACCGCAACAGTGAACTGGCTGGACAGGATGCAGTATTCCAGATTACCGTGCAGAGCTTTAAGAGACCACCGGAACTGACCGATGATTGGGTTGCAGCGAATACCGATTACAAGACAATTGATGAATATAAGGCTTCTGTTCGCGCACAGCTGGAGCAGGAAGCACAGGATCAGGCCGACAGCAGTCTGCGCAGCACTGCATGGAATACTGTTTACACCAATTCTGAGGTTGTGGAATATCCGGAGAAAGACGTAGAAGAGGCAGTGAAGACATTTAAGAAACAGGCAGAAGCATACGCGAAGCAGGGAAATATGGAGCTTGAAGACTTCGTAGAGTCTCAGGGCGTTTCCATGGATGATTTCGAAGCCCAGTGCCAGCAGTATGCCCAGGCCAAGGTAAAACAGAATCTGCTTATTCAGGGAATCATGGACGCAGAGGGAATGACTTTGGAGGATGAGGAAAGTCTTGCAATCCAGAATCAGCTGGTAGAGCAGTATGCTTCTGGCGATCTTGCAGTTCTTATCGATACTTACGGTCAGGTTGCAGTGGATGAGAGTATCGGACTTATGAGAGTTCAGGATTTCATTATTGCAAATGCTAATTATGATCAGACAGCAGCGGATACATCTGCTGAAGGTGAGGATGCACAGGCTGCTGAGGGAACAGAAGCAGCAGATCATGCAGATGGCAGTACGACTGACGGACAGAGCACTGATGGCGGGGATACAGCAGAAGAGCAGGAAGCTGGTGCAACCGCAGATACAGGCACAGCAGCGGATGCTTCAACAGATACACAGGATGACGGTACAGAGAATTGACGACTGCTGTTTCTAACAGAAACAGCAGCCAATGAATCTCAGGAGGGAATGGAGTTATGATTATTAAAAATGGAGAAGTTTTTCAGGAGGATGGAAGCTTCAGATTACAGGATCTGTATGTGGAGAATCATAGAATCGTGGCTTCTGGTGAGGCTAAGGTTCCTGAG
>ERZ773186.2713-NODE-2713-length-12709-cov-2.806227_pt1 | contig 12709 bp, 10 predicted proteins | sample MGYA00581000_ERZ773186 | MGnify/ENA primary metagenome ERZ773186 (study PRJEB29015, sample SAMEA2737752) | human gut metagenome | biome: human gut; feature: human-associated habitat; material: faeces | place: China | collected 2012 ... | reverse complement strand
GGTAGCAAAGGATGCGGCGTTTTGTTTTTATTATAAAGAAAATTTAGAACTTCTGGAAGAAAGCGGAGCAGAACTTGTGTTTTTCAGTCCGTTGAGAGATCAAAAGATTCCCGAAAATATTTCCGGTTTGATTTTCGGGGGAGGTTACCCGGAACTTAACTGTAAGGAACTGTCCGAGAACAATTCTATGCGTCGGTCGGTAAAAGATGCGATCAGAAGCGGAATGCCCTGTCTGGCAGAGTGCGGCGGTTTTATGTATCTTCATGAGGAGATGGAAGATGAGAGGCATATTGTATGGGAGATGGCAGGAGTTTTGAACGGCAGGACTTATCCGGCGGGAAAGCTTGTGCGTTTCGGCTACGTGGAGTTAAGTCATGAAAAGGAACAAAAGGAAAGCTGTTATCTGAAACAAGGAGAAGTGATCAAAGGGCATGAGTTTCATTATTGGGACAGTTCGGATAACGGAGAAGGTTTAACAGCAGCGAAGCCGGATCGAAGAACGTCCTGGAAATGTGTTCATACAGAAGGCAGTTTGTTTGCGGGGTATCCTCATTTATATATGCCGTCCTGTCCGCAGTTTGCAAAGCGTTTTACAGATCAGTGCAGACTGTTTGCCAAAGAAAACGAAGCAAATAAGAAGAAGCAGAGAAGGAATCATATGTCAGAAGACAGGAAAAATATGAAAGAACAATCAGAACCGGAATTAGAAAAAGTGACAAAGCGGCTGAACGAATATCTTGAACAGATCTGTCCTCCGGATCAAAAGGCGGCGGCGCAGGCAAAAAAGCGATGGAAACAGATCGCAAAGCCTTTATTTAGTCTTGGGAAATTGGAGGATGCCGTCACGAAGATTGCGGGAATGAAAGGAAGTCCTGCGTACAGTTTGGACAAAAAAGGTCTTGTCATCATGTGTGCGGATAACGGAGTGGTAGAAGAAGGCGTTACACAGACCGGGCAGGAAGTGACGGCTGTTGTCGCCGAAAATTTTACAAAAAGCGAGACAAGTGTATGTAAGATGGCTCAAATCGCGGGAGTGGATCTGTTTCCGATCGATATCGGGATGGTGTCTGATGTGCCCGGTGTTACAAAGAAAGAATATAAAATTGCACCTGGTACAAAAAATATGACCCGGGAAGCAGCCATGACGAGGACGGAAGCAATCCGGGCAATCCTTACGGGAATTGAGATTGTGGGAATGTTGAAGTCGAAGTCATATGAAATTTTGGCAACAGGAGAAATGGGGATAGGAAATACGACGACGAGCAGTGCGGTTGCATCGGTATTGACGGATATTCCGGTAAAATTAATGACAGGAAGGGGAGCGGGACTTAGCGCAGACGGATTAAGACGAAAGATTGCCGCAATCGAAAGAGCAATATCGCTTCATGCCCCTGATCGGGGTGATCCCATCGATATAATCTCAAAAGTGGGCGGTTTTGACATTGCAGGTCTTACGGGCGTATTTCTCGGAGGAGCAATCTTTCGTATCCCGATCGTCATTGACGGTTTTATCTCTTCTGTGGCGGCGCTTTGTGCGGCTCGTCTTGTTCCTGACTGTATCGGTTATATGCTTCCTTCGCATTGTTCGGGCGAACCGGCGGCGTCAAAAGTATTGGATGAACTTGGACTATCGGCGCTGCTTGACTGCGGGATGTCTCTCGGAGAAGGAAGCGGAGCGGTCGCCGTAATGCCTCTTTTGGAAATGGGGTTGTCCGTATATAAAAGCATGAGTACGTTTGAGGAAATACGAGTAGAACAGTACGAAGAATTAAAGTAAGGGCAGGTGTGTTGTAAGAGTGGATAAGATGTATGAGGAGACAAAAAGAAAATGAATATGCTGAAATCTTTGATAATTGCATTGGCTATGTATTCAAAACTTCCTGTTCCGAATATAGATTGGGATGAAAAAAATATGAGGTATGCCATGTGTTTTTTCCCGGTCGTAGGGGTGATTATAGGAGCGCTGGTATTCGGCGCAGGTCAGCTGATTCTGCGATATACAGAGTGCGGAAAACTCTTTTTTGCGGCGGTAATGACGATGATACCGGTCGCTGTGACAGGGGGGATTCATTTGGATGGGTTTGCGGATACGATCGATGCCGTCAGTTCTTATAAAGACAGAGAGAAAAAATTAGAGATTTTGAAAGATCCTCATACAGGAGCGTTTGCAGTGATCGGTCTGTGCGCCTATTTTCTTATTACGGCAGCTCTTTGGAGTGAAGTGAATCTTAAAACGCTGTCTCTTGCCGTATGGATGTATCCGATATCGAGAGCGCTGAGCGGACTTTCAGTCGTAAGTTTCAGATCAGCGAAAAGCAGCGGCTTGTTGAGAACATTTCAAGAGAGGGCGGATAGGAAGAGGACGCGGATCGTCTTATCTATATGGCTTATGTCTTTGGCAGCAGGAGCAATCTATATTTTTCGTGTTCAGGGTGCAATAATTGTAACGGCCGCGCTGCTTGTATTTTTCTATTATTATAAAATGAGTTTTAAACAGTTCGGCGGAATTACCGGAGATTTGGCGGGATATTTTTTACAGATATGTGAACTCGTCATGCTGACTGTTGTCGCCTTTTTGGGAGGAATATGTTGAAAATCATGTTAATCCGGCATTTTGCTACGCCGGGAAATGAAAAAAGACAGTATATCGGAAGTACGGATGAAGTGTTGTCGGAAAAGACCGCTTTTTTAAAGCGGAGTTATCCCATACCGGAATATATTATCGCAAGCCCCATGAAACGTTGTGTACAAACGGCAAAGCGGATTTGGGGTACGGATTTATCAGGGTGTCCTATCGTTTTGGAACCTTTGATGAGAGAGTGTGATTTCGGACAGTTTGAAGGAAAAACATATGAGCAGCTGAAAAAGAACGCCGCTTATATAAAGTGGCTGAAAAGCGGAGGGATAACGGCGTTTCCGGGAGGAGAGGATCAGGAAGAATTCCGAAAGCGCTGTGTGGAAGGAATGAAAAAACAGGTCAGATTTTTGATTGCCCGACATGTGAAATATGCGGCGTTTGTCGTTCATGGCGGTACGATCATGGCGGTGATGCACGCTCTTTACGAAGAAAAAAAAGATTTTTATAACTGGCAGGTGGAGAATGGAAGCGGTTATCTTGTATCTGTATCGGAGAAGGAATGGGAGAATGGAATTGAACTGCTGAAAAATGCGGAGAAAAGGAGCGGAAGATGATGTCGTTGGCTGCTTGTGTGACCGGATTTTTTTTGGATCGTCTGTTTGGAGATCCGGTATGGCTGTATCATCCGGTGAGAATGATCGGAAATATGATTTCATTTTTGGAAAAGAGACTGAGAAAAGAAAATGATAAGAAAAATATGACGGCAGGAGGGGTCTTATGGATTATTGTAGCGATCCTTTCGTTTGGGATTCCGTTTGCGGGACTGAGGGTGGCGCAGAATATCCATCCGTTGATCTGCTTTTTCTTAGAGTCGTTTTGGTGCTATCAGATCTTTGCGGCAAAATCTCTGAGTGAAGAAAGCAAAAAAGTGTATTACTGTTTAAAGAGAAATGATATGAAGGAGGCGCGAAGAGCGGTTTCTATGATTGTCGGGAGAGATACGGAAAACCTGACCGAAGAAGGTGTGACAAAGGCTGCGGTTGAGACGGTAGCGGAAAATACATCTGACGGAGTGACAGCTCCTCTTCTTTATATGATGCTTGGAGGAGCGCCTCTTGGGTTTTTATATAAAGCGGTAAATACGATGGATTCTATGCTCGGGTATAAGAATGAAAAATATTTGTATTTCGGGAAAATACCGGCGAAGATGGATGATGTATTTAACTTTATTCCTGCCCGTGTGACGGCGATGTTTATGGTATGTGCAAGTTTTCTTGCGGGATTAGACGGGAAAAATGCATGGAGGATATATTTGCGTGACAGACGAAAACATGCAAGTCCTAATGCTGCCCAGACAGAATCGGTCTGTGCCGGAGCGCTTAGAATCCGGCTCGCCGGAGATGCAGTTTATTTTGGGAAAGTTTATAAAAAGGAGTTTATCGGAGATGATCTTCGTCCGATTGACCCGGAAGATATTATAAAAGCAGGGAGATTAATGTATGTTACGGCATTGTTAATGATGTTTGTTTTCGGAGGAATAAAATTATGCACTGTACTCATCATGTGATCTTTTGCCGGATTTTCGTCAGATAAGACAAAAGAAGGAGACTGAATATGCAATATACACATGGAGGCGATATATATACATATGGAGAGATGATTGATTTCTCCGTAAATATCAACCCTCTCGGTCCGTCTAAGAAAGTGATCGAGGCGGCGAAAAGAGCGCTTTTGCAGTCAGCGGCATATCCGGACTGTAAATGTAGGAAATTAAGGGAAAAACTGGCAGACAGGCTTCGGGTGGACGAGAGGATGTTTGCATTTGGAAACGGGGCGGCAGAACTGCTCTATACTCTTGTCCTGGCAGAAAAATCGAAGAAAGCTCTCCTCCCCATTCCCTCGTTTTCAGAATATGAGCAGGCGTTAAAAACAGTTGGATGCGAAATAAAATACTATCAAACGAAAAAAAATAATGGTTTTTGTATAGATTATGATTTCTTAGAAGAACTAACAGAAGATGTGGATATCATTTTTTTATGTTCTCCTTGCAATCCGTCGGGGAAAAAAACGGATATCGAACTCCTAAAAGAAGCCGCAAAACGATGTGAGCAGAAAAAGATTCGTTTTGTGTTGGATGAGTGCTTTCTTGAATTTGAAAAAGAGCCGGAAAGTCTTTTTGATAAAATAAACATCGTTCATTATCCTCACTTGTTTTTGCTTCGGGCTTTTACGAAGACATATGCGATCCCGGGGATCAGGTTAGGGTATGGGTTGACATCTGATGAAAAATTGTTGGAGAATATGGAGAAGATGCGCCAGCCGTGGAATGTGTCGGTGATCGCCCAGGAGGCGGGCATAGCGGCGCTTGATGAAAAAGACCGGGTAGAAAAAATGCGCCGTATGATACAGATAGAACGGATGGAGATAGAGAAACAATTAGATATATTAAAAATTGATTTTGTTTCTTCAGATGCTAATTTCATTCTTATATATAGTGAAATCAATCTGTTTGAAGAACTTTTGCAATACGGGATCTTGATCAGAGACTGTGCAAATTACCGTGGACTTGAAACAGGGTGGTATCGGATAGCAGTGAAGCAAAGACATGAAAATGAACAACTGCTGAAAGCATTGAAGGAGATTATAGAAAGAAACAGACAGGAGGCGGACATAGATGGCAAAACCGATCATGATACAGGGAACGATGTCGAATGTAGGGAAGAGTGTGCTGGCAGGCGCTCTTTGCCGCATCTTGAAGGAGGACGGTTATAAAACAGCTCCCTTTAAATCACAGAATATGGCATTAAATTCCTATATTACAAAAGAGGGACTGGAGATGGGAAGGGCGCAGGTAATGCAGGCAGAAGCGGCAGGAATCGAGCCGAGTGCGGATATGAACCCGATCCTTTTAAAACCGACAAATGATACAGGATCACAGATTATCGTCAGAGGCAGACCTTTCGGAATGATGTCTGCGTCTGAGTATTATAAGCGGAAAAAAGAATTTATTCCTTCGATTATGGAATCATACAGAAAATTGGACGAAACGTATGATGTCATTGTGATCGAAGGAGCGGGAAGTCCGGCGGAGATCAATTTAAAGAAAGACGATATTGTCAATATGGGGTTTGCGAAAATGGCAGATGCTCCGGTACTGCTTGTCGGAGATATTGACAGAGGCGGTGTATTTGCACAGCTTGCGGGAACGATGCTCCTGCTTGAGGAAGAAGAAAAAAAGCGTGTTAAAGGAACGATTATCAATAAATTTCGCGGAGACGTATCGATTTTAAAACCCGGACTTCGGATGTTGGAAGAAAAGATAAATACTTCTGTACTTGGAGTTATCCCGTATTTTCATCTTGATATTGAAGATGAAGACAGTTTGACAGAGCGGTTTCGGAAAAAGAGCAGATCAGGTCTTGCAAAAATCGCGGTTATACGTCTTCCCAGGATTTCTAATTTTACGGATATAGCTCCGCTTGAAGCAGTGGATGAACTCGACGTGTCCTATGTGTCAAACATTTCTCAATTTGGAGATCCTGATGTTGTGATCATCCCGGGAAGCAAAAATACGATCAGCGATCTTTTGTGGATGAGGCAAAACGGTTTGGAAGGGAAAATACTGCGCCATGCGGCAAAAGGAGGCATCGTATTCGGTATTTGCGGAGGATATCAGATGCTCGGACAGTCGATCAGCGATCCGACGGGGGCAGAACAAAAAGGAACGGTTCGCGGGATGGGACTTCTGCCGGTGACGACAGTGTTTGAACAGGAAAAAAGAAGGACAAGAGTTTCAGGAAGGTTTGCCAAAGTAGGCGGAGCGCTTGCAGAAATGAGCGGTGTATGTTATGAAGGGTATGAGATCCATATGGGGAGAACGGTTTTGTCCAAGGGGACTGTTCCGCTTGTCTATATGGAAGAGGAAGGAGAACAGCGGCAGGACGGAGCGCAGAGCGATCATGTATATGGCTGTTATATGCATGGGATTTTCGATATGTCTGAAACGGTCAAAACATTTTTGGCGGCAGTTTTAAGAAAAAAAGGAATAGATCCGTCGAAAATTACAGTGCGTGACAGAAACGCATATAAAGAAGAACAGTATGACCGGCTTGCGTCAATAGTAAGAGAGAACCTGAACATGGAGGCTGTGTATAAGATTATAGAGAAAGGAAACGAAGCGTCATGCAGTCTGTTATCAGAATAGGGAGCAGAGAAAGCAGGCTTGCGGTAAAGCAGGCGGAAATTATAAAAGATCAGATTAGGCGATGTGACCAAACGATTTTAGTTGAGATCATCACGATGAAAACGACAGGGGATAAGATCCTTGACAGGAGTTTGGAATCTGTCGGAGGAAAAGGACTTTTTGTAAAAGAATTAGATCAGGCTCTGGCAGACGGAAGGATCGATCTTGCCGTTCACAGTCTAAAAGATATGCCGATGGAAGAATCTTCTGAATTTCCGATTCTTGCATACAGCAGACGGGAAGATCCAAGGGATGTGCTTATTTATAAAAGTGAAAAAAAAGAACAGGGAACAGAGGAAGGGTCTATACTCACAAAAACAGGCGCTGTTATAGGAACTTCCAGTAAAAGGCGCATGATACAGATTCAGAAATTGTATCCGAATGCAGTGTTTCAAGGAATCCGCGGAAACATACAGACAAGACTTAGTAAATTAAACAAAGAAGAATACGATGCGGCGGTGCTTGCAGCCGCCGGGGTGAAGCGGCTGAATATGGAAGCGGTGATCGGAAGGTACTTTTCGGTAGATGAGGTGATCCCTGCTGCGGGACAGGGAATTTTGGCAGTTCAGGGGAGAAAAGAATTTTTGAAAGATACAGTGTGGCGTCAATATGTGGATGATAAAAAGAGCAGAGTACAGGCTCTGGCAGAACGTAGTTTTATCCGTGTGCTTGACGGGGGATGCACATCTCCGAGTGCGGCTTATGCAAAAGTAAAGGGAAATGAATTGGAACTGACAGGACTGTATTACAATGAAAAAAGCGGACAGTATTTTGTGAAAAAGGCAGCTTCTTATATTGAAGACGCTTCAAGTCTCGGAGAAAGACTTGCCTTGACAATGAAAAAGCAGTTTGGGGAAAGGTGAGAAAGATGGAACAGAGTTTATATGGAAAGGTATGGATCGCAGGGGCAGGTCCGGGAGATGCGGGATTACTGACTTTGCGGACTGCGGAATTGATCGAAGAGGCAGATGTCATCGTATATGACGCTCTTTTAAGCGCAGAGATACTAAGCCGTATTCCGCGGGAAACAGAAACAATTTATGTCGGAAAACATGCGGGAAACCATCCGGTTCCTCAAGAAGAGATCAATCAGATTCTCGTAAGAGAAGCAAAAAGGGAAAAGAGTATTGCGTCTCAAAGGCGGAGATCCATTCGTGTTCGGAAGAGGCGGAGAAGAAATAGAGATACTTAGAAATGAAAAGATTTCTTTCGAAATTATTCCGGGAATCACTTCTTCAGTAGCAGTTCCGGCTTATGCGGGGATTCCGGTGACTCATCGAGATTATACCTCATCCTTTCATGTGATTACAGGACATACGAGAAGAGATGTAAAACCCGACATTGATTACGAGGCTCTTGTAAAATTAAATGCAACTTTGATCTTTCTTATGGGTGTGTCGGCAATGGAAACGATTCTGACGGAACTGATAAAAGCCGGAATGCCGGAAGATATGCCTGCGGCTGTGATAGAGCGGGGAACGACTGCGAGACAAAGGCAGGTGTGTGCGACTGTAAAAACATTAAAGCAGCAGGCAGATGAGGCGAAGATCAAAGCGCCTGCGATTATCGTAGTAGGAAAAGTGTGTTCTTTGTCAGAAGAGTTTCACTGGATAAAAGACAGGATTTTGGGAGGAAAGCAATTTTTGGTGACAAGACCGAGGCAGAATAGTTCCGCTCTGGCAAAACGCCTGCGAAATCTCGGGGCACAGGTGATCGAGATGCCGTCTATTCATACAGTAGCGATCGATCCGAATGAGAGGCTGAAAAAGGCATTAGGGGAAATTCAACATTCCGAAAAAGAGGAATGGTTTGTTTTTACAAGTCCTATAGGAGTACATGTATTTTTTGAACAATTAGAAAAAGAAGCATGGGATATGAGAAGGCTGCTCGCAGGAAAAGCACAGATAAAAATCGCGGCCATCGGTTCTGCGACGGCGGCTGCATTAAAAGAACACGGACTGTTTGCAGATATCGTGCCGAAGATTTATAATGCAGGAGAGTTGGGAAAAACACTTGCAGAAAATATTTCAGAGTATAGTGCGGTTACGATCTTTCGGGCAGAGGAAGGATCTTTAGAACTGCTTCCGCCTCTTATGGAAACAGGCGTCCCGGTAAACGATATTGCATTATATCGGACCGAATATGAAGTCTCCTCTTTACTTAGGCACAAGATAGAAAAGATGTTCCAAAAAGAGGAGATCGATGCAGTTACTTTTACAAGCGCCTCAACGGTAAAAGGGTTTGTCAAAGCAATAAAAAACGTAGAACTTCAAAATGTGTCTGCCGTTTGTATCGGAGAACAAACAGCGGCCGAAGCAAGGAAATACGGAATGAAGATTCAAGTCGCAAAACGGGCGGATATGGATGCAATGACAGAGAAGATTGTGGAATGTTTCGGAAATGTGAATTTTTAAAAATTTAAAATGACGAGCAGGTTATCCGGTTTGAAAATTATGGAAAGAAGGAATAATTATGTCGTTTTTAAACAGTAGAAAAGTATCATGGATTATTTTTGGAATCACTCTTTTGACTGCAGTAGTAAGTTTATTTTTTCTGCCGGATATTATACCGGTTCATTTTGGCATATTAGGAACGCCGGATGGATGGGATTATAAAATGGGAATTTTGTTATTTCCGATTTTGCAATTTTTCCTTTTGTTTTTGACAGGCAGGAAAAAAGTAAAAGATTTTATGTTTCGTTTTGCTCGGACTCCGCTGAATAGCATTCAGTATAATTGGGCGGTAGATGGTCTGTTATTGTTTATTTTCTTTGTAGAAATTTGGATTATCACAGAAGCATTTCGGTATAGATAGAATTCGGAAGGAAGAATAATGGGAAAAAATAAAGAAAAAACAAATGTAATGAGGATTTTAGATCAGAAGAAGATTGCATATGAAAGCTATAGTTATGTTGATACGGGAGCGGTAAGCGGAATTGAAGTAGCGGAAGTTTTGGGTGAAAATCCTGATATGGTGTTTAAAACTCTTGTGACGGTCGGAAAATCAAAAACGAATTATGTCTTTGTCATTCCGGTTAACTGTGAACTGGATCTAAAGAAAGCGGCACATGCCGTAAAAGAAAAAAGTGTTGAAATGCTAAAATCAAAAGAACTGCTTCCCCTTACCGGATATGTTCACGGCGGATGTTCTCCGATTGGAATGAAAAAACAGTTTACGACAGTGATACATAAAACGGCAAAAAACTTTGAAACGATGATTTTCAGCGGCGGCAAGATCGGATATCAGGTAGAACTTAGTCTGGAAGATCTTCTGAAAGTCATTCCGGCAAAGCTGGAGGATGTGACGGAATAAAACGGCAGAGCAAAGAAAAAAACAGGGTCTGAACAAGGAGGTGAAAGGGCAATGATGCGTTACACATGGAAAAGAATATTGACTGGGATAGTATCATTGTTCCTTCTTGCCACGGTCACTTTTTTTCTCGTAAGGCTGATACCGGGAAGTCCGTTTCAAAGAGGCGGCGTTTCGGAGCAGGTTGTGGAAGCTGTGGAAGAAGAATATGGGTTGAACGATCCGCTGATCGAGCAGTATCTGTCATATATGGGAAATCTTTTAAAAGGAGATCTGGGGATTTCTTATCAGGATCCGGGTACATCGGTGGAAGAGATTATCGGACGGGCAGCTCCGCTTACGGTGTCGCTCGGACTTTCGGCATTGATCGTATCAGTGATCGTCGGTACGGGATGCGGGGTGTTCTATGCCGCGTCGGAAAAAAGGGCAGTGAAAAAGGTAATCGGATCATTAGGAATGCTGGCGGCGGGCATTCCCGGTTTTGCCGCTGCGATTCTTCTGTTAATGGTATTCAGTGTAAAATTAAAATGGTTTCCTTCGTCGGGTTTATTTTCTTTTTCACATTATATTTTACCGGTTACGGCATTGTCGCTTTATCCGACGGCTGTGATCACCCGAATGACAGGACATGCATTGGATGAGGAGATGGCAAAAGATTACGTTCTTTTTGCCAGGGCAAAAGGATTGAAAAAGAGCAGGATCATTTTTACTCATGCGTTAAAAAACGCATGGTTTCCGGTATTGAATTATATCGGTCCGGCATCGGCGTTTCTGCTTACGGGAAGTTTTGCCATAGAGAGCGTGTTTACGATTCCGGGTCTGGGAAGAGAGTTTGTCATGTCGATTGCAAACAGAGATTATACTCTTATTCTCGGATTGACTGTATTTATGGGAACAGTTGTTATTCTTCTTAATTTGCTCACAGATCTGCTTGGGGCATGGCTTGATCCAAGTGTCAGAAGAGCTTACAGAAAGAAATAAGAAAAAACTTGTGTCAGGAACCGGCGGGAGGTGTGACAAAAATATGCGGAAAGAAAACAGAATAAGCAGTAAAAAAAGAAAGGGATATAGGGATGAAAAAGCGGCGCTTATCATCCTTTTGATCTGGATCTTTCTGGCAGTATGCGTACCTTTATTCGGGCCTTATTCTCCGACGGAACAAAATGCGGAAATACGGAACCAGCCAATGTCGTTGATTCATTTTTTCGGTACAGACGAGTTTGGAAGAGATAATTTTACACGGGTTTGGTATGGAGCAGGCATTAGTCTTGTGATCGGCGTGGGAAGTTCTCTGATCAATGGGATGATCGGTATTTTGTACGGTGCTGTAGCGGGGTATCGTGGGAAACGCATCGATATGATTCTGATGAGAGCAGCGGATGTGATTGCCGCGATCCCGTCGATTTTATATGTTATACTGATAACGCTCGTTATGGGACCGGGGATAAAAAGCATGATCTTCGGGATTTGTATTGCCGGCTGGATCGATATGGCGCGTGTCGTACGGGGGGAGATGATCCGTTTAAAAGAAACAGATTTTGCGGCGGCGGCAAAGATAGATGGTATATCGGGCATTCGGATTTTGTTTAGACATCTGCTTCCGAACGCACTGGGGATGATAGTCGTAAACTTCTTGTTTCTGATACCGCAGGCGATTTTTACAGAAGCATTTTTAAGCTTTTTGGGGGTGGGATTATCTGCGCCGACGGCAAGTCTCGGAACATTGATACAGGAAGGACGAGACAGGATGATTCTTTATCCGTGTGAACTTTTGGCGCCTCTTATTACGTTGTGTGTGCTTTTGGTCGTGTTTCATATACTTGCAATGGCGATGGAAAGAAGAGGAGGGCAGACAGATTGAATATGCTGGATGTAAGATCACTTTATGTAACGTATTTGTCTGAGGAAGAACGCGTTGAAGCTGTACGGGGGATAGATTTTTCGGCGGAAGAAGGAAAAGTGACGGGAATCGTAGGCGAATCCGGTTCAGGCAAGAGTACGGCAATGCTGGCTGTGATGGGACTTTTGGATCATAAAGCCGCTGTAGAGGCAGAGAAAGTGTCTCTTTTTGGAAATACTGTCAGAGCAGGAGACAATGCGGCCATTATTTTTCAAGATCCTTTAAAATGTCTGAATCCGACAGTGAAGATCGGCAGACAGATTGCCGAGACTGTGCGGAATAGGAAAAAATGTACATGGCGGGAGGCAAAGAAAAGATCGGAAGAACTATTGGATTCGGTTGGTATCCGCCACCCCAGGTTAAGGATGAAACAATATCCTTTTGAACTTTCCGGAGGAATGAGACAAAGAGTTGTTATTGCGATTGCCCTTGCCTGCGAACCGAATCTGATCGTGGCAGACGAACCTACGACGGCGCTTGACGCGGCGATGCAGGTCAGAGTAATCCGGCTGTTGAAAAAAATAGTAAAAGAAACAAATACAGCTCTTCTTCTTGTAAGTCATAATATGGGGGTGATCGCTGCAGCTTGTGATTACGTTTATGTTATGAAAGACGGAAAAATGATAGAGAACGGATGTGCAGATGATATTTTCTACAATCCACAGACTGAATATACAAA